>ENA-ORBV01002619-ORBV01002619.1-microbial-mat-metagenome-genome-assembly--contig:-NODE-2619-length-37724-cov-15.927139_pt1 | contig 37724 bp, 39 predicted proteins | sample MGYA00237777_ERZ505514 | MGnify/ENA primary metagenome ERZ505514 (study PRJEB26160, sample SAMN06269048) | microbial mat metagenome | isolation source: Oligotrophic lake microbial mat | place... | reverse complement strand
TGCGACAACCTTTTCAATCCCGATCCGTACTACCAGCAGGGCGGCGACATGGTGCGCGTCGGCGGCCTCACGTATGCTTGCGACCCGCACGCGAAGATGGGCGCCCGCATCGGCGAGATGATGCTGAAGGGCAAGCCGGTCGAAGCCGGTAAGAAATACAAGGTCGCCGGTTGGGCACCCGTGTCCGAGGAGGCGAAGCGCGCGGGCGGCGAACCGATCTGGGATGTAATGGCGAAGTACCTGCGTGACCGCAAGGTCGTGAAGCCGATGGCGCTCAACCTGCCGCGACTCAAGGGGGTCGAGGGCAACCCCGGCATCGCCTGAACTAAATACTGCCATTTTTTGGCCGCACCCCAGGCTGGACGCGGCTCTTCTGTCGAAATACTGCCATCGTAATTTGGCGGACACGCCCGCCGCTCTGCGCCGCTATACTCGGCCCAGAGCGGAGAAACGATGGGTTACGCGCACACAATCGGCGGCAACACGTGGGCATTCGCGGATCTCAAGGCGCTGCTCGCCAAGGCCACGCCCCAGCGTTCCGGCGACGCCCTGGCCGGCATTGCGGCCGGCAGTTCGGAAGAGCGCATGGCCGCGCGCATGGCGCTTGCCGAGACCCCGCTTGCGCGCTTCCTCCAGGAGGCAATCGTCCCGTATGAGGATGACGAAGTCACCCGGCTGATCCTCGACACGCACGACAAGGCCGCGTTCGCTCCGGTCTCGCATCTCACGGTCGGCGACTTTCGCGACTGGCTGCTGTCGGACAGCACCGATTCGCCGGTGCTTGCCGCGCTTGCGCCCGGCCTCACGCCCGAAATGGCGGCCGCGGTCTCGAAGCTCATGCGTAACCAGGACCTCGTCACGGTGGCGAGGAAGTGCCGCGTAACGACGCGCTTTCGCAACACGCAGGGGCTCATCGGGCGGCTGGGCATCCGCCTGCAGCCGAACCATCCGACCGACGATGCGAAGGGCATCGCCGCCTCGATGCTCGACGGGCTGCTCTATGGCTGTGGCGACGCGGTGATCGGCATCAATCCTGCGAGCGACGGGCTGCCGGCTTTCATGACGCTGTGGCGGATGATGGACGAGATCATCCGCCGCTTTTCGATCCCGACCCAGTCCTGCGTGCTGACGCATGTCACCAACCAGATCCGGGGCATCGAGGCCGGCGCCCCGCTGGACCTCGTGTTCCAGTCGGTGGCCGGCACGCAGAAGGCCAACGAGAGCTTCGGCATCGACCTCGCAGTGCTCAACGAGGCTCGCGACGCGGCGCTGTCGCTCAAGCGCGGCACGCTGGGCGACAACGTGATGTATTTCGAGACCGGCCAGGGCAGCGCGCTCTCCGCGAATGCGCATCACGGCGTCGACCAGCAGACGCTGGAGGCGCGTGCCTATGGCGTCGCCCGGCATTTCAAGCCCTTGCTGACGAACTCTGTCGTGGGCTTCATCGGGCCGGAATACCTCTACGACGGCAAGCAGATCATCCGTGCGGGGCTGGAAGACCACTTCTGCGGCAAGCTGCTCGGCGTCCCGCTCGGAGTCGACGTCTGCTACACCAACCACGCCGAGGCCGACCAGGACGACATGGACACCCTGCTCACGCTGCTCGGCGTGGCGGGGGTGACCTTCATCATGGGCGTGCCGGGCTCGGACGACGTGATGCTCAACTACCAGAGCACGTCCTTTCACGACGCGCTGTACCTGCGCAACGTGCTGGGTCTCAAGCGCGCGCCCGAGTTCGAAGCGTGGCTGGAAAAGATGCAGCTCATCGACGCCTCGGGACGCCTGCTTCCCCATGCGAGCGGCAGCCGGTTGCTTGCCGCCACGAACGATCTCGAGACACCGTGAGCGCGGACCCGCCGGTCACCGCGAATCCGTGGACGCACCTGCGCAGCCATACGCCCGCCCGCATCGCGCTGGGCCGCGCCGGCCCCGCGCTGCCGACTCGGGAGATCCTGGCATTCGGCGTTGCACATGCACGGGCGCGCGACGCGGTCCATCAGGCGCTCGACGTGGATGCCCTCGAGGAGCAGTTGCGCGCCGACGGTTACGCGCCTCTGCGCGCGCAAAGCGCCGCGCCCGACCGCGCCACCTTCCTCACGCGTCCGGATTTGGGGCGGCGGCTCGACGAAAAAAGCATCCGTGGCCTGGTTGCTCCCCACCGCGCGCCGGAGGTCCTCGTCGCAATTGAAGATGGTCTCTCGGCAGTGGCCACGCAGAGGCACGCCGCAACGCTGCTGGCTGCCTTGCGTGCGCTGGCGCCGCAACGATGGTCGACGCTTCCCATCGTGATCGCGCTGCAGGGCCGGGTCGCTCTGGGAGATGCGATCGGTGAGCGGCTGGGCGCGAAGCTCGTCGTGGTCATGATCGGCGAGCGCCCGGGCCTGTCCTCCCCGGACAGCCTGGGGCTCTACGTGACGCACGCCCCACGCGCCGGGCGCACGGACGCAGAGCGCAACTGCATCTCCAATGTCCGCCCGGAAGGACTGGGCTACGCGGCAGCCGCAGCGAAGCTCGACTGGCTGGTGGCCGAATCATTGCGCCGCGGCCTCAGCGGAGTCTCGTTAAAGGACGAGAGCGGCGTAACTTATCTCAATAAATTTCTATAATTGACATATCTACTACCCGGAAAATGGCTACAGCAGCCGACTTTGCAATTAATTCTGATAGATTCTTTTTCGACGCTCTGATCCGGCGGCGCGTACGTGAGTGCGGACACGGTGTTCGTAAGCCATCCCCGCAAAGAGACTAACCGTTGGCGGCGTGCGAATCGGCGGACAGCCAGTTCTTTGCGACCAGAAGATTCAAGGCAAGCTTGATCTGCCGCGGTGAAAACTGTTGCTTGCGCTCACCCCACGCATACACTCGCGCGACCACGTCGTCCGACGTCCGCATGTTCTCGCGGGCTATCCAGTGCACTGTCGACAGCAGTTCCAGCCCGAACGGGGTTTCGAACCCCTGAACCAGTTCCGCGACCCGCTCGAAGCGGGCATGGGTGCCTGGATGCTGCGCGAGGAACGCCTCTGCATCCTCGACGGCTCCCGGCACCAACGCCAGCTCCTTGTCCGGTGCGTCTCCGCCATCTGAATAGCCGGATATGAAATAGCCATCGATATCGCGCAACACGTGCCGCAGGTTCTCTGCGTAAGGCCCATACGAAGCCTGCACATAGCGCAACCTCAACGGCTGCCCGGCTTCCTGCATGAAGTACATGAGCTTGTGCACTTCCAGCAGCGTCACGAACGGGTCCAGCAGCCCGCCCAGGTAGCGTCGCATCAGGCCGACCAGCGCGGCCCGACCCTCGGTCATGTTGGGTACTTTGCCCGTGCGCTTCGCCATCCGCGAGTCGGCGGAATCGTAAGGTTCGAACACTGTCACGCTGACGCCCTCCAGCGCACCCAAGGCGGCATTGATGCGCGGCCGGACTTCGGCCCAGTCCAATCCGCCAAGGCCAGCGCCGAGCGGAGGCACCGCGATGGACCGGATGCCGCGCTGACGGATTTCGTCGGCAAGTGCCTTCAGCCCCGCGTCGATATCTTCTATGCGACTCTTGCCACGCCAGTGGCGTTTTGTCGGGAAGTTGATGATGTACTTCGGGTTGTCTAGAAACTCGGTCTCGAACACGAACATCCGCCCGGGTTGGACCTCATCGCGTGCGCACGCTGCTTTATAGGCTTTGAAATTCTCGGGGAAGGCGTTCTTGAACAGAAGCGCGACGCCTCGCCCCATGATGCCGACGCAATTGACCGTATTGACGAGCGCTTCTGAGTCCGCCCGTAGAATGTCCCCGGTCTTGAATTCGATCATCGTCGGCTCCCCCCTGTTAATAGTACCAGTCCCTACGGATCTCGACGACAGGCCTATGCCCCGCTCCGTCCATAGTGTTCGCGACTTGCTGCGCAACCTCCCTAGATAACACACCAATGCGCTCGATCAATTGCCATGGGAATGACTGGTGCATCAGGAATTCCGCCTGCTTGCCTTCCTTGACATTGGCCGAACGAAAGTCCGGCGATTCAACCGCGGGCCAGTCCACCTCGCCAAGTTGCTCCGCTTGCGCACGGAACTGCGTGTAAGCAGCACCCGCGTTCGACAATGAGAACGCCCATTTGCGTCCGCCGGCGTTGGCCCAGACTATCGCTCGATGCAGATCCGACTCCAGATGCACGATGGGTCCCTGTCCGCCGCGATAGGCAAGCTCCGGATGGTTCGCGCAATGGATCACGTAGAGCATGATGGAGCGCGGGCAGAAGTAGAACGGCACGTACTCGCCAACATGATCGCCCGGGTGGCAGTCCACCGGGAGTGAAAGACGTCGAGCTTTAATCCCGCCCATACCAATTGTCGTGCCTGGGTTTCCGCGTCCAATCACCACGGCGTCGGACCACAGGCAGGTATCGGCGATGATCGATGCCAAACGGTCCGCGTGGACGATATGGAAGATCTTCGGCTGAGCGGGTGGCGGAGGCATGGTCGAGAGTTAGTCTAGCCCATCAGAGATTCCAAACTGCCAGCAACCGCTCTGCGAAGTCGCGCCGGACTCGTCCCCCTCGCAGCAGCCTCTTACGCGAGTCCCGTCCCAGTTTCCTGGCTAACGTTTTCAACGAAATTCGCCGGCGGACTGGGACTTCGAGATATACGTAGGTCAGTTTTCTATTCTTGCGACGCCACTTCCTCGTGTAAATCACGCTCCCTGGTGGCGATACCAGCGTGCGTCTGCCGGTTTCATCGACAATCTGTACCACCTTGTCGCGACGGTTGAAAGGGCACACTCCGCTCCACCCGAACGCTTGGAGTACGAACTGCTTCTTATTCGACACTCGCTTTGCCGCAATTGTTCGCCCGGATTCCAGCGTATCTTCGCTGCCCTCAGGAGGATCTTCCATGACGAGCTGAGCAAGTAGTGCCGGGCGAATGTCCTTAGCTGCCCCGCCTCTCTCCGCCCTCTTCCGTCTCCGACCGGCATCAGTGAAGCGCGGTGGGCGATAGATCTTCGTCGACTGCTTCAGTTCCTCGGGACCGAGTTCGTCGAGGCAAAGGCCACGAACAAACGCGGTTGCCGCGGCAATCATGCCTCGATTGGTTACGGTCATTACGGCCTCAATCAACGTTCCTGCAGAATGTGTGGACACATTCGTAGAACCGATGAATGCCCTATCCCCGAGCACAAAAACCTTGGCATGAAGGTTTCGTACGCTGAAGATTCGAACCCCTTTGTTGGCCAACTTCGACAACTCAGCAGGACATGTCTGACCGCATTTCACCGCACCGTCGCTGGCATCGACAACCACAGCTCCGCGATCAGGGGTTGCGTGAGCCAGACTGTCTCAACCTCGAATCGCACATCGATCTTGATGGTGCCGCTCTCTGCCTGATAGATCAGGAACTGGGACTTCCTGGGCGCTTCGCTCATCCCTTGCTCCCGATGATCTCCCCCCGCAGATCGTCGGCCTCCTTCTCCAGTGCCAGGATGGCGGCGCTGATCTGCGCAAGTGCCCTTAGCGAATACGGCTTGTAGTCGGTGATCCAGGTAGGCGGGGCTTGTTCCATGTATCTCTAGACGCGATCGTAGAGAGAGGCGGCTTTCCAAAAACGGAAACTAAACTAGCACGATAGCCGCTCAGGAAGCCGGTCTTCGGAACTAAAGTTCAACAATCTACTTCGGATCCGAGGCCAGCTTTCCCCCATTCGCCCAATCGGATTTCTTCACGTCCTCGAAGATCACGTCGACCGATTCCGGGGTGCATTTCAGGGTGCGCACCGCATCGGCGGTGACCGCCACAGCGAATTCGCGCTTTTGCTCGGTGGTGCGGCCTTCGAACAGACTTACATGGATCAGCGGCATTCCATTTCTCCTTTGATGGTTTAGGCGGGGAAGGCAAACGTGATACTTTCACCTCGTCGCGATCTTACCTGCTTGCGGCGTCCTGCGACCTTCGACCCCAGGTACAAGCCATGTACACGCCCTTCGATCTCTCCGGAAAAGTTGCGCTGGTCACCGGCGGCAACAGCGGCATCGGGCTGGGGATGGCGCTCGCCGTTGCGCAGGCCGGCGCCGACGTCGCGATCTGGGGCACCAACGCGAAGAAAAACGAGGCGGCGCGCGCCGCGCTCGGCAAGACCGGTCGCAGGATCGTCGCCCTGCAATGCGATGTGGGCGACGAAAAAGCGGTCGACGCCGCAATGGCGGAGACGCTCTCCTCGCTGGGACGCATCGACGCGTGCTTCGCGAACGCCGGCGTGAGCGGCCGCAGCACCGCGTCGTTCATGGAAATGACCTCCGAGGAGTGGCATCGCGTGCTGCGGGTCAACCTGCACGGCGCTTTCTACACGCTTCGATCCGCCGCCCGGCATATGACGGCGCGGGGAGGTGGAGGCGTGCTGGTCGGCACGGCCTCGCTGGCTGCAATAGAGGGCGCTGCACGCAGCGAGCATTACGCGGCGACCAAGGGCGGCCTGATCTCGATGATGCGCGGGCTTGCGGTCGAGCTGGCGCGCCACAAGATCCGCGCGCACTCGATCCTGCCGGGCTGGATCGAAACCAACATGACCGCCAATGCGGTGGGCAACGAGAAGTTCCGCAACAACGTGCTGCCGCGCATCCCCGCTCGGCGCTGGGGCACTGGCGACGATTTCGGCGGTATCGGCGTGTACCTGATGAGCGACGCGGCGGGCTATCACACCGGCGACACCTTCGTGATCGACGGCGGCTATTCACTTTTCTAGGCGCACCATGACCCTGCTCTACCTATCGGAGGCCGATGTCGCCGGCGCGGCGCTGCCGCTGGACCGGCTGCGCGAGATCGTGGCCGGCGCCTTTGCGGCGCAGGCGCGCGGGACTGCCGAAGCCGCGGCGAAGTCGGTGCTGAACATCGGCCCGGGCCACGTTTTCCAGGCCAAGCCCGCGCTGCTGCGCGAAGCCGGCCTGGCGGGGATGAAGTGGTTCGGCCTCGTGCCGAGCGCGCAGACCAGCGGCCCGACCGTTTCGAGCATCATCGTGCTCGCGGACGTGAAGACCGGTGCGACGCTCGCGGTCATGGGCGGCAACTGGATCACCGCTACGCGCACGGCCGCCATGAGCGCAATCGCGGCTCAGGCGCTGGCCCGGCCGGATTCCACTTCGATCGGGTTCATCGGCGGCGGCGTGCAGGGACACAGCCATCTCGATGCGCTGCGGCTGGTGCTTCCGAACCTTCGGCGGGCCGTGGTCTATAGCCGCACGCAGGCAAGCGCCTCCCGCCTGGCGCAGGCGGCACATGCTTTGGGCATGGAAGCCCGCACCACGCGCGAGCCTCGCGAGGCGGTCGAAGATCTCGATGTGGTCGTCACCACCGTACCCGAAGGCGGGTCGCTGGAGTTCCTCGATACGGCCTGGCTGGCGCCCGGCGCATTCGCATCCGCAGTGGACCTCGCGCGCTCGTGGAAACGCGAGTCGCTCAGGAGCGTGGATTTTCTCGCCACGGACGAGCACGAGCAGAGCCGCGTGATGGCGAAGATCGGGCGCATGAATTTCGCCGGTGCTTATGACGCGGATCTGGCGGACCTCACCTCCGGCGCCCTCCAGGGCCGGACGTCCAGCGCTCAGCGCACGATGTTCGCGTTCTCCGGCCATGCACTGGCCGATCTCGCCGCGGCGCAGGTCGTCTACGAGATCGCAATGCGCGACGGCCTGGGCGTGAAGCTGCCCCAGTAAGCGCGGTGCCCGGCCTCGCGCCGGGCGCGCGCCTGAAAAGCGCGCTCAGCTCGTTGATTGCGCGCTGAGCACCGGCCGCTTGGCCAGCAGGAAGAACAGCGTCCCCACGCCGGCCATGATCGCGAGCGTGGTGAACCCCGCGCGATAGTTTCCGGTGAGGTCCGCGAACACGCCGGCCACGATCGGACCGCCGATCTGCCCGACCACGATGATCATGGCCGAAAGCCCGAGGATCATGCCGATCGAGCGGCGGCCGAAATAATCCGCGCGAATGGCCTGCATGAAAGGCCCGCGCAATCCCCACGCCCCGCCGTGGAGAATGGCGAAAGCCACGAGCATCAGCGCGCCATTTGCGTAGGTCAGCATCAGAAGGCCGCTCGAGTGCATGACCATGCACAGGGCGGCCACGTAGCGCTTCTCGAAACGGTCGCCGATCGCCCAGCCGACGAGCACGCCGCCGACCTGCGCAATGGTCATGAGCGTAATGACCAGCGATGCCTGCCCGAGCGTGTAGCCCAGCCCTTCCTTCATGTGTGTGATCGCGTGCACGCTGACTGCATAGACCACGAGCAGCGCGAACCCGTGACCGAACGACAGCAGCCAGAACGCGCTCGTGCGCAACGCCTGCCGCGCAGTGAACTCGGGCTGTCCCGGCTCTTCGGCAACGCCGGCGACCTTCGGGGCCGGCGGCAGGCCGTCGATCGTTTCGCCGACATCCTCGGGCCTGCGGCGAAAAACGCGCGCAAGCGGCCAGCCGACGACGATCGCCAGCACACCCGAACCGAACGCGGTCGGCCTCCACCCCCAGGTCTGCATCGCCCAGGCCACGATCGGCACGAATACGCCTCCGAGGGCCAAACCCAGCGAAACAGCCGCGAGAGCGCGCGCACGCGACTTGTCGAACCAGTGGATGATCGCGACATTGATCGGGAAGAATCCGCACAGGCTCGCGCCGAGCGCGATCACCAGGAACGCGCCGTAGAATCCGGGCAGCGACTGGATCTGGCTGAGCAGCATGAAGCCTATGCCGAAAGTCACGATCCCGATGCGGATCATGCCTTGCGGGCCAAAGCGGTCGATGATCCAGCCAAGCACCGGTCCGAGGACCGCCGCTTCCATCGGTTGCAGCGTCGCGGCCACCGAAAGCGAAGTCTTGGACCAGCCGAATTCCTCGCGCAGCATCGCGAAATAAGCGCCGAATGCCTGGTGCAGCAGGCCTGCCTGCAGGAACTGGATGCCTCCGCCCGAGGCAACCATTCGCCAGCCGTAGAAAATCTTCATGGGATGATGGCAGGATAGCGCAGGGGATGCCGCCCGCGGCCGCAGGTTCACTTCCCCCGCGCCTTCGAACCGACCACAACCGCCAAAGGAGCACTCCGATGGAAGAATCGAGGACCCGGATCACCATCCTGACAAGCACCTACCGTATCAAGGGATTCATCGACCTGCTGCCGGGGGCCCGCCTCACGGACTACATCGTCGAGGCCAAGAGCTTCGTCGCAGTCACCGATGCCGAAGTCTGGGAGTTGGCGATTGGCGGGCGCCAGGTGCTCACGGCGGCGTTCATCGACGTCAACAAGGAGCACATCCAGATCGTCATGCCGGGCTGATCCGACACGCCGTTTCACTCGCGCAAACGCAGGGTCGCCTCGCGCGAAGTTCTGTTACCTTACCGCCTCCATCGGCAGACCCCTCCCAGAATGAGCAACCTACAGGATCGATTGCGCGCGCTCGGCCCCGATGCGCTAAGGAACATCCGGCGCGGCATCGAGAAAGAGAGCCTGCGGGTGCGTCCCGACGGCGTGCTCGCATCCGATCCGCATCCCGCCGGGCTGGGCTCCGCGCTCACCCATCCACACATCACCACGGATTTCAGCGAATCGCAGCTCGAGCTGATCACCGGCGTCCACACCGGCATCGAAGCCTGCCTCGATGAGCTCACCCGCATCCACCAGGTGGTCTTCTCGAGGATCGGCGAGGAGATGCTCTGGTGCGCGAGCATGCCGTGCGGCCTGCCGGCCGACAACGCGATTCCCATCGGCCGCTATGGGAACTCGAACGTCGGGCGCGCGAAAACCGTTTACCGGATCGGCCTCTCGCATCGCTATGGCCGACGGATGCAGACGATCTCCGGCATCCACTACAACTTTTCGCTTCCGGCAATCGAACAGCCGAACGAGGCCTATTTCTCGCTGATCCGCAATTTCCGCCGCCATTCGTGGCTGCTGCTCTACCTGTTCGGGGCATCGCCCGCGGTGTGTTCGAGTTTTGTCGAGGGCCGCCAGCACGAGCTCGAGGAGCTCAGGCGCGGCACGATGTACCGGCCCGGCGCGACTTCGCTGCGCATGGGCCCCCTGGGATACCAGAGCGACGCGCAAGCTTCGCTCGCGGTGAGCCACAACTGCCTCGAAAGCTATGGGGCGTCGCTCCAGGAAGCGCTGACGAAACCGTATCCGGCTTACGAGGCGATCGGCATCCGCGAGCGGGGCGCCACGGGCGAAGGCGTCGAAAGCTATCGGCAGCTCGCCACCACGCTCCTGCAGATCGAAAACGAGTTCTACGGAACGATCCGTCCGAAGCGAGTGATCCGGCAGGGCGAGCGCCCCCTGCACGCACTTCGCGAGCGCGGAGTCGAGTATGTCGAGGTGCGCCTCATGGACCTCAACCCGTTCGAGCCGATCGGGATCGACGCGGCGACGATCAGGCTGCTCGATGTCTTCCTGCTGCATTGCCTGCTAAGCGAAAGCAAGCTCGATACGCCGGCCGAGATCGCGGCCAACGCTCGCAACCAGCATCGGGTGGCGGCCCGCGGCCGCGAATCGGGCCTGCGGCTCGAGCGCAACGGCGACAAGGTCACGCTGCCCGAATGGGGCGCCGAGATTCTGGAGGCCTCCGATGTGATTGCCGACGCGCTCGACGGCGCGCATGGCACCAAGGCGTATTCCGAGGCGCTCGCGAAAGCGAAATCGTCGTTGCGCGACCCCTCCCCGCTGCCTTCCGCGCGCGTGCTCGAGGCGATGGCCGAGGACAACGACTCCTATGTGCGCTTCGTGCTGCGGCAGTCGCGGCAACACCTTGCGACGATCAATGCGAAGCCGCTTTCCGCGGAGGACGACGCGCGTTTCGCGCAGATGGCCGAGACCTCGATCGCCGAGCAGCGCCAGATCGAGGCCTCCGACAGCCTGCCTTTCGAGATCTTCAGGCAGCGCTACCTCTCGCCGGAGCGGCTAGGGCTCTAGAAACTGCGCGGCTTGCCGCTCAGACGATGCCGCGCGAGTGTAAGCCCGCAATCGCCTCTTCGCCGTAGCCGAGCGACTGCAGGATCCGGTCGGTATGCTCGCCAAGCAGCGGCGCACGCTGGCGCACCCCGCCCTCGGTCCGCGACATCGTAATCGGTACCCGTCCCACCGGTGCGGGAGCCGGCAGGCCCGGGTAATCGAGGGATTGGAACAGGCCGAGCGCGTCGACTTGCGGATGATCGAGCGCCGCCTGCGCATTGAGCACCGGGCCGCTCGGGATCTTCGCTTCGCCGAGGATCGCGATCGCCTGGTCGGTGCTGCGTCCTTCGCACCACCTGCGCATGCGCTCATCGATGGCGTCGCAGTTCTCGCCGCGCGAAAGGTCGTTCGAGTAGCGCGGATCGGCGAGCCATTCGGGTTCGCCCATGAGCCGGGCCCAGCGCTCGTACAGCGGCTGGCCGACGACCTGGCAGAGCAGCCAGCCGTCGCGGGTGCGATAGACGTTGACCGGCGCCGCGGCCTGCCCGCGGTTGCCGGTCGGCACGCGATCCTTGCGGATGACGGCCTGCTCGATCAGGTACGAATTCATGAAGGTGAGCGCGGTGCCGAGGAGCGAGCCCTTGACGTGCTGGCCCTTGCCGCTGCGCGAGCGCTCCATCAGCGCGGCCATCGTGCCGAAGGCGCAATGCAGCGCGGTGCCGAAGTCGACCCAGTTCACCTGCGCGCGGTACGGCTGGTCCGGCTCGCCGGTCATGAAGACCGCGCCCGACATCGCCTGGCCGACGCCGTCGAACCCGACGTTGCGCGCCATCGGGCCGCTCGAACCGTACGCTGAGCTGGTCGTGACGATGATGTCCGGCTTCACGGCGCTCAGGGCCGCGTAATCCAGGCCCATGGCCACGAGGCTCTGGTCCGGCAGGTTGGCGACCACCACATCCGCGGTGCGAACGAGCTTGTGCACGATCTCGCGGCCTTCGGTCGCCATCGGGTCGACCGTGAGCGAGAGCTTGTTGCGGTTCATCTGCAGGAAGAGGCTGCCTTCGCCACCCGAACCGACCGGCGCGACAAAACGGTCTTCGCTGCCCTCGCGCTTTTCGATGCGGATGACTTCCGCGCCGTATTCCGCAAGCAGTGCCGCGCAGTAGGGGCCTGCGATGTAGCGCCCGAAATCGAGCACGCGGATGCCCTCGAGGAGCGCGCTCATCGCGTGAGGGCGCCTTACCCGCCGAGGTCGGTGATCTTCTTGCGGGCGAGCTCGACGTAGACCCCACGGGGGAACTGCTCGATATAGAGCTCGATTTCCTCGGGGTCGTCGCTGTCCTTCACCTCGCGCCAGAATTCCATCTCGGCTTCGTTGCCCTGCTGCTGGGCAGGCGCCGCGCGCGGCCGCGCGGGCGCGGCCGCGGGCGGCGGTGCCGCGACGATGACTTCGTTCGGATCCTCGGGAGGCTTGCCTTCGAGGATGCGCTGGAGCGAAGCGGCAAAACTTTTCGCGGTCTGGTAGCGGTGCTCGGGGTCTTTGGAAAGTGCACGCGCGACCACACGGTCGATGACTGGCGGGATCTGCACGAGCTTCGAGGGCCAGACCGGATCGTCCTGGATGATCTTCTTTGCCAGCGCCCACTGGGTGCCTTCGAACGGCTTCTGGCCGGTGAGGAACTGGTACAGGATGATGCCGGCCGAAAAGATGTCGGTGCGGCGGTCGATTGCCTGCCCCTGGATCTGCTCCGGGGACATGTACGAAGGCGTGCCCACCACGGCACCGGTCTGCGTCGCTTCGCCGGCCGAGGCGCCGTCGGGGTCGACGACGCGCGCCACCCCGAAGTCCGTGAGCTTCGCGTGCCCTTCGGCATCGACCATTACGTTGGCTGGCTTGATGTCGCGGTGGATGATGCCCGCTTCATGCGCGAAATCGAGCGCGTCGAGCAGTTCGGACATGAGGCGAAACGCAGTCTTGATGTCGAAACGCTGGTTCGCATCGAAGAAGTCCTTGAGCTCCTTGCCCTGGATGTATTCCATGACGATGTACGCGACATCGCCTTCGGAGCCGAAGTCGTACACCTGGACGATGTTGCGGTGGTTGAGCCTGGCGACCGCGCGCACTTCCCGCTCGAACCGCTTGGAGTACATGCGCGCCATTTCCTCGTCGAGCTGCTTGACGAGGATGGTCTTGATGGCCACCCGTCGGTTCAGCCCCGGATCGAGGCCGTCATAGACCAGCCCCATGGCGCCCTTACCGAGGACACCCTTGATCTGGTAGCGGCCGAGCGATGTGAGCTGTTCCATGGGGGTGTTCCGAAAGCCCTTCCTACCGATTGCCTAGCGATACCACACGAGAATCTGGTGGCAAGGGCGGAATCGCATACTGCCTGCGAAGCCGCGTGTTTACTGACATGGGGTGCGCTTTACGATGATGTTGCCCCCAGAACCAATCCGTCTGCCTACCCGTACTGGCATTACGCTTATTGTACTGGGTTGCCGTTATCTTTCACGTGACGCACTCCCGGCGCTCCTCCCGGTCCTTCTCACCTTAGAGTCCGCGCCCCAGGAGGATCGCATGGTTCGCTGAGTCGTCGGGCTCACGCCCTGATAGCCTTACCAACACGATAATCTGCCGGCTTGAGCATCGAGAATATGTACGAGGGCCAGCCTTGGGGTGTGCTCCCCGGCACCACACCGGATGCCGTGCTGGACCCGCCGAAGGCCCTTTGCCGATCATGCGAGGGATGGAGGGCGGAATTCATGACCACCCACGCAGCAACTTGTCGGTTCGGTTTCCGGCCGCGCGTCGATGGTAGTTGCCGCTTCTTTCGGCGCGAGCCTGGCACCGACGACGAGTGACGCAGTCGTGTCCCATGCCTGATAGCCTATTGCAATCGGCTCGGGCTCGCAACAGCCCTTGCCGCCGCTTTCCCGATGAACCGCGCCGGGGACGGTGAAACTCAGTTCACTTCGATCTCAGCACGCCGACCGAGAGCGGCCAATGCGCGCTCCAAGGTAGGCACCTTTGTCTGGTGTTTCGGATCGAGCATGCGTCGCGCCTCTTTCTCGTTCACCTGCATGCGGCGGGCGAGTTCCGACTTCGAGATTCCGGAATCGCGCAAGGCCATGTAGACCGCAGCCTTCAGCGCCGTCGTGATCGGCGTCGTGGCGAGCCGCTCGCCCCGCTTGGGTTGCGACGGGGAAGGAATTTCCAGCCCGTCTTCGACACGACCCTCGATTGCCGCTTGCAGCGCGCCCTCGGCCTCGGCAAGCGCCTGATCTCGAGTCTCCCCTTGGGTGATGGCTTCTGGAATGTCGCGGCAAGTGACGACATAGCCGCCGTCCTTTCGATCGGGTGTGAGCTTTACGGCGTAGCTGAATCGCAGCATGGGTGTTCTCGCTAAAGTAAGTCGCGTTCGGTGAGCCCGAGTTGCTTGAGCATGGCGTGATAGGTGCCGGTCTTCAATTCGTCTTTTGGATTGCGCACGGTAGTACGGAGATTGCCCAGGAGAAGCAAGCCATGCGAGCCCTTGCCACGGTCCGGCCGCCAGTCGGCCGATATGCCTTTGCGTTTGGCGTGCTTCTGTACCTTACGGATGAACTCGTTCCCGCGCACTACACAGTTTCGGACAAAACTGTCCGAGTGTCCAGAATCATTCTCCGGCCACTTGCCTGTCGCATCGCGCTACGCCGTGCGCTTGATCGGCGTCGCCTTCGCACCAGAGCGAAGGCCGTCCAGGTAATCAGCCCATGCCTGCATCATGCGGCGGCGCTCGGGAAGGTGTTCCGCGAAGTTGTAGGCCGCGCGCACATCGTCCCGCTCGGCATGCGCAAGCTGCCGCTCGATCGCGACTCGATTCCAGCCCTGCTCGTTCAATTGTGTCGATGCGATGCTGCGGAACCCGTGGCCCGTCATTTCGTCCTTGGAATAGCCGAGGCGGCGCAGCGCCGCATTGACGGTGTTCTCGCTCATGGGCCGGCCGTTCGTCCGGGCACCCGGGAAAACGTACTTGTTGCGACCAGTAATCGGATGAAGCTCGCGCAGGACCGCAACGGCTTGCATGGATAGAGGCACGATATGCGGCGAGCGCATCTTCATGCGCTCGGCCGGGATGCGCCACTCAGCGCCATCGAGGTTGATCTCGGTCCACTCGGCTTGGCGCAGTTCGCCCGGGCGTGTAAAGGTAAGCGGGGCTAGCTGGAGGGCGCATTTGGTCACCGGGGAGCCCGTGTAGCCGTCCAAGGCGCGCAGCAGGGCACCTATGGCTGTCGGGTCCTTCACGGAAGGGTGATGGCGCTCCTTGGCGGGCGCCAGCGCGCCCCTGAGGTCGGCGGAAGGGTCACGTTCAGCACGGCCCGTGGCGACGGCATAGCGGAAGACCTGGCTACAAGCCTGCTTGGTCCGGTGGGCTGTCTCGATCGCCCCGCGGCTTTCGATCCGTCGAAGCACTGCGAGGAGTTCGCTCGCGGCGATTTCTGCAATCGGCCGGCCACCTAGCCATGGGAAGACGTTCAGATCGAGGCGGTGAATGACCTTGTCCGCATGGCTCTTCGCCCAGGCTTTCGAGAAGGACGCGAACCACTCCCGAGCGATTGCTTCGAAGCTGTTCGCCGCCCGGTCTGTAGCGGCGGTCTTTGTAGCCTTGCGCCGCTCGCTCGGATCGATTCCATTGGCCAACAGTTTGCGCGCATCATCCCGGCGCTCTCGCGCTTGCTTCAATGAAGTCTCGGGTTACACACCAGGTGAGAGGCGCTTTTCTTTTCCGGCAAAGCGGTACTTCAGGCGCTACCACTTGCCCCCACGGGGCGCAATTTCCAGATAGAGCCCACCGCCGTCGAAGAGCCGAACTGGCTTGTCGCCAGAGGGGGCCGTCTTGATTGTCTTGTCCGACAGAGGCCTTTGGGGGCAACACCCGAGGCCGTATGGCCAGTTGCCCCCGATGTTGCCCCCGGCTGTCAATGGACACGCGTGGACAGGGCTGGATGCGGTCTCAGAGGGGGAAACCGGTTTTAGCGCCGGCTGCCGAACCGCCTTGGACCCTCTTGGACGTGTGTTTGGTGGCCAAGGGCGGAATCGAACCACCGACACACGGATTTTCAATCCGCTGCTCTACCGACTGAGCTACTTGGCCGTACTGAACGCCGCGGAGAACTCCGCTCGCGTTGCGCAAGGGTGCGGATTATAAAGGGAAAATGCACAGGCCACAAAAGAAAAAGGCGCCTGATTCGGCGCCTTAAAGGACAAGCTGCTGTCCAAGGAGGGAGACACGTCCGACGCTGCAAGACAGGATCGAGCAGCGCCACACGGTCAAAGGGAAGACTATTCGAATCGCCTTAAGGATGCCTTGCGAGAGTCTTTCAATTTCCTGACTATCTGCTTCCGCAGACGATGCCCGCAGCAGGATTCGTAGACAAAGCAGGTGCTTCGTTTCCACATTTCGCTCTGCGAACGGGACAAAAGAAAAGGGGCGCCGAGGCGCCCCTTTTCGCATGCACTCCGCCTTTGCGGGCGAATTACATGTCCATGCCACCCATGCCGCCCATGCCACCCATGCCGCCGCCCATGCCACCCATGCCGCCGCCCATGTCGCCGCCTTTCTTGTCTTCGACAAGCTCGGCGACCATCGCATCGGTCGTCAGCATCAGGCCTGCAACGGAGGCCGCGTTCTGCAGCGCGGTGCGCGCCACTTTGGTCGGATCGATCACGCCCATCTCCACCAGGTCACCGTATTCGCCGGTCTGCGCGTTGTAGCCGTAGTTGCCCTTGCCTTCGGCAACCTTGTTCATCACCACCGAGGGCTCTGCGCCCGCATTGGCGACGATCTGGCGCAGGGGCTCTTCCAGGGCGCGCATCACGATCTTGATGCCGCATTCCTGGTCGTGGTTGTCGCCTTTGAGCTTGCCGAGCGAAGACCTCGCGCGGATCAGCGCAACGCCGCCGCCGGGCACGACGCCCTCTTCCACCGCGGCGCGGGTCGCATGCAGTGCGTCCTCGACACGGGCCTTCTTCTCTTTCATCTCGACTTCGGTCGCGGCACCGACTTTGATCACCGCAACGCCGCCGGCCAGCTTGGCGACCCGCTCCTGAAGCTTCTCGCGGTCGTAGTCGCTGGTGGCTTCCTCGATCTGCACGCGGATCTGCTTGACGCGCGCTTCGATCGCCTTCTTCTCGCCGGCGCCGTCGATCAGCGTCGTGTTCTCCTTGCCCACCTCGACTTTCTTGGCGTGTCCGAGGTCCTTCAGCGTGGCGTTCTCGAGCTTGAGCCCGAGTTCTTCGCTGATGACCGTGGCGCCCGTGAGGATGGCCATGTCTTCGAGCATTGCCTTGCGGCGGTCACCGAAGCCCGGGGCCTTGACGGCGCAGGTCTTGAGAATGCCGCGGATGTTGTTCACCACCAGTGTGGCAAGCGCCTCGCCTTCGAGTTCTTCCGCGATGATCAGGAGGGGCTTACCGGCCTTGGCCACCTGCTCCAGCAGCGGCAGCAGTTCGCGGATCGACGAGATTTTCTTGTCGTGCAGCAGGATGAACGGATCGTCCATGAGGGCGATCTGCTTTTCCGGATTGTTGATGAAATACGGCGACAGGTAGCCGCGGTCGAACTGCATGCCTTCGACGATGTCGAGCTCGTTTTCGAGCGTCTTGCCATCCTCAACGGTGATCACGCCTTCCTTGCCGACCTTGTCCATCGCATCGGCGATGTTCTTGCCGATATCGGCATCCGAGTTGGCCGAGATCGAGCCGACCTGGGCGATTTCCTTGGACGTGGTGCAGGGCTTGGAAAATTTCTTCAGTTCCTCGACCACCGCGATCACGGCCTTGTCGATGCCGCGCTTGAGGTCCATCGGGTTCATGCCGGAGGCGACGTACTTCATGCCTTCGCGCACGATGGCCTGGGCCAGCACCGTGGCGGTCGTCGTACCGTCACCGGCGACGTCGGAGGTCTTGGAGGCGACTTCCTTGACCATCTGCGCGCCCATGTTCTCGAACTTGTCCTTGAGCTCGATCTCCTTGGCCACCGAGACACCGTCCTTGGTGACGGTCGGGGCGCCGTAGGAGCGCTCGAGGACTACGTTGCGGCCCTTGGGGCCGAGGGTGACTTTGACCGCATCGGCCAGGATGTTCAGTCCATGGACCATCTTGACGCGGGCACTTTCGTGGAAGCGGACTTCTTTGGCAGCCATTTATCTTTCTCCTGAAACTGGAATAGGGATTGGGACCGGACGGGAACGCGAACTACGCGCCCTCGACGACGCCCATGATGTCTTCCTCGCGCATGACGAGGAGCTCTTCGCCTTTGACCTTGACGGTCTGGCCGCTGTACTTGCCGAACAGCACGCGGTCGCCGACTTTCACGTCGAGCGGCGAAACTTTGCCGTCGTCGTTCTTTTTGCCTTTGCCGACGGCAACGATCTCGCCCTGATCCGGCTTTTCGGCAGCGGTGTCGGGGATAACGATTCCGGACGCGGTTTTGCGCTCTTCTTCGATGCGCTTGACGATCACACGATCGTGCAGGGGACGAATTTTCATTCGAGTCTCCATTTCCTATTGAGTCAACGGGTAAAGGGCTGGATCCGGAAGGACCTCGAGCCCACTGGGAGGGGGAGTTGTTAGCACTCATCCCCCACGAGTGCTAATAATAGGGCTTGCTCCTGCATTTTTCAACCCCGCGAAGCCCTTAAAATCCAGTCCCATGCGGATTATTTGGCTTCTCTTCCCTGTTTTCCTGGCCTTGGCACCCTCCGCCATGCGCGCCGAGGACGCCGTCCCGACGGCCGTAGGCAACGCTTTGCGGGCGATAGGAATCCCTTCGTCAGCCGTGGGGATTTCAGTCCAGGAAGTGGGGGCCAGCCGGCCCCTGCTCACCTCCAATTCGACCGCCGCCTTGAATCCGGCCTCGACAATGAAGTTAGTAACCACTTACGGCGCACTTGAGCTATTAGGACCCGCCTACCGGTGGAAGACCGAAACCTACCTGGGCGGACCGTTGCGCGACGGAGCGCTCGAGGGCGATCTCATCCTGAAGGGGTACGGCGACCCTAAACTGACCCTGGAAGCGCTGTGGCTGCTGTTACGAGACCTGCGTGCCCGGGGCCTGAAAGAGATCCGTGGCGACCTGGTCCTCGACCGCACGCAATTCTCACCGATCGAGTTCGACGCGTCGCGCTTCGACGGCGACTCACTGCGCCCGTACAACGTCGGCCCGGACGCCTTGCTAATCAATTTCAAGGCGGTCCGTTTCCATTTTGTGCCGGAGCCCGAGCGCCGGGCTGTCCGTGTGTTCGCCGAGCCGAGGATCGTCGAAGTGACGAGCGACCTGCGCCTCGCGGACACCCCCTGCGGCGACTGGCGCGAGCGCATGAAGGCCGATTTCCAGCTGCAGGCGCCCGCGCCGAAGGCGGCTTTCTCGGGGACCTACAGCACCCACTGCGGCGAGCGCGACTGGCACGTCGCGATGCTCGCGCCGAACCAGTACACGGCAAGCGTATTCAAGCTGTTGTGGGCCGAACTCGGGGGCACGCTTAGCGGATCGGCCCGCGAAGGCGCCGCGCCGCAGGGCAAACCGTTCGCCGCGATCGAATCGCCGTCGCTTTCCGAAGTCGTTCGCGACATCAACAAGTTCAGCAACAACGTGATGGCGCGGCAACTCTTCCTCACCATCGGCGCGGATCCGGCCGGCCCCCCGGCCACGGCGGCCAATGCGCAGCGCTCGATCAAGGCCTGGCTCGCAAAGAAGGGCCTCGATTTTCCCGAGCTGGTCATGGAAAACGGCTCGGGGCTGTCGCGCATCGAGCGCATCAGCGCGCAGAGCCTGACCTCGATGCTGGTGGCCGCGTTCCGCAGCCCGGTCATGCCCGAGCTGGTCGCTTCGTTGCCGCTGATCGCGGTCGACGGGACGATGCGCAGGCGCATGAAAAGCGAATCGATCGCCGGGCAGGCGCACATCAAGACCGGCTCGCTATCGGATGTGCGCGCGATCGCGGGCTACGTGCTCGACCGCAGCGGCCGCCGTTATGCGGTGACCATGATCGTGAATCATCCGAATGCGCAGCAGTCGCAGGCCGCGCAGGATGCGCTGCTGAACTGGATCTACAGCCGTTAGGGGGTGGGCACCTGAGGGGACAGGCCCTTCAGCGGCAGCGGCTTTTCCTTGGCCAGCGCGAACCAGCCGCGAATCACGCGGTAACTTACCCAGATTCCGGTCACGACCCAAATCCCAAGAGCGACCGGGATCCCGATCAGCGTCACCCACAGCACCAGCCCGACCGTGCACCAGAGCACGGCAAACCAGAACGTGCGGATCTGCCAGCGGAAGTGCGATTCGAGGAACGTGCCCGCGGCTTCGGACTTCTTCACGTAATTGAGGATCACGGCGATGATCGAAGGCCAGCCGAGCAGGAAGGCAGTCACGATGAAGGCAGGCGTGATTGCGCCGACGATGACCGAGAAGGCGTGCAGCCCGTAGATCACATGGGTCCAGGCCTTGAGCCCGTCCAGCGGTGTTTCGTTCAAAGCCCCAGTTCCTTCCACATTAGGTCGACCTTCTTCTTCACACCGGCATCCATGCCGATCGGCGTGCCCCACTGGCGCGAGGTCTCGCCCGGCCATTTGGAGGTCGCGTCGATGCCCATCTTGGAACCGAGCCCGGCCACCGGGCTGGCGAAATCCAGGTAGTCGATCGGCGTGTTCTCGGCGATCAGGGTATCTCGCGCGGGGTCGACCCGGGTGGTGATGGCCCAGATCACCTCCTTCCAGTCGCGCACGTCGATGTCGTCGTCGGTCACCACGATGAACTTGGTGTACATGAACTGGCGCAGGAAACTCCACACGCCGAACATCACGCGCTTTGCGTGACCGGGGTACTGCTTTTTCATGCTCACGATCGCCATGCGGTAGGAGCAGCCTTCGGGCGGCAGGTAGAAGTCGACGATCTCGGGGAACTGCTTCGCGAGCAGCGGCACGAACACTTCGTTCAGCGCGACACCGAGCATCGCGGGCTCGTCCGGCGGCTTGCCGGTGTAGGTGCTGTGATAGATCGGCGAGCGGCGCATCGTCATGCGCTCGATGGTGAATACCGGGAACCGCTCGACCTCGTTGTAGTAGCCGGTGTGATCCCCGAACGGCCCCTCGGGCGCGACCTCGCCCGGCTGGATGGCGCCTTCGAGGACGATCTCGCTCGAGGCCGGCACCTGCAGGTCGTTGCCGAGGCATTTGACCAGCCCGGTGCGCGCGCCTCGCAGCAGCCCCGCAAACTGGTATTCGCCCAGCGTGTCCGGGATCGGGGTGACCGCCGCGAGCAGCGTGGCCGGATCGGCGCCCAGCGCGACGGCTACCGGGAATGGCTTGCCCGGGTGGGCCAGTTGATGATCGCGAAAATCGAGCGCCCCGCCGCGATGCGCCAGCCAGCGCATGGTGACCCGGTTGGGTCCGATCACCTGCTGCCTGTAGATCCCGAGATTTTGCCTCGACCTGGAGGACGCCAGGCCTTGCGGCCCGCGAGTGACGGTGAGTCCCCATGTGATGAGCGGCCCCGCGTCGCCGGGCCAGCACGTCTGGACCGGCAAGCGCGCGAGGTCGACGTCCTTGCCCTCGAGGACCACCTCCTGGCAGGGCGCGGAGGCAAGAACCTTGGGCGCCATGTCGAAAACTTTCGAGGCGAGCTGCTTGAGCTCGGGCAGCCTCTCCCAGACATCGCGAAGGCCTTTGGGCGGTTCCGGTTCCTTGAGCATGGCGAGCAGCATCCCGATTTTCCTGAGCGACCCGGCGTCTTCGGCGCCCATCGCAAGCGCAACGCGCCGCACGCTGCCAAACAGGTTGGCCAGCACCGGCATGTCATGCCCGGAGGGACGCTCGAAGAGCAGCGCGGGACCGCCGGCACGCAACACCCGGTCGCAGATCTCGGTGATCTCGAAACGCGGCGACACTTCCGCGCGGATCCGCTTGAGCTCGCCCATCGATTCGAGCTGGCCGATAAAATCGCGGAGGTCGGCGTACTGCATTGCTAGCCGCGCTTCGAGATCTGCGCGGACACGCTCTCGGCAAATTCGTAGAGCAAGGGATCGCGCCCGCGGGAGGCAAACGCCCTTTCGCCCGGTCCGACCGCGAGGCGAACCACGGTCTCGCCGATCCATCCCAGGACAAGCCAGGTGGCCCCCCAGGCCGCCAGCGCCAGGCTCGCGAACGGGAGCAGCGAAACGCAGAAGGCGACTGCGCGCAGGGCAACCGGCAGGAACGTGCCCGCCACTTGCGGCGACACTTCGCCGGCCATCGACGCGACAAGCATGCGCATCGGCATGAATGCGCCGACCAGCAGGAGGGCGACGAAAAACAATGCACCGCCCCAGGCGATCCGTCCGGCATTGCGCTCGAAGGCAACCTGGAGGGCGCCGATGCGGTCCAGGTGGATGGTTTCGAAGCTGTCCGCGCCACGATGGATCATGCATGCCCCGAACAGCGACAGATGCGAACCCGCAAGGTCCCCGCGGCGGAATTCGAAGGTCGCGAGTGGCGCTTCGGTGTTCACCGCGCCCTTTCCCAGAGACCGGAGAGCGGATACGAGAGCACTGTTCCCGCGAAGATCGCGGCGCCCACCCAGTTGTTATGCATGAACGCCCTGAAACAGCCGTCGCGCGAGCGGCCGCGGATCAAAAACCAATGATAGCCCATCATCGCTGCAGCCACGCCGAGCCCCGCGTAGTAGGGCGCGCCGAGCCTGGCGAGGAGGCCGACCCACACGAGGATGGCGAGCATCGACGCATAGAAAGTCATCACGCCGATGACATCGAATCGCCCCAACGCGATCGCGGCAGTGCGGATTCCTATGCGCTTGTCGTCCTCCCGGTCGACCATCGCATACTCGGTGTCGTAGGCCAGCGCCCAGAAGATGTTTGCGAGCAGCATCCACCAGCACAGGGCAGGCAGCCTGCCCTGCACGGCGGCAAAAGCCATCGGGATGCCGAACCCGAAGGCGATACCGAGATAAGCCTGCGGAAACCAGAAAAAGCGCTTCGTGAACGGGTACGTGGCCGCGACCAGGAGCGCCACGAAGGACAGCCCGATCGCCAGGGGATGCAGGAACAGCACGAACCCGAACGCGACCAGCGCGAGCGCGCCGGCCACCGCGACCGCCTCCCACGGACGGATCTCGCCGGACACGATGGGGCGCTTGCGCGTGCGCTCGACGTGCGCGTCGAACTTGCGGTCGGCGAAATCGTTGATCGCGCAGCCGGCCGAGCGCATGAGCAGCGTGCCCATCGAAAAGATGATCACGATTTCCATGGGCGGCTGCCCGCCGGAGGCGATCCAGATCGCGCACAGCGTCGGCCATAACAGGAGCAGCGTGCCGATCGGCTTGTCGAGGCGGATCAGCCTTTCGTACGCGTCCAGCCGCGCTGCGATCTGCGCCAGGGTCATGCCGCGATTATCGCATTCAGGCCCGGGCAAGCTCCCGGCGGCTTCCAAGCCAGCGCTCGACGTGCGCGCGCGCCTGTTCCGGAAAGGCCTCGAGCATGTGGTCCGCGGCTTCGCGCGCCAGCGCGATCAGCGGCTCGTCTTTCTCCAGGTCGGCAAAGCGAAGCAGCGGCGACCCGCTTTGACGTTCGCCGAGGTATTCGCCGGGCCCTCGCAGGTGGAGATCCGCCTGCGCGATCTCGAAACCGTCGGAACTCTCGTAGATCGCCTTCAGCCGTGCGCGCGCCATCTGCGACAGGGGGCTCGCGTAGAGGAGGATGCAATCGCTCATCCGCACGCCGCGGCCGACCCGCCCGCGGAGCTGGTGCAACTGCGCGAGGCCGAAGCGCTCGGCGTGCTCGATCACCATGAGCGAAGCGTTCGGCACGTCCACGCCGACTTCGATGACGGTGGTGCAGACGAGCAGCTGCAGGCGGCCCTCCTTGAAACCCCGCATGACCGAGGCCTTGTCGGCGGGCGCAAGGCGGCCGTGCAGCAGTCCCACGCGAAGGTCTGAAAACTCCGACTGGAGCTCGGCATAGGTATCGAGCGCGGTCTGCAGGTCGAGGGTCTCGGACTCCTCGATCAGCGGGCACACCCAGTACGCCTGCTCGCCCGCCGCGCACGCCGCGCGGATGCGTTCGAGCACCTGCCTGCGGCGGGCCTTGGCGATCAGCCTCGTCTTGACCGGGGTGCGCCCGGGGGGAAGTTCGTCGATCACCGAGACATCGAGGTCGGCGTAGTAACTCATCGAGAGCGTTCGCGGGATCGGCGTTGCGCTCATCATGAGCTGGTGTGGGACCACCCCGCCGGCGTCCGCCTTCTTGCGCAATGCGAGCCGCTGCTGGACACCGAACCGATGCTGTTCGTCGACCACGGCGAGCGCAAGGCGGGCGAAATCGACGCCCTCCTGGAAAAGCGCATGCGTGCCGACTACGACAGCGGTCTTTTCCGTGGCCAGCGATTTAAGGGCGGCCACCCGGTCCTTCTTACCCAGGCCGCCATGCAGCCACGCCACTTTCACGCCGAGCGGCGCGAGCCATTCGGAAAACTTCCGGTAGTGCTGCTCTGAAAGGATTTCGGTCGGCGCCATGACCGCGGCTTGCCAGCCGGCGTCTATTGCGGCCAGGGCCGCGAGCGCCGCAAGGATCGTCTTTCCGCTGCCGACGTCGCCTTGCAGCAGGCGTTGCATCGGGTGCGACGCGCCGAGATCGGCGGTGATCTCTCCGAGGCAGCGCTGCTGTGCCCGCGTGAGTCGAAAAGGCAGCGCGCCGAGGAACCGCTTGAGCAGCGGACCGTCGCAGCCCAGGCGCGGCGCCGCGCGGCTGCGGCGAGCCAGGTAATGCATGCGCATCGAAAGCTGCTGCGCGAGCAGTTCGTCGAACTTCACGCGCCGCCATGCGGGGTGGGTGCGCTCGATGAGCGCCTCGGGGTCGATGCCGGGCGGCGGCGTATGCAGGAAACGCACGGCCGCGGCGAAGTCCTGCAGCGCATGGCGCTTGCGCAACGCCACGGGAAGGGAGTCGTCGATCGGCCCGGCCTGCAGCGCATCGAGCACGGCCGCGCGCAACGCCGGCTGCGTGATCCCCGCGCTCGCCGGGTAGACCGGAGTGAGCGCATCGGGCAGCGCCTCTCCCGGCCCAACTACGCGATAGCGCGGATGCGCCATCTCCGCGCCGCCCCGGCCCTGCCGCACTTCACCGAATGCGCGCACGAGTTTGCCCTCGGCGATCGCGCGCTCGAACTGCTTCACCTGGCCGGGATAGAAATTGAAGAATCGCATCCCCAGGAGCGATTCACCGGCCTGCGCGTGCACAACGAGCTGCCGGCGCGGGCGATAAGCGACTTCGACGCGCAGCACGCGCGCCTCCACCTGCACCGGCGCCCCGGGTGGCGCCCGCTCCAACGCAGTGAGCACCGTTTCGTCTTCGTAGCGCATCGGCAGATGCAGGACGAGGTCGAACCTCGAGCGGATGCCGAGCTTTTCGAGTTTCCTGGGGAACGTGTCGGCGGTCTTGCGCGCCGTCGATCTTGCGGACCTGCGCGCGGGAGGAGGCGCCGGCTTTGCCGCGCTCACCCCGCGTACAGGATTGCGTCGATCTCGACCAGCGCGCCGCGCGGGAGGCTGGCCACGCCGATGGCCACGCGCGCCGGGTAGGGTTCGCGCAGGTAACGCGCCATGACCTCGTTGACGCGAGCGAAGTGCGCGAGGTCGGTGAGGTAGACGGTCATGCGCACGGCCCGATCGAGGTTCAGGTCGGCAGCCGCCGCGATCGCCGCGAGGTTGCGAAACACGCGGTCGATCTGCGCGTCGATGCCCTCGACCAGCTGCATGGTGGCCGGGTCGAAGCCGATCTGGCCGGAGATGTAGAGCGTGTCACCGGCGCGGACCGCTTGCGAATAAGTGCCGATGGCCGCCGGAGCGTCCTTGGAATGGATGGCGGTTTTCATGCTGCGCGTAGAATCTCTCCATGAAGACACGACTATCTTAGCCCAAGTGAACGCCGCTCTGATCGGCAGCCTCGAGAAGCTGCTCGGCTCGCCCCGGGACGGCGCGCTGCTGCGGTTTTCCCTCGGCAACGAGTACCTGAAGGGCGGCGACGCCACAAAGGCCGCCGGCTATTTGCGCGATGCTGTGGATCGCGATGCGGCCTACTCCGCCGCCTGGAAGCTGCTTGGCCGGGCGCTGGTCGAGAGCGGCCGCGAAGCGGAGGCGCTCGAGGCCTATCGCAGCGGGATCGAAGCCGCCGATCGCAAGGGCGACAAGCAGGCCGGCAAGGAGATGGCCGTTTTTGCGCGCCGGCTCGAAAAGTCGCTTTCCAAGGACGCTTGAAGGCTAGTCCCGGAACGTCTCGTAAATGTCGCGAAACTCCGCGAGGCATGCCTTGAAAGCCGTCAACGCCGCCGGATCGAAATGCGCGGGGGACGACTTCTTGTCGCCCGCGAGGATGCTGCTGCCCGCGCTCGCATGGTCCATGGCGGGCTTGTAGGGGCGCCGGCACCGCAGCGTATCGTACGTGTCGCACAACTGGGAGATCCTCGCAGCCAGCGGGATCGCTTCGCCCCTGAGCCCGCTCGGGTAGCCGCTTGCATCCCAGCGCTCGTGATGCGCGCGCGCGATGTCCGCCGCCATCGCCAGGTAGGGCGAGGAGTTCAGTGCCAGCATCTGGCCGCCGATCTCCGTATGCGTCTTCATGATGGTCCACTCGTCCGCGCTCAGTTCGGCGGGTTTCTCCAGGATGCGGTCGGGGATGCCGATCTTGCCGATGTCGTGCAGCTGGCTGGCGAACCCGATGGTCGTGCGGAACTGCTCGTCGAGTCCCAGCCGCTGGGCAAGGAGGGTCGCATACAGGCCCATGCGCTTGACGTGGGCGCCGGACTCGTCGTCCCGATGGGCCGCCGCGCGAATCAGCGTATGGATGGTCTCGCGGTTGCTTCGCTCGAGCTCGGCGGTGCGCAGCTCGACCTTGTGCTCGAGGATGGCGTTCTGGCCGGCGAGCTCGTCCTGGAAGCGCTTGAGCCGCAGCAGGTTCTGCACCCGGGTCTTGAGTTCCACGCGGTCCACCGGCCGGGTCAGGAACTCGTCGGCACCGGCAGCCAGGCCGTTGATGCGCGATTCCTTGTCCTCGAGCATGGAGACGATGATGATCGGCACGTTGCGGTTGCGCTCATCGGCCCGCAGGCGGCGGGCCACCTCGAATCCGTCCATGCCCGGCATGACCACGTCGAGGATCACCAGGTCCACCTGCCTGGCGGCGGCGATTGCGAGCGCTTCCTCGCCGTTCGTGGCCACCAGGGTCTTGTGGCCCTGTGCGCGGACCACCAGGGTCATCAGCTCGCGCGTCAGCGGCTGATCGTCCACGATCAGCACGCGTGCGGGGGAGGTGTCTTCGCCGGGTTCGCTCACAAACCGGATTCTGCCTCGTTTTCAGGGGCAGATCGGGTGAAGCGTGGTGGAGTGGAAGGGGATCGAACCCTCGACCTTCGCATTGCGAACGCGACGCTCTCCCAACTGAGCTACCACCCCACGAAGGGCGCGGATTGTAACCCAGGCAGGGCGGGTGCCACAAACCTGGCTTCTCCAACCCTGTGGCGCGTTGGCCGCGAAACGCGGGCTGCGGTTATCATTGGCGCCCCGCGTTTCCCCCACCGTTTGCCCCCAACCCCGAGAGATGCCATGGAAATTTCGCCGCCGTTCGGTTACAAGGAAATCGTTCCTCTGCTCAAGACGCACAAGGTGCGCCTGCTCAATGCCGGCGAAGTCCCGCCATTCGCGCGCGACCTCAACGCGATCCCGATCAGCTACTCGGAGTTCGCCCGCGTCGCCCTCAACTACCCGATCGTGTTCACCAGCGGCGACAAGGGCGAAACTTACGCGCCGGTCGCGGTGCTCGGCATGGCCGGCGGCGAGAACCTCTTCGTCAGCAAGGACTCGTGGGCCGAGCGCACTTATGTGCCCGCGTATGCCCGCCGTTTTCCGTTCTGCATGGCGCGCGTCACGCTCGACAAGGTCGAGCAGCAGGACCGGCTGATCTGCGTGGAAAAGGAGTTCGCAGGCGACAAGGGCGAGCCGATGTTCGACGACAAGGGACAGCCGACGCAGAAATGGAAGGACATCGAGAAGCTCCTGTCCGAGTACGAGACCGACCTCGAGCGCAGCCGCGAGATGTGCGGGATCCTGGCCGACTACGCGCTGCTGGAGCCTTTCAACATGCAGGCCACGCTCGGCAAGCAGGCGCCGATGCAGCTCACCGGCATGTACCGCGTCGACGAGAAGAAGATCGAGCACCTCAATTCGAGCCAGCTCAAGAATCTCGTCAAGAAGGGCGTGCTCGGCCGCATCTACGCCCACCTCGTGTCGCTCGAGAATTTCGCCGCGCTGCTCGACCGCAAGTCCAAGGCAATGGCGTAGCCAACCGCCCGGGGGCTATTTCATCTTCCTGGCGTCCCGGTCCATCACTTCGACCTCGCGCCGACCATCGGCGCGAGGTCGATCTTGTCTTGTCGCCCAGGCGCTTGCACAGCGCGAGCGTGAGCGCCGTCTTGCCCGAACCCACCGGTCCGCCGATGCCCACGCGTAACGGTTGAGCAGACGCGCGCTGCGATTGTGCCATGTCAGTATTTTCCCTTGGAAGCCGCTGCTGGCGCGGGGTTTAGTCGAATAATGGCAGTATTTTGATTTTCGTCCGCCTGCTCAGGAACGGAACAGGCGCGAGTACTGCGTCTCGTGCATGCTGGAGGCGATCGCGAGGCCGGGAGCGAAATTCGCAAGCGTCGAATCCTCCGCGCCGAGCGCCTGGTCGGCGATGAGCGCAAGCCGGTCGCCCAGCCGGAGCAAGAGTTTCTGCCCGTCGGTCTGCCCCAGCGGCACTGCTTTCAAGGCCGCCATCACCTGGTTCTCGAGCCAAGACCACAGGTAGGCGACGAGAGTGTCGCGCGCAGGCAGGGCCCACTGCGCCGACGCAAACGCAAACACGGTCGGGAAAGCGACCTCTTCGATGCCCGCGAGCGTTTCTACCGCCCGGAGATCGAACTCGCCGAGCGCCGCGCACAGACGGCGCAACGAGTACCCCATCTGCAACGTTTCGGCCCGCAACTCCGCGGTTTCGCGCGTCGCGCAGAACCAGCTGTTGAGGCTTCGCACTTCCTCGTAGTCGGGGGACTGCCAGGCTGAATGCAGCCTGCATAACGCAGGGGCCTCGAACCGGGCCATGCTGAAGTCGAGCGCGTCGCCGATCCAGCGGCCGGCGCTTGCGGCATCGCCGACTGTCCCCGCCTCTACGGCCGCCTCCAGCCCTTGCGAGTAGCTGTAGGCACCCACCGGCAGCGCGGGACTGGCGAGCTGCAGCAGTCGCGCGAGCCTCATGCCGGGCAGTGGCTCAGGACTCACTTGTGCTTGTGGTCGTGGGAATGAGGATCGTGGTCGTGCGCATGATCGTGCTTGTGATCGTGGCCATCGTCATGTGCATGGTCGTGGCCGCACTCCGGCCCGTGGACGTGCGCCTTTTGGTGATCATGGCCGTGGTCGTGTGCGTGAGCATGATCGTCATGAGCACGCGCATGATCGTGGGAGTGGTCGTGGCCGTGATCGTGCGGTTCGCCGTACTGGTGGATGCGGCCGCCGTGGCCCTGCTCGTCGTCGTTGTGGCGATGCCCGCCGCCGTACGCACCTGCTTCGGGCTCGAAGGGTGCGTCCATTGCCTCGATGCTTGCGCCAAGGCCCTTCACCATCTCCTCGAGCACGTGGTCGGCCGCGATCCGCAGGAACCCCTCGCCCACCTGCACCGGCACATGGCGGTTACCCAGGTGATAGGCCGCGCGCGTGATGTCCTCCGCGGTCTTGCAGGTGATGTGAAGCACTTTCTCGCTCTCGGCCACGACTTCGAGGACGCGCCCGTCGCTCGCCACCACGAGGTCGCCGCCCCGCAGGATCTCGCCGCGCGGGAGCATCAGGGCCACCTCCTCGCCGGAATCCAGGCGCGTGCGAAGCCGTGTCTTCTGACGCGAATCGAAGGGCAGCTTCAGCCGCCCCTTGACCTCGAGACGGTAGGCGCCGCGGGGGATTTTCAGCTTGCTTTTGATTTCGACCATGTCCGCTAACACCTAGAAGAGGAAGTAACGTTGCGCCATCGGCAGCACCTTCGCCGGCTCGCACATTAGCAGTTCCCCGTCGGCCTTCACGAGGTAGTTCTCCGGATCGACTTCGATCCTGGGCGTGTACGTGTTATGCACCATGTCCTTCTTGCCGATGCCGCGGCAGTTCTTCACCCCGACAAGCGGCTTGCGCAGCCCGAGGCCGGCAACCAGCGGGTTCCTGAGCGCCGCCTGCGAGACGAACGTCACCGAGGTCGCAAGCGCCCCGCCGAACGCACCGAACATCGGCCGGTAATGCACCGGCTGCGGCGTCGGGATCGAGGCGTTCGGATCGCCCATCGCCGCCGCGGCAATCATGCCGCCCTTGAGGATCAGCGACGGCTTCACACCGAAGAAGGCCGGCCGCCAGACGACGAGGTCGTGCAGGATGTCCTCGGCCGCGATCGTCTCGCGGCGGATGGCAAGCACGCTGCCCGTGCAGGACGGTGACGGTGCGCGCGATTTCGCCGACGAAGTCCATGTCGTGCTCGACCACGATGAGGGAGTGCTTGCCGGCGAGGGTCTTGAAAAGCTCCGCCGTGCGCTCGGTCTCGGCATTTGTCATGCCGGCAACCGGTTCGTCGAGCAGCAGGCGCGGCTCCTGCCCAATTGCACGGCCTGTGCCATGTCTCGGTGCAAGCCTGTTCCTGGCCGAATACTCTTTATGAAACAATGGCGTCAGGGAAATTGAATGGCATCCTGGCGGTGTCTTGACAGGTGCGCGGCAATAGTCGAATTCCCGAATTCGGGCACTCTAAAAAGCTGCGCACTATTTTGATGCGCGAGGTTTGAGGAACTGGTGAACTGCGGTTGCGGTGGCGCGTCATAATCCAAGCGATACAAATTCACCCCTTTGCGGAAACGGTCAACCCCAATGTCGATCAACCGGTTTGCGTTTGTCCTCGGCGCTTCGGAAAACGAGCGTTACCTGGTCCGTAAAGGCGTGGATATGCAAGCCCTCCTGCGTGCCCTGGCGGCCCGCCGGAACCCGGTGGTTTTGTTTTTCGGCGAAACCGACGATCACCTCGAGTCGGAGCTCCTGGGGGTCAACCCGCACTTCGAGGAACTCATTTTCTCTATTGGCGGGGACACTGCAACTTTCGAGCGCCTGCTGAGCACAGGATCGTTCGGCGTGGAAGCTTCGCTGGACTCGATCCGGATCATGTTCATCGCAACCCACGCCGAGGTCACCCAGTTCAAGGAAAAGAAAGCGCTCAGGGCACGCATTCCCGATGTAATCGCGCGCATGCAGCGACGGGTGGCGGTCCGGGTTTCCGTGCCCAAGGACAAGCCCTCGGTTTGCACCGTTCGCGTGGGTGCCGCCCCCGCCCAGGAAATCCGCTTGCGGGTTGAAGACATCTCGATCGGCGGCCTGGGCCTGTCTTTAGTTACACCCCAGGCAGCCCTGGCAGCCGGCAAGTCCTTCCATGAATGCAGCCTCGAGTTGCCAGGCATAGGCGTAGTGCGCTGCACGCTTCGTATCGTCTACGTAAACGAAGCGCCTGCTGGAGGCACGCAACAAAGGATCGGCTGCCATTTCGTGGACCTGCCCGGGCTTTCCAAGGAGCAGGTTCGCAGTTATGTCGCACGGCTCGAACGGGCGCACCTGGCTGCGGGATAGCGGCATTTGCATTTTGGCGGGAAGTTGTTTACTGTACAAACATACAGTATCAAGGTTGCCGGATGCCTCAGCGGTATCCAAACTGAACACTTCCCCGCATGCCCTCAATTACCGCCCTGGCGGACATCCTTCATCACGGCCTCGTATGGCGTGTCGGCGAACTTTCGCGCGTGGAGCTGCCGCGAATACGCAGCGGATTCCCGACCCTGGATGCCGAACTGCCGGGCGGAGGATGGCCTGCGGGCGTTTTGACTGAGCTCCTGCCGGAGAACATCGGCATAGGCGAGGTGCGTGCCCTGGGACCAGCGCTTTCCCAGTTGTCGAAGCAGGGCCGGTGGATCGCATGGATCGCGCCCCCCTATCTACCGTACGCCCCTGCGCTCGAAGCCGCCGGCATCGATCTCACGCGGGTCATGATCGTTAAAACAAAGTCAGCCCAGGAAAGCCTGTGGGCGATCGAACAGGCGCTGCAATCGGGGGCTTGCGGTGCTGTGCTGGGTTGGCCCGACAAGGCTTCCTTTGCCCAGTTACGGCGGTTGCAGATCGCTGCCGAGGGCAGCCCCGCGCTCGCCTTTCTTTTCCGCTCGCCGCTTGCTGCGCGCGAATCCTCTCCGGCTGCGTTACGCCTGCACCTGCAGAGCATTAAAGGCGAACTCGCGGTCCGGATCCTCAAACGCCGCGGCGGTCCTCTTGCCCGGCCCATTCTCCTGAAGCCGGCGCCCGCGGTCGAAAACCCGCAGCGCCCGTCTTTGCAAATCGATCATGCTGTGGATCGCTGTCTGTCTTCCGCGCCTGCCCCTCGAATCCTTCCTGCGCGCCTCGTCCACGGCTGAGCCCTGGGCCGTGGCGGAGAAACGCCATGTGCTCGACTGCAATGCAGCGGCCTTTGCGCATGGCGTCCGGGCAGGAATGGCGCGGGCAGCGGCCGCAGCGCTTGCACCTTCGCTCAGGTTCAGGGAACGCGATGCGCTCGCGGAAAGCTCCGCGGTCGAAGGCTTTGCCGCGTGGGCGGGTCGATATACACCGAATGTTTCCTTGATGCGCGGCGATGCCGGTCCACATGGCCTGCTGCTGGAAGTTTCGGGGAGTCTCAGGCTTTTCGGAACCTCCGAATCGATCTCATCCGCCCTCATGAAGGGCGCCGCGGAAATCGGCTATTCCGCCTCTGCTGCCACCTCCCCAACCGCGCATGGATCATGGCTTCTTGCGCGCGGAGGCTCCCCCGCACCCTGCGCAACTCTGCGTGAATTGAGCCGCAGGCTGCATCCCTTGCCGGTCGATGTCCTGGAGTGCGACGCGCGAACCCTGGCGACACTCGAAGCAGTAGGCGTGCGCACCCTCGGCGAGGTCCTTTCGCTTCCATCCGCGGGGCTCGCAAAACGTTTCGGGCAGGGCCTTTGCGCTGAACTCGAGCGGGCATTGGGAACACGCGCCGATCCCCGCGAGTTTTTTTCACCCCCCGAAAAATTTCATGCCGAGCTCGAGTTGCCGGCTGAGGTCCAGGAAGCAGAGGCTCTCGTGTTCGCCTTGCGGCGCCTGATCCTGCAGCTCGGCGGATATCTCGCGGCACGCGATGGAGGCGTCCAGAGGCTGCGCATCGGGCTGTTGCACAAGGATTCGCGCACCGATGTCGAGATAGGCCTGGTGCGCCCAGGCAGCGACACCGATCACTTTGGCATGCTGGCCCGGGAAAAGCTCTCGGCGATCAAGCTCAAGGAGCCTGTGCGAAAAATCGAGCTTTCAGCCGATGAAATTTTCGGCATGGCGCCCGAAACGCCTGACATGCTCGACGATCGATTGAAGTCCGCGGGTGACTGGCATGGGCTGATCGAAAGATTGCGTGCGCGATTGGGCAACCATGCGGTGAGCGGGATCGCAACCGGCGCCGCGCATCGCCCGGAAGCGGCATGGCGGGTCACCGAACCGGGGGAGAAAAGCCCCGCGCTCGAATTCGGGACGCGGCCCTTGTGGCTCCTGCCCCAACCCAGGCGGCTCGACGCCATGGGCACTACCCCGGGCACTACCCCGGGCTCAAGCCCGCAGTACTACGGATCACTGGCGCTGCTGGCCGGTCCGGAACGCATCGAATCGGGGTGGTGGGACGGGCGCGACGCATGCCGCGACTATTTCATTGCCCGCGACACGGCCGAGTCGCTGCTGTGGATCTATCGCGAAAGGGATCCGGCCAAGGACCATTGGTACCTGCATGGCATCTTCGGCTGACGCCCTGCCCGCCTACGCAGAGCTGCATTGCGTTTCCAATTTCAGCTTCCTGCGCGGCGCTTCGCATGCAGGAGAACTCGTGGCGCAAGCGCATGCCTTGGGCTATTCGGCACTGGCCATCACCGACGAATGCTCGATCGCCGGCATCGTGCGTGCCCATGTGACGGCCAGGGATCTATCCATAAAGCTCATTGTCGGAAGCGAAGTGGTGCTGGACGATGGATTGAAGCTCGTGCTTCTGGCGACCGATCGCGAAGGCTACGGCAATCTTTGCGAGCTCATCACCAAAGGGCGTCGCGTAAGGAAAGGCACCTACAGGCTGGGACGGGCAGACCTCGAAGCGGGCCTGCCCGGCTGTCTTGCGCTGCTGGTTCCCGGCAAGCGACCGGAGCAGGAGCACGCCCACTGGTTAGCCGGCCGTTTCCGTGGACGCGCATGGATCGCCGCCGAATTGCACCATGGCCCGCGTGACAAGGCTTATCTCGCCGAGCTCCAGGAACTGGGCGTGCACAATGGCCTTCCGCTGGTTGCAGCGGGTGACGTGCACATGCATTCACCCACTCGACGCCCCCTGCAGGACACGCTGACTGCAATCCGGCTCGGCACCACGGTGGCTGAAGCGGGTCACGCGCTGTTTGCGAATGGGGAGCGCCACCTGCGCACTCGCGAACGGCTCGCGTCGATCTATCCCGAAGCCCTCCTTGCCGAAACACTCCGCGTCCAAGAACTCTGCGGTTTCAAGCTCAATGAGCTGCGCTATGAATACCCGGAGGAGTTGGTACCGGAAGGAATGCAGCCTGCCGGCTACCTGAGACAGCTCGTTGAAACCGGTGCGCGCAAGCGGTATCCCAAAGGAATCCCCACCACTGTGAACGGGCTGCTCGAAAAGGAGCTCGCGCTGATCCGCCACAAGGAATACGAGTACTACTTCCTGACCGTCCACGAGATCGTCGAGTTTGCGCGGGGCAGGGACATCCTGTGCCAGGGCCGGGGGTCCGCCGCGAATTCAGCCGTGTGCTACTGCCTCTTCATCACCGAAATCGATCCGTCGCGCTCGCAACTGCTGTTCGAGCGCTTCATATCCGCGGAAAGGGACGAGCCCCCGGATATCGACGTCGATTTCGAGCACGACCGGCGCGAGGAAGTCATCCAGCACATCTACGACAAGTACGGACGGGACCGCGCTGCGATTGCCGCCACCGTCATCAGCTACAGGTCGAAGAGCGCGCTGCGCGATGTCGGGAAGGCGCTCGGGTTTTCGCTCGAACAGGCAGACCGCCTCGCCAAGCTGCTTGCATGGTGGGACGAACCCGGCTCCCTGCCCGCTCGGCTCAGGCAAGCCGGGTTCGACCCGGGCTCCCTTGCAGTCAGGCAGCTGGTCGAGATCGTAGGCGAACTGCGCGGGTTTCCAAGGCATCTGTCCCAGCATGTCGGCGGCTTTGTGATCGCCAAAGGCAGGATATCGAGCCTCGTTCCGACCGAGAACGCGTCGATGCCCAAGCGCTCGATCATCCAGTGGGACAAGGACGACCTGGATGCGGTCGGCCTCATGAAAGTGGATGTGCTCGGCCTGGGCATGCTCTCGGCACTGAAGCGCGCCTTCGACCAGATCTCGAAAAGCACCGGCAGGCCTTTCGGGATGTCCGATATCCCGCCAAAGGACGACAGCGTTTTCGAGCTGATGCAGCACGCCGACACGGTCGGCGTGTTCCAGATCGAGTCCCGCGCGCAGATGTCGATGCTCCCGCGACTCAAGCCCAGGGTTTTCTACGATCTGGTGATCGAAATTGCGATCGTTCGGCCAGGGCCGATCCAGGGCGACATGGTCCACCCGTACCTCAGGCACAGGAACGATCCAAGCCTGGTCAAGTACCCCAGCGCAGCGGTGGAGAAAGTCCTGAAGCGCACGCTGGGAGTGCCGTTGTTCCAGGAGCAGGTGATGGAGCTCGCGGTCGCGGCCGCAAATTTCACCCCTGGGGAAGCCGATCAGCTTCGCCGCGCAATGGCCGCATGGAAAAGGAAAGGCGGGCTCGGGCCCTTCCAGAAAAAGCTCATCGCCGGGCTGATCGACAACCACTACACGCCAAGATATGCGCAACGCATCTTCAACCAGATCCTCGGGTTCGGTGAATACGGCTTTCCCGAATCGCACTCGGCCAGCTTCGCACTGCTCGCCTACGCCTCGGCCTGGCTCAAGCTGCGCTACCCGGCGCAGTTTCTATGCGCGCTCCTGAACAGCCAGCCGATGGGGTTTTATTCGCCCTCGCAACTGGTGCAGGACGCCCGCAAAGGCAAAGGGAAAAGACCCGCCGTGGAGGTCCGGCCGGTCGACGTGCTGGAGAGCCAATGGGATTGCACGCTTGAAGCCGGGGCACATGGAGGACCGGCGGTCAGGCTTGGCCTGCGGCAGGTGAAAGGGCTTTCGCGATCCGCTGCGGAGCGCATCTCAGCGACTCGCGAAGAACTGCTTTTCAACTCGGTGACGGCTCTTGCATCACGCGCAACTCTCGATCGACGCGATCTCGATGCCCTGGCAAGAGCGGGAGCGCTCGAGCGAATCGTTGGCAACAGGCATGAGGCGATTTGGGAAGTTGCGGGCATCGAAGCACAGACCGCGCTTTTGTTCGATGCCACCCCCGGCGAATCGATGCCGGTCTTGCGCGAACCCACGGAAGGCGAAACGGTGCTGGCCGATTACGCGTCCGTCGGGCTCACGCTTGGACGGCACCCGCTGAGCCTTCTCAGGGATCGTCTCGAGCGTTCGCGTTCGATCACGGCTGCCGAACTGATGCTGCTTCCAAATGACACTGTCACGAAAGTCACGGGCATCGTCACCGGCCGGCAGCGGCCGGGCACGGCTTCGGGCACCGTCTTCGTCACGCTGGAAGACGAGACAGGCTGGGTGAACGTGATTGTCTGGCCGAGCCTGGTCGACAAGCAGCGGCGCGAATTGCTGGGCTCCAGGCTGATGACGGTGCACGGCACGCTCGAGCGCCAGGGCGAAGTCGCCCACTTGATTGCGCACCGGCTGGTGGACGACAGCAGGTTGCTTGGGGAGCTGGAGACTTCGAGCCGAGATTTCCAGTGAGCCTTCCAAGGCCGCGAAGTCAGGGGCTGGGCAGAATTCCGTTTACGCTGGATTCACTTCCAACCGATGACCTCGTAGCCGCGCTCGCCCAGGCAACGGCCAACGAAGGTCCGGAACATCGGAGCGCAGCCAGCCATAAAGATGCCGAGCAATAAGACAGGAATCATCTTCATGAGCCTTCTCCCAAAAAGACGGACTTGAACGCGAGATCGGGTGCTTACTTGGCTGCTGGCTTGGCGGGCGGTTTGGGGGCAGGGCAGTTCTTCTGCGCAATGATTCCGCCCAGATGCGCCTTGCGGGCCTCGGCTGCCTTCACCGCATCGGCAATGTTCTGTTTCTTGACCAGCAAGCCCGGGAAGAACATCACCGCCTGCACGATGTTGCCGCCGGAGGAGCCGCTCGATCCCTCGGCCGCGAGGCGAAGTTTTTCGGCTTCGGCAACTTCGTTTAGCAGTTGCTCGCACGACAACTGGGGATCGCCCGGTTGCACGCTTTGCACCGTCTGGACTGCGCAGCCCGCAAGCAGCATTGCAACCGCCACCGCAATCCCTCCTTTTCCGATACCGATTTCCAACTTGCCTTGCTCGATGGTCATGATCGCCCTCCCCTTGGTTGTTGAGTCCGCCTGTGCCCGGTCGCACCCGCCATTTTGTATCCGCGCGACAAGCCCTCAGCGGAAAATAGCAAAAATAAGGCGCCTTGGCTCAAATCTCCTGGCTTTTGTGGTGGGCCGTGTTGGACTCGAACCAACGACCAAAGGATTATGAGTCCTCTGCTCTAACCGACTGAGCTAACGGCCC
>ENA-ORBV01002618-ORBV01002618.1-microbial-mat-metagenome-genome-assembly--contig:-NODE-2618-length-37733-cov-8.600382_pt1 | contig 37733 bp, 27 predicted proteins | sample MGYA00237777_ERZ505514 | MGnify/ENA primary metagenome ERZ505514 (study PRJEB26160, sample SAMN06269048) | microbial mat metagenome | isolation source: Oligotrophic lake microbial mat | place... | reverse complement strand
CGGCAGCGTCAGATGTGTATAAGAGACAGCCTCAAGCTGACCGTAAAGTTCGAGCCACTCGGTTTCGAGGGCCTCGTGGGCCTTCTGCACCGCCGCATGGCGACCGGTCAGCCCTTGCAGCGCCTGGGGCTCTGCTGCGTAGAGGTCCGGCTCCGCCAGCTGACCTTCCAGAACCGATAGTTCCGCCGCGCTCGCCTGAATTCTGGCCTCCAGTTTGGCCAGCTGTTGCTGCCGCCGGCTGGTGCTCTGGTCCGGCTTCGCCGTCTGGTTACCCTTAAGCTTCGGATTAGCGGTGCCGTTCGCCCTGCCCGTGGCACGACCGCGCTCGCTGGCGGCTGGCGCCTCTGGCACCCGGCCGGGCTCGGTGCCTGATGCTGACTTGTTCGCCCGGGCACTGAGCCAGGTGGCGTACTCGTCCAGATCGCCCTCGAACGGCTCCACCCGACCATCGGCCACACGCCAGAAGGTGTCGCAGACCAGCCCGATCAGGTGCCGGTCGTGGGACACGAGCACGATCGCACCGTCGAAATCGGACAGGGCCTCGGCGAGGGCCTCGCGCATGTCCAGGTCCAGGTGGTTAGTGGGCTCGTCGAGGAGCAGCACGTTGGGCTTGCGCCACGCAATCAGGGACAGGGCGAGCCGGGCCCGCTCCCCGCCGGAAAAGACATCAACGGACTGGAAGGCCCGCTGACCGGAGAAATACCAGCGGCCCAGAAAGCTGCGCATGTCCTGGGTAGACGCCTCCGGGGCAATGTCCCGGAGATGGTCCATCGGCGTCGCCCCGGCCCGCAGGCTTTCGACGGTGTGCTGGGCGAAGTAGCCAATGCGCAAGTCACCGTGCACATTGCGTTCGCCGCCAAGCAGCGGCAGCTCGCCGACCAAGGTCTTGACGAGCGTGGACTTGCCGGCGCCATTCGGTCCCAGTAGCGCGACCCGGTCGCCCGCCTCGAGGCCGAAGCCCACGTTCTTGAGAATGGTGATATCGGAGCGCCCGGTGGCGAGCTCGCCCGGCAGGTGCTCGTCCACGTCCCGGGGGGCGGCGGCCCTGTAACCGGCCTCCAGATGGTTCAGGCGGATCAGTGAGAAGGGCAACTTTGGTGGCGCGTCAAAGCTGATGTGCAGGGCATGTTCTGCCCGCACGGCTTCGGTGCCCGCCAGTTTCGCCAGCCGCTTCATCCGCGACTGGGCCTGCTTCGCCTTGCTCGCCTTGGCCTTGAAGCGCGCGATAAATTTCTGCAGGTGTTCCCGTTCCACCTGCTCCTTCTCGAAAGCTATCTGTTGCAGGCGCAGGTGCTCTGAGCGCTGGCGCTCGAAGGAGGTGTAGTTGCCCGTGTAGAGCTTCGCTCGAGCATCATGCAGGTGCAGCGTGTGGCTGGTCACGCCATCGAGAAACTCCCGGTCGTGGGAAATGATCAGCAGGGTGCCCGGGTAATTGAGCAGCCAGTTCTCGAGCCAGAGGACGGCGTCCAGGTCCAGGTGGTTCGTGGGCTCGTCGAGAAGCAGAAGGTCCGACGGCGTCATCAGCGCCCGGGCCAGATTCAGACGAACGCGCCAGCCGCCGGAGAATTCGCTCACGGGCTTATCGTGGGTGACAGCCGGAAACCCGAGGCCATGGAGCAACCGGGCCGCCCGGGCCTCGGCGTCGTAGGCCTGGAGCTCGGCGAGCCGCTGGTGGGCCACAGCCACCGCTTCATAGTCTTCGGCGTCCATCGCCGTCCGCTCGGCCCGGGTGGCCTCCCAGACCAGAAGGTCACCGGACATCACGAAATCCACCGCGGGATCCGGCAGGGACGGCGTCTCCTGGGCCACACTGGCAATGCGGACCCGGCCAGACAGCTCCAGGTCACCGCGATCGGGATCCAGATCACCCTGGACGATGGCGAAAAGGCTCGACTTGCCGCTCCCATTCCGTCCGACGACGCCCACGCGGCTGCCGGCGTGAAGGCTCAGATCCACGTCAGACAGAAGCAGCTGCTCGCCGCGCCGCAGGGCAAGGTTCCGGAAGGTCAGCATGAGGGCGCGGAGTTTAGCCGGTCGCGGCTTAAGCCGCTCCTACAGTTTCTTTGCTTTGTTAAGCCGATCGGTGACCTCGGGCTTTACTGCGTAGGGCTCCCAGTCCCTGGGGGGCGTGAACACGCCCCAGTCCACCATCTTGTTGATCTGGTGCTTGACCAGCTCCAGCTGGTCGGCTTCGGTCAATGGTGGCTCCTCCATGCAGAGGTTCCTTGGGTAGATGCCGCCCCGGGCCATTGCGGCGTCGTAGATGGTTTTGTATTCCTCCACCCGCATGTCCTTGATCAGGTTCTGCCACTGGGCGCGCACACGAAAGTCCCGGAGGCCATCGATGTCCAGGACAGAGCTCACCAGGGTCTCGCCGCCGCCCAGGTACTCGGAGATGATGTTGCCCCGGTAGTCGATGATCTGGCTCTTGCCACAGCTCATCTGGTGCTCGCCACCCGGGAAATAGATGGCGCCGATGTTTGGCGCCAGCACGTAGCAGTTGTTGAAGACCGCGTGGGCGCGGTTCTGGATTTCGGCGATGCCGTTGCCCATCCAGGGCTCGGGATACTGGGTACGCCAGATGATCTCGGCACCATTCATGGCGAGACCGCGCGCCGCCTCCGGGTAGCTCCCCTCGGCGCAGATCAGGGTGCCGATATTGCCGATCTCGGTCTTCGCTACCGGAAAAATGGCCTTGAAGAGCTTTACGGGATCATTGCCGAACTTCTTCAGGTACACATTCCAGATGTCACTGGGCGCCACGTTGGGTTCCCGCTGGTAGAACGCCGTCTTGTAGTGCTTGTGGATCACCTCGCCTTGGGGATCGATGATGAAGGCAATGTTGAACACCCTGTCCTCCATCAGCTCCGGATCCTTGGCGACCATCTGCGCGATGATGTAGACCCCGAGCTCTTTGGCCAGGTCGCCGAGATACCGGGTTTCCTTGCCGGGAATTTCCGGCACGACATCGCGACAGATGCGCAGGTGCTCCTCGCCGCCGCCCAGACACCAGCCCCCGATGCCCCCCTCTGACACGGCAATCAGCTTCACGGGAAGGTCGAGGCTGCAGTTCCAGACGGCGTAGCGCATCGAGAGCGCCAGGTTCTCGATGTCCTTCATGTAGTCATCACGAGTCACGGCCATCCGGGAGACGTTCTGGATGCCGACGGCGGTGTACTGCAGGCGCATGGGGAGATCCTTGGCTGTAGGCGCAGAGTATGGCCCCTGCCCCGGGTTCGGAAAAGCTAAAACGGTCACCAGTCACGGGGCTGTTCCCCCCGGGAGAAAAAAACCGGTTACGCTCGGAACTGGTAACCGAGGTTCTGGCCATGTGGATTCGCAAGAGCGACAGGGATAGGGAAACGGGTCGCGGCACCCCCGTTCCGACGCAGATCGTCGGCAATGAGGAGTTCGACCCGATGCCCCAGACCGAGGATCAGAAGCGCGTCGAGCAGCGCATCTTCGAGCTGGCAGACCAGTACAGCCGTAAACTCGGGATGTCCCGGCGGGACTTTCTCCGCACGAGCGGCGGCATGGCGGTGTCGTTCATGGCGATGAACGAGGTGTTTGGTCCCGCCTTCCTGGTCAACGAAGCGGAAGCCGCCGAACCGGCAGCCACCAGGGAGATGTGGCCGAAGAAGGAATTCATCCTCGACGGGCAGACCCATCACGTGAAGGACTCAATGGTGGGGCCGCTGATGTTCCGCTCCCAGACTGCGAAGCTTGGTCTGAACCCGGCATTGAGCAGCGCGCCCCCTGACAAGGACAGCCTCCACCGGGAGAACTACATCAAGGAGGTCTTCTTCGACAGCGACACTGTGATGGCTTGCATCAGTGGCGCCACGATCGGTCCGCCCAGCGCCTACGTCCTGCCCTCGGAGGAGATGGTCCAGACCCGCAATATGGTCAACGAGATGGCCGGCTCCCGCCGGATGCTGAGCCACGGACTCGGCACTCCCACCAACCCGAACTGGATCGAAGACGCAGAGCGCCAGATCAAGGAACTCAAGATCGATGCGTGGAAGTTCTATACCGGTGATCCTGCCGGGCCCTGGCGCCACGATGACGAGAAGGTCGCTTACCCGTTCTACGCACGCACGCTGAAGCTGGGCGTCAGGAACATCTGCACCCACAAGGGCCTGCCCATTCCCGGTCGCGGCAAGGAATTCTTCCGGCCCGACGACGTGCTCAAGGCCGCGAAGGACTGGCCAGACCTCAACTGGATCGTCTTTCATTCCGGCATGAAGCACATGATGACCCAGGTCCCGGCTGGCGAGAGTGGCATTGACGCCGACGGCAATATTCCCTGGACCACGGAGTTTTGCCAGCAGATCAAGGCGTCGGGATTGAAGAATATCTACCTCGAACTCGGTGCCGTGTTCGGGCACTCGGTCGTCACTCACCCGGAAGTCTGCGGCCACCTGCTCGGCCAGGTCATAGCTGCCGTTGGCGCGGATCACGTGATCTGGGGTACTGACTCCATATGGTGGGGCTCTCCCCAGTGGCAGATTGAGGCCTTCCGGCGTTTCCAGATCCCGGAAACGCTGCAGGAGAAGTTCGGCTACCGGGCAATCTCGCCGGAGGATCGGGCGCTGATCTTTGGCCTCAACAGCGCGCGCCTGTTCAACGTCGACGTCAACGCCGCCCTGAAGGTCATACCTGCCGACGGCCTCAGCAAGATGAAGGCGGCCTACCAGGCCGACGGTCCGCAGCCCAGCCTTACCCAGTATGGCTGGGTGGCGGCGGGGTGACGCCAACCATGGGGCAGTACTCCACGAACAATACTGTGCCGAGTGCCACGGGGCCAGAGGCAAGGGCGATGTCATCGTGATGCACAGGGACACGCCGCCGAAGGACCAGAGCGACCCCGCCTACACGCAGACACTGCCGGACTCCTTTCTCTACCTGGCCGTGTGCAAGGGCGGTGAAGCAGTCGGCCGGAGCTTCATCACGTCGGCCTGGGGCGACCTGCTGTCGGATCAGGACATCAAGGACCTGATTGCCCGGATCAGGGCCTTCTCCGGCACATGAGCACCCAGGGCAGCACCAATCCGGAGCCGGGAATCTGGGCCTCTTTGCTCGCAGTCCCGGGTCACACCTACCGGGTGTTTCTCATCTGCCTGGTTGGCGTGACTTTCGCGAATCTCGATCACTCGCTCTTTACCTTCGTCCTTACCGAGATCTCCGCGGAGTTCGGTTGGTCAGACCTGGACCGGGGCATGTACATCGCGATCACCTTCGTGGTGTCCGGGATTCTCATTACCCAGATCGGCGCCCTGGCTGACCGGATCGGCCGGCGTGCCGTCCTGCTGGGTGCCACACTGCTGACGCCCGTCTTCGTGACCGCCCTCGCGTTTGCCCCAACCACGGCGGCGCTGCTCATCGCGCGGACCCTGGGGTTCACGGCGGCAGGCGTCCAGTCGCCAGTGACGGGCACGCTGGTCATGGAGGAGTCCCCGCCCCGCCTGCGTGGACTCTTTACTGGGGTCCTGCAGATTGGCTTCCCGCTGGGCTTCTTCCTGGCTTCCCTGCTGGTTCCTTTTATTTACGAAACATGGGGTTGGAAGTACATCTTCTTCTTGAGCCTGCTGTTCTTGCCCTACGCCTGGGTCATCTGGCGCTACCTGAAAGACTCCGCAGCCTGGCAGCGCAGCCGGGCACAGCGCGTGGCGAACCGGATGCCACCGCCTGCCGTCCGGGAACTCTTCAAACCCGCCTATCGGCGCAAGACGGTCCTCCTGTTCCTCGGCACGTTCCTCTACGTCTTTGCCTATGGGGCCACGATCATGCTGACGCCCTACTTCCGCGAGGCCCGCGGCTGGGACGCGCGGGAAGCCATCGAGCTGGTTGGGCTGTCTTTCCTGATCGGCACCTTCGGCTACATTCTCGCGGCCTGGTTCGGCGAGTTCCTGATCAGCCGGCGCAACACCATCGTGGTCTGGTGCTGGCTCGGCGGGCTCGCCTTTGCGGTGATGATCTGGTTTACCAAGGACTGGTGGTCCACGTTTCTGGCCTTCAGCACGATGACCTTCTTCTTCTACGGCGCCTACGCCGTGATGTTTACCTTCATTGCCGAAAGCTTTCCGGCAGACCTGCGGGCTACTGCGGCCAGCTTTGCCAGCTCCTTTGCGGTGGAGCTGGGCCTCGGGCTTGGACCCTTTGCGCTGGCCTGGGCGATCGGCCGCGTAGGGTGGGAGATGGCCTTTACCTGGTGTGCGGTCCTGCCCGTGCTGCTGGCCGGGGCGACCTTCCTGGCGCTCAAACCTGTGCCACGGGAGGCCGTGCTTTGAGCGAAGTATTGGCGGGCTCAGCGCTCATTGATATCGGCCATGTGATCCAGCTGTCCGTGGCACCCGTGTTCCTGCTCTCCGGCGTCGGCATCATCCTCACCGTGCTCACCAATCGACTGGCCCGGGTGGTGGATCGCGCGCGGCGGCTGGAAGAGGCTGCCCGCTCCAGCACGGGGGAGTCCCTGGAAGCGCGCCGGCAGGAACTGCGGGTGATGGCCTGGCGTGCGCGACTGATGAACCGGGCGATTGCCCTCAGCACCTGTTCAGCGGTGCTGGTGGCCCTCGTTGTGGTCCTGCTGTTTCTCGGCGCCTTCCTGAACTTCAACGCTACGCTGCCCGTGGCTGGTCTGTTCATCCTGGCGATGCTGTCGCTGATAGGCGCCCTGCTGCTCTTCCTGCGGGAGGTTTTTCTGGCAATCGCCGCCCTCAAGATCGGCGTGTAGGAGCGCCTTCAGGCGCGATGCATAATTGATCGCGCCTGAAGGCGCTCCTACCGGCGCTCCTACCGGCGCTCCTACCGGCCTTTCTACGACGCTTTGGCCTCTGAATACCGCTCGAAATCACAGGTGAAATCCTGGAACGTCGAGTTCGGCTCGAAGGCAAAAGCCCGGTAAGTGATGTGCCCATAGCCACTGACCAGTGCCGTAGGCTTGATGAGGGCTGAGCTGGCGACGACTGCACTGAAGTTGTTCCGCCCCCCGCGGAACAGCATGGGATCCCAGCCGTGGTACATGTACACCATCCCCGGCTGCATGCTTGAGGTCACGTGGGCCATGGCCACGAAAGACCCCATGGAATTGAACACGCGAATCAGCTGTCCATCCTCAACGCCACGAGCCTTCGCATCCGTCGGCCCCACATAAATGTCGGGCTCACCCCGGCGCAGGCTGAGCAGCAGGGAATCGTCAGCCCACATGGTGTGAATGCCGTGGCGCAGGTGCCCCATCAGCATCTGGAGCGGATAACCCTCCAGTTTCAGGGGCGCCTTGTGCCCGGGCAGTTGCTCGTCCTCGGCCAGAAACCACGCATGATCCACGTAGAACTGCTGCCGCCCGGTCAGCGTGGGGTAAGGCTCCCGGTGCTCCACGCCCCGGAGCATCACTGAGCCATAGGGAGCGTTGCGTCCATAGACGACCCGCTCGGTATCGCCGTTACGCATGAGTCCCCTGCTGCGCATCTCGTCGAAGGAGACCTTGGGCACCCCGGGATCCTTGTCGATGAGGAACTGGATGACGTCCTTGGTGTCCTTGATCTGCCCGCCCATGGTGAAAAGCTGGTGGTAAAGGGTGAAATCCCTGGGGACGGGTTGACCAAAGAAACTGTCCTGGATCGGCGCGATACCCCGGATCTTCGCCCGCTCCGCGATGGCTGCGGCGAGCCGGTTCAGGGCGTGCCAGTCGTCCACGGCTTCGCCCAGCGGCGGGACGGCGGCATCGAGGACCTGAACATAGGGAGTGCGGGCCTCCAGCATGTAGTCCTGCCGCTCGTAGTGATGGGCAATGGGCAGGACGTAGTCGGAGTACATGGCCGTAATGCCCATGTCCGGGGCCATGGTCACGATCGCGCCAAGCTTGGCGAAGGTCGTGTCCCGCCAGCGGCCGCCACCGGCGCGCCAGCTGGCCGTGTTGCTGCCAGCAAAGATCCCCATCTTCCAGGGGGTGGAGGCGTAATCCGGCCACGCGCCAGAACGCGTCGACTCCTGGAAGTAGCGATCAACCTTGTCTGCCACTGCCTTGCCGTAGATCCTCTCGTTCAGGCCCTTGCCGTCGGAATGCACATAGTCCCAGCGCGCCAGGGTCGCGATCCGCAGGGTCGGGGGCAGACCGGCCAGCATGAAGACGATCTGGCTTGCGGTGTTGCCCAGGTTCTCGAGCTGGAATCCACCCCCCGCCTTCCCCAGATTTCCGGTGAGGGACAGCAGCAACATGAACGCCCGTTGCAGCAGGTCGCCCTGCAGCCACTTGCACATGCGATAGCCGGTAAAAATCATGGCCGGCTTCGCCCGTCCAAAGATCTGCGCGACCTGGCGGATGTTGTCCGGGTGTACGCCGCAGATCGCAGCTGCCTTCTCCGGCGTGTAGTCCTGCGCGCGCTGCTTCACCAGTTCGAACACCGTCGTGACCCGGACCCGGCCGCCCAGAGTCTTGACCATCCACGTACCCTCCAGTGCGGGCTGGAGGTCGCCGAGTGCCAGCGTGCCGGCCGGGATAACGGGGACCGGCGAGCCCGGGGGCGGCGGCGGTCCGCCGGTACCAGGGGCCGGCTGCGCCTTCCGGGTCTTCTCGTCCCAGACATAGAACAGGTTGTCACGGGCCGTATCGGCGGCCAGGAAATCGTTTTCACGCAGGAAACGGCCGTTATCGACGCGGACCAGGAATGGCAGGTCGGATTGTTCGCGGATGTAATCCCTGTCAATCAGGCCCTCGGCGAGCAGCACCTGGATCATGCCCATCGCCAGCGCAATGTCCGTGCCGGGCTTCGGATTGACCCACTTGCTGGCGTGCATTGCGCTCGGGGTGAACTCGGGCGAGATGGCAACGACTTCGGTACCGTTGTACTTGGCCTCCCAGAAAAAGTGGGCATCAGGAATCCGGGTGACGGCAGGATTGCAGAACCACACCAGGCAGCAGCGGGACTTGTAGACAGCCGCCATGGTGTCGCCCAGCAGGGGCTCGCCAACCGTCATCTGTACACCGGTAGGCAGGTCACCGACACCGGCAAACGCCTCCGGCAACTCGATGCCGCTGATGGTGGCGAAGCGACCAAGGGCTGCGAAGGACGCGCGCTTGAGCACCATCTGAGTGCCCAGGTCGAAGCTTATCGAGCGGGGCCCGAACTCCACGGAGTAGTCGATGAAACGGTCCGCAATCTCACCCAGAGCCTGGTCCCAGGTCACGCGCTCCCACTGGCCCGCACCCCGCTCCCCTACTCTCTTCATCGGGTAGAGAATCCGCTGCTTGCCGTACATGTACTTGGCGTGACGCAGGCCCTTCTGGCAGCCCCGGGGGCCATAGTCCGGCGCATCTTCAGACCGGCCGTACTCGCCCTGCTGCTCCTCGCGCCAGACGATGCCGTTCTTCACGTAGACGTTGAACGCGCAGGTGCCCGTGCAGTTGGTACCGTGGGTCCCGTGGGCGACCCGATCCCAGGTCCACTTCCTGCGCATGAGATCCTCCCAGGCGCCATAGGGCAGCTGTTCCGCAGTGACACTGGCCGCGGAATCGGGGGCATAGTGCAGGCTCAGCGCCAGGGCGAGCGAGCCTGAGCCGGCGAGAAACCTGCGGCGTGAAGTGCCGACGCTACCAATGGCTGATTCAGACATGTCTCAAGCTCCGTGTGCTCCGGGAAGTACCAGCCGCATCTCACCTTGCCGGGCCAGCGCGGCCTCGACGAGCGGCAGACGATCATTGCCAAAATACAGGTCGTCGCCGACCAGAAGTGTGGGGGTGCCAAAGCCGCCCCGGGCCAGCAAATTGGTCCCGTTGGCCTCCACCTGGGTCAGTGTCGCCCGGTCGTCAATCCCGGCCGCAAACGCCTGGGCGTCCAGACCTGCCTCTGCGGCCACTGCCTCCACAACCGCTCGCTGGTCAATGCGGCGATTGGTGCCAAACAGGGCCGCGAACATTGCGAGCAGGTAAGCGAAAGCCTGGCCGCTGGCGGCCGCTACCACGGCGCCACGCTGGGCCCACTCGGCGCGCAGTGGCCAGGGTTCCGGGCGGCGCAGCGTCAGACCGCAGTAGCGCGCCCAGTCCGCAAGATCCTTGGCCTGATAGCGGGCCCGCACCGGCAGCGGGTCGGTACGCTCAACAGGACAGTCCGGGTTTACCCGTCGCAGCAGGTCGTCCACGAGGACCGGACGGTAGACGATCCGGGCACTGGTCCGAAGTGCCGCATCGCGGACCCGCTCCAGGGCCAGGTAACTCCACGGGCAGGAGGTGTCGAAGAAGTACTCGACCACGGGCTTTTCCTCCACCATCGGCACCATTCGAGGTCAGCTCCTCGCCCGCAGTGCCGTCTTCAGTACCTTGCCATTGGCATTGCGCGGAATCTGGTCAATGAACTCCACGTGTTTGGGCAGCTTCATGCGGGCAATGCGCGGCTCAAGGAACGTCAGTAGCGCTTCGGCACTGCAGTCGGTGCCGGTCCGCAGCACGATGAACACCTTAAGCACTTCACCCCACTTTTCGTCCGGCACGCCGATAACGGCGGCCTCCTGCACGACCGGGTGCTGAACCAGAATCTCCTCCACTTCCCGGGGATAGATATTTACTCCGCCGGAAATGACCATGTCCTTGAGACGGTCCACGATGTAGACGTAACCCTCGGCGTCCCGCCGGGCGAGGTCGCCGACCGAGACCCAGCCGTCCCGAAAGGCCTCGGCAGTCTCCCGGGGCCGCCCCCAGTAGCCGTTGAACAGATAAGGGCTGCGGGAAAAGAGCTCACCCACCTCGTCCGGGTCGCACACCGTGCCGTCCGGGCGCCGGAGTTCGATCTCCGTACAGGGAAATGGCTGGCCCACACACTGCTGTTTCCTGAGCTGGTCGGGTGGCCGCAGATTGGAGACGATGCCGGCCTCGGTGGACCCGTAGGTCTCGTGGAGCAGGCCGGACCCGAAGTGGTCCACGAGCCGCTCCTTCATCGCCTGAGGTAGCGCCGCCGCATTCGAGATCACCGTCTTGAGCGCGGTGCTGCGACTGGCCGCCAGTTGCGCTGAGGTGCCCGCCAGCAAGGCATGGAAGTGCGTAGGTACGCCGAAGAACCCCGTGAAATGCCCGCTACCCAGTTTCGCGAGGACAGCCTCTGGCTCGAACCTGTCGATGATTTCGGCATAACCCCCAAAGAAAATCGGCGCCAGGGAAAAGATCATGCCGGCCCCGTGACACATCGGAGCAATGGCGAGGAAGCGGTCATCCGGCGCGTAGCAGCCGTACTCCACGGCCATCCCGAACAGGGTCAGGATGCGCGATCGATGCGGGACAAGCACCCCCTTCGGCTTGCCGGTGGTGCCGGAGGTGTAGGGAATGGTGAAGTTGTCCCACTCCCGCACCAGAGGTAGCGAAGACCCGGGGCCCGCCTTGGCCAGCCAGGCCTCAAAATCAGGACCGATCGAGATAATGACGGGCCGGATCTCGAGCGCAACATCCCGCAGTGCCACCGCCACCTCCGGATCTGCGAAGACCACCCGGGCCTCGGCATCATTACAGATCGCGACGATCTCCGGCAGCGCTAGCCGGGGGTTTACCGTGGCCAGAGCCACGCCAGCCTGGGACGCGCCAAGAACGATCTCCATGTACTCAATGGAATTCTTCCCGATGATGGCGCCGTGTTCACCATGCCGGAGTCCCAGTCCAGCCGTCAGTGCGGTGGTGATCCTGTCAACCCGATTGAGGAGCGCACCGTAGGTGCGGGTCCGTTCGCCATGGCGATAGGCAACTTTGTCCGGCGCCCGGTGCATGGCCGCGCGCACCCCGCCCACCAGCGACAGATGGTGGAACGTCGTCGGGGGCAGCACGGCAGCGAGCGTCAGATCAGGTGACATGGGCCGGAATGGGCTGCTCAGGCGGGCAGCTTGAAAACGCGCAGGGCATTCTCGCGCATCAGTAGACGCTTTGCTTCCGGGCGCAGGTTGAGTTCATCGATCTCGCGAACCGCCCGCTCCGGATCAATGACCGGCCAGTCAGTACCGAACAGAATCTTCTCCTTGCCATAGGTGTTGGCGTAGTGCACGAACGCCTGAGGCCAGTGCTTGGGGGCGTAGGCATCGCCGGCAGCGAACACGTTCTCGTGCTTCCAGCACATCGAGATCATTTCGTCAGTCCAGGGAACCCCGATGTGGATGCCAATGAGCCGGAGCTCCGGAAAGTCGATCGCCACCTGATCCAGGCAGATGGGGCGCCCCACTGACGGCAGGCGTCGCTCCCGCGAATACACGAGGTTGTGGCCTACCTGCAGCATGATGGGCACATCAAGTTCGCAGCATTTGGCGTAGTACGGGTAGTACTTGGCGTGATCTGGAGCGAGCCCGCACCAGTGTGGATACAGGTGGGCGCCGACAAAGCCAAACTCCCGCACCGCCTGCTCGAGATCCCGCAAGCCCTGCATACCCCGAAACGGATCGATTCCGGCAAGGCCCGAGAACCTGGTCGGGTGCTGCTGGCAGACGTCGCGGACCCGCGCATAGGGCAGCTCAAAGCCACCCTTTACGTTGATGTCACCCGCGCGGACGGCGATCAACAGCGAGCGTTCGATACCCGCCCGATCCATGCGCTCGAGGTAATTGTCCACCGTCACACCACCCCGGATCTCCGGTGGCATACGCACCTGGGCCTTGAAAGCATCGTCGAGACCGGTGTGGCCGTTGGCGACCTCCTCAGGTGTGAACAGGTTGCAGACGATGTCGATGGCACCCTTCTTCAAGTGCTCACCAGCCGTCCCGGTCCCACTGGCCCGTGCTGCGGGACCGCACTGGAATACCGGCAATCAGCGGGCCCTGCGTCCGCGGGTCGTAGTTCAGCGGGGTGCCTTCCACGGTCACCTTCTCGTTGACGGTGATCCAGTTGATGATCGAACCGTCCATGCGAAAAATGCCTGTAAAGCCCTTTTCTTCACCCGAGATGAAGTGTCCGTGCTTGACGCGGGAGGGGCGGAAAAAATAGGTGCCCGCGTCCAGTCGGCCAAAGTTGTAGTCCAGATGGCCATCCAGCGTGTAGGCCTCTTCGAACACCGGGTGGTGCACCATCCGGTCATCCGACCAGCCCGGCGGGGCCCAGCACATCATGGTGACAAAGCCCTTCTCGGGATTGTCTTTCGGCGCGGGATCGTGAAACAGCAACTTGAGCTTGAGGAAGCGTTGCTGGTCACCCTCATAAATGTTCGGCATCCATTCCATGCGGGTCGTATCCACCAGAGTCAACACACCGCGCTCGCTGGAAGCGGTATTGAGACCCCGGGGGACAAATCCCGGCCGGTCCCTGGCCGACGTCGTGAAGCCCCAGTCCTGCAACTCCCGGAACAGCAGTACCTCGGATCCTGCCTTGACCGACAAGGCGGGAACCCGCAGCCCCGCGGGGGCCCGGAAGTAGGCACCCTTGCGCAGCAGCTGAGCCCCGAAGCGGACCTCGCCGGAGAGCACGTACCACTCGGTATCGGCGTGGTGGTAGCCCGCCGGACGATGCCAGCTGGAGTCAAAAACGAGCTTGGTGGACGCTCCACCATTCTCCTCGTCGTAGGACATGTTGCGCTGGCGAACCTTCCCCTCGCCCCTGGGCAACTCGGCGGCGTGCCAGCACAGGTCAGCCTGCTGTATGAGTTCTACGTGTGGTCGCACCGTGTTCTCCTGGCCAACTTCTACTTACAGCCAGAATACCAAGGAACCCCTTGGCCACCTACTGGCCGGCAAGCCGCCTTGCGGACACCTGCTGCGATTGAGTTAAAGTCCCGAAGACGTTTACCGGGGAGTTGCTCAGCCATGACTGAATACGCCGCGTGGCTCTACGCGCACATTCTGCTGTTCGTTTTCTGGGTCGGCACCGATATGGGCGTGTATCTGGCCGCCCGGCGGTCCACCGATCCCAGTCTGAGCTTCATGACCCGGGTGACCCTGCTGCATATGGCACTGCGCATTGAGCTGCTGCCCCGGACGATGTGGAAAGCGGCGCTACCTTTCGGCGTGATGCTGTCACGGGAGTTGGGGTTCCTGCCCATTTCTGAGTTGGCTGTAGGCCTCGTGTGGCTCTTCAGCATCGTCTGGTGGGCTATCAGCATGGCGGGCGCCTACTGGTACGACAAGCCGGTGGGGCACCGCTTGGCCGGGATCACCAACTGGCTCACCGGCTTTGTCGGTATCGCCGTCATCGCCCTCTGCCTTTCGTCCTGGCTGGGTCACGGACCCTTCGTCCAGGACGTCCCCTGGCTGCACCTCAAGGTGGCCCTCTACGGGGTCATCAACCTGATGGTGATCTGGATGATCATCGCCTTTGACCCGCTCGGCGCCGCCTTTGGCCGCCTCGCCGTGGAAGGCTCGAAGCCCGAGATCGAAGCGATCATCAGCAGCACCATGAACCGGTCGACAGTCATCATCTGGTCCACCTACGCACTCATCGTTGTCGTCGGCTTCATCGGCACCACGAAGGTGCTCGGCTAGCGCCAGCCCCTGGCTGGCTGGCTGGCTGGCTGGCTGGCGAGAACCCTAGAGCAAAACTCCGCAGCCTGAAAAAGCAACGCCCCTGAGAACTCTCGTTCTCCGGGGCGTCTATTCCTGCGGCCTGAGGGACCCTGCTTTCGCGCTAGCGACCCTCCTTTCGCGCTAGCGACCCTGCTTCGCCCTAGCGACCCTGCTTCGCCCTAGCGACCTTGGCCGAACCGGTACGTGGCGCGAACACCGATGACCCGGGGATCCGGCAGCGTGGCGAAGTAGTGGGTAGTGCCGAATCCGGCCGTGAAGCCGAGCTGGGTGACCTGCTCACCAAAGTCCGGACCGCTGCCGGCGGTGATGAAGGTATCGTCGTCTAAGACGTTGTTCATGTAGGCAATCACGTCCCACTTGTCGGAAGTCAGGCCGAGCAACATGTCCAGCCGGGCGTAGTCAGCGAGCTTCACCGCGTTGTCAAAGTCGAGGTAACGTTCGTCCTGCCAGCTGCCGTTCAGCTCAACAAGGTACTCGAAGGGCGTATCGAGAAAGGGCCGCTGCAGGGCCAGGGAAGACGAGTAGGACTGCTTCGGTGACCGCTCAAGCTCGTTGCCGTTGTTGTTCAGACGGCAGAAAGCCACGGGCTGCGCGATGGGTCCGACGTTTGTAAAGTCGGCAGGGTTGGTGGACTCCTGGTCACCGAGCTTGTAGATGAGGGGGCAGGAGCCGTTCGCGGCTATCCGGACGAGATTCCGGGTGTCATCGACAAAGTCGGTGTACTTGGCATCCAGCAGGGTGCCGGAGAGGCCCAGGGTGAGTCCCTCCATGAAGCCCGGCTGCCACAGGACTTCAAACTCGAAACCCCAGACCTGCGTGCCGTCCACGTTGATGATCCGGGGCTGGGAAATGCCTTCTGAAGAGACGATCTGAATACCCTGCTGCTTCGCCGAGTAATCCTGCAGGAAGATGGAGCTGTTGACGTTCCAGAACCCCCCGGCCTCAAAGTTGGTCTTTACACCCACCTCCCAGGCCTCCAGTTCCTCGGCAGCGAAACGCTGGTCTTCGATGCTCGCGGGGGCGGCGCCGCCGCCGCCTGCCAGCTGGTTGATACCGTTGGGCTTCTTGGCCTGGCCATAGGAGAAAAAGAGATTAGTGCTATCCGTCGCCTTCCAGGCGAGCGTGACTTTCGGCGTGTTGTAGTTGGAGTAGCTGGAACCCTCCTGGTAACGCTGGGTCAGGGTGCCGTTGGCGGGATCGAGAATCGTGCCCGGCTGCAGGTTGAACACGATGCGCTCGATATCGCAGACCGTCCGAGCCTCCACCGGAAAGCCAGCCGTCGGGTTGCTGCCGGTAGCAAAGGCCGACTCGGTGCAGCTGGAGTTGCCGGGAGTGCTGAGACTGAAAGACTCGTTGACCCACCGGTTCTCAAGACTCAGGCTGAAGTCGTCCGTCAGCTGCCAGTCAAGGCGACCGTAGAAGGACACGTCCCGGGTGCGGCCATCCCACTCCGCGCCGTACTGGGGGTCGGAGACCTGGCGACGGTAGTCCTGCACGCTGATATTGGTATTGTTAGTGCCATCGCAGATCCCCGCGACCTTGGCCAAGCTGCCGGTCGTTGCATCCAGCACTGGCACTGGCGCTGCCCCGGGCCCCGGAATGCGCGTGACGACGTTGCCTGCTGAATCCAGGAGCGGCTGGGCCCCGATCCGGCCATAGGGTGCGCAGAAGGTAATGTTGTTCCTGTCGGACAGCCTCCGGATGTCCTGAAAAAGTAGCGCGCCGGCGGTGAGCTGGACGGGACCGTCCCACTGGGTGGCGAAGCGGAACTCCTGGGAGTACTGGCGGGTGCTGGTTTCCTGGTTGGATTCGTTCTGACCCATCAGGGTATCGATGCGGCCGCCCGTCACCTTGCCGTTTGAGTCGTAGGTGTAGGGCACCGAGCCGTTGCCATTGAAGTCGGGCTTGGTGCTGGCCTGGTAGTCCTGGTCGTAGGAATCAGCCGCGTCGAAGTCGGTCCACCCGGTGTAGGAAGAAATCGTGCCATAGCCCAGGTCGAGGCTGGCGATCAGAGTCCCGAAGAACGTCTGGGTTTTAGTCCCAAAGAAATCCTTGCCGGTGTTTTCATCCTCGCTCAACGCCACTTTCACGCCGCCGGCGTTCTTGATCTCTCCCGGCAGGCAAAAGGCGGGAGGCCCCTCGGGATTAGTGGGATCAAAGCCAAACTTGGGGCAGAACGTGCCGAAATTGAACAGGTTGGTGGCTGAAGAACCGGCCTTCTGGGTGGCCGGGTTACCGGTAATGAAGGGTCGCTGGAGCGCCTTCGCGCTATCGGGCAGGAAGTAGGGGGTATCACCCTGCAGGTTAACGACGGCCCGCACGTCGTAGTTCTCTTCGCTGTACTCCAGCCGGGTCCGCACACGGATCGCATCCGCCGGCCGCCAGAGCATGGTCAGGGCCGCGCCGTAGCCGTCTGAACCACCGACGTTTTCGCCCGAGATGCTGTTCTGGTAGAAGCCGTCCTCGTTGAACTGCACACCGGTAACGCGCACACCGAAGGTATCGGACAGCGGGCCGCCGACCACGCCCGTAACCGTCCGGCGCCCGTAGTCCCCAATGTCGAAGCCCACATTGCCATTGAACTCGTCACCAGGATCTTTCGTGATGTAACTGATGGCGCCGGCAAAGGCCGCGCGGCCGTAGAGTGCGCTCTGGGGGCCCTTGACGACCTCGATGCGCTCCACATCATTCAGCAGGCGACGATTGGCGATGAGACCGGAACCCGCGTTGATGAAGTTCTCCGTCGTCACGTCAATACCGTCCACCAGGAAGGCCACGCTGGACCGCCCGCGGGTATTGGACAGGCCACGAATGGTGATGCGGTTGTCGGAGGGGCCGAAGGACTGGTCGAACTGCACACTGGGCTGGTTAGCCACGACATCCCTCAGATCGGTGATGCCCTGGCGCTGGATCTGCTCGGCCGTGATCGCGGACACGGCGATCGGTACATCCTGGAGGCTTTCTTCCTTGCGCCTCGTGCTGACGATGACTTCCTCGATCTGGGCGCTGGCAACGATCGGCAGCGCTTGAAGCACGGCAAAAAAGAGCCACACGCAAGCCGTGCGGCCGCTGACATTCCTGGACATGGTCATTAAAAATCCCCCGCGAAAGTTGCCGAGCCATAATACCAAACGGTCGCTCCAACGCTACACCCGGCAGCGGCGGGCAGCGGTCCTGCCCAACCTGCAGTCGAACCAGGCGAAGCGCCCGGCCGGGGGAGGCACGCTATAGCCAGTCCGGAGCCGATTCGCTATAGTCTTTTTGACTTTGCGGATCCGCGCTTTAATCTGGGGGAACGTCCTAATGAATTCGAGACTTGTCCGGTCGAAGGTTGCCCGGTATCTGAGCGTTGCCGTTCTGCCACTCGCCGTGGCAGGCGGGATTAGCGCCGCCGCCGCAGAGGAGAACACTGGCGGGCCCCGTTACACTTATTTTGATACGGGCTACAAGTGGACTGACGTGCTGTATGCCGTGGAGCAGCCGGGCGGAACCCATAACGGTGTCCAGCTGAACGGCTCCCTGGGTCTCGCCAAGGTCGGTCCGGTGGGTATCCAGGTTTTCGGCCAGTTCTTCGATGGCAACTTCGACGGCTCGACCGTCGAGTTCGACGACGGCGAGCTCGGCACGATCACGTGCAGTGACAGCCGGGATTCCCAGGCCGTCGCGGGAGGGCTTGGGGCCTACCTGCCGATCGCCGAGAAGACCAACTTCGAGCTGCGCGCGGGTTACATCGACATCACGAAGTTCCAGACCCCCAACAATCTCTGCCAGCTGGTCTCCGCTAGCGACACGGGCTATTTCGGCGAGGCCATGATCCGCAGCGAGATGTCAGAAAACGTGGAGCTGGAGGTGGGCTTCCGCTACTCCGAGTTGAGCGATTCGAACATTTCCAATAACGATGTACTGCTGGGGCTTGGTTACCACGTCACCGATTACCTCACCTTGCGGGCCACGGGCATCGTGTTCGACACCGATACGGGCTTCGAACTCAGCGCCCGGTTGTACTTCGGAGAGTTCCTTGGACGAGACACCATCTTCTGATCTCCAGAGATTGAATCCTTCAGATCCTCAATAGATGAATAAGTCAAACAGAACAGTTTCGGGAGCCGGGGAATGAGCAATAGATTGGGCGTACTGATGGCAATGGTTCTTGGGGGAACAGTGCTGGCCTTGCCGACGGCGGTGTTCGCGGGCGGCTACGTGGGCATTGGAATCGGCGCTTCGCGCAACGAGTCCAGCCTGCAGCAGCTCAACCTGGTACCCGACCTTCTCACGGACGTCGACGCCATCGGCAGCGACCCGGGTTTCAGCAGCACTGACGTCAGCGTGAATGCCACCCTGGGCTGGATGTTCACCAAGAACTTCGGCGTCGAGATTGGTTACACGGACTTTGGCGAGGCCGTGCAGAACTACGAGCTCCCGGAGGCCTGCAATGTCTTGGGCTGTCAAAGCCGCGAGTGGACCGCGCAGATGTCGACCTCCGGCATCCAGGCCTTCCTCGTCGGCAGCACGCCGATCGGCGCCAGCCTCGATGCCTACCTCAAGCTGGGCTACATCTGGTGGGAGGCCGACTACAAGGGCTTTGAGCGCAACGTGATATTCACGCCGGGCCCGCCGATCGCCCAACGTAACCTATCCGTGAATGACTCCGACAGCGGCACGGATCTGGCCGCCGCCATGGGCCTGAACCTGAAGACGGATTCCCCCATTAGCGTGCGGGTAGAACTGAGCTACTACGACATAGACACCACGGACCTGATTTGGGTCGCCCAGCTTATGGGGATCTATACCTTCTGAGCAGCTGCCGGCGCTGCTGACGCCATGCGGATTCTCATGGTTTCGGCGGAATACGCCCCCTTCGCCAAGACCGGTGGCCTTGCCGACATGGTCGCGGGCCTCAGCAAGGCACTGGTCATTGCCGGCCACGATGTGCGTGTGGTGCTGCCCCACTACCCGGGGCTTGAACTAGACCCCAGAGACGGCCTGACCGGAACCCCGATGGTCCTGGATGGACTGGAGGTTTCACCGGTGGTCCTGGACGGGAGCCACCCTGCCTACGCGTTCCGGCAGGTGGTTGGGACCCGCGGTCCGGAGCCCCGTCTTTACCAGATTGACGCCCCGGGCTTCTTTGGCTCTGGCGCGATTTACGGCGGCGGCGAACGGGAGGCCCGGCGCTTCGCCCTGCTCGCCCATGCAGCGTTACGGCTCTGTGCGGTGCTGGACTGGTCACCGGAGATCATCCACTGCCACGACTGGCACGCCGCGTTGCTGCCGGTGCTGCTCAGTAAAGCCTACGGCCTTACCCGGCAACTTCGCGGCGCAAGCTCAGTTTTGACCATTCATAACATCGGCTATCAGGGCGTGTTTGCTGGCACCCTGGCCGCAGAACTTGGACTGCTGTCGAAGCCCTCCCCGGCAGCGGTTGCCCCCCGCCTGATTCCCCAGCCAGCCGATGACCTGAACTTCCTGCGGGACGGTATCTCCGCCGCAGATGCCCTCACGACCGTCAGTCCCAGTCATGGGCTGGAGATCCTGACGCCAGAATACGGCAAGGGCCTCGATTCGCTGCTGCGACAACGGCGCAATCGGCTGGTCGGTATTCTGAACGGCGTCGATTACACCGCCTGGAATCCGGCCACGGATGTCCGGCTGCCTGCGCACTACCAGCCCCGGGACCTCTCAGGTAAAGCCCTCTGCCGCGCAGCGCTCAGCGCGAAGGCAGGGCTGACACCGGGACCGCCTGGGCCCCTGCTGGGGATGGTCACCCGGCTAGCCGAGCAGAAAGGCATCGAACTCGTGATCGAGGCCCTGCCGCCACTGCTTCATCGGCGGCAAGTCCAGCTGGTGATTCTTGGCCAGGGCGAAGAGCGCTACGCCAGCCAGCTCCGGCAGCTGGCGCTGACTTTCCCGGACCTCTTCCGCTATTTTGAGGCTCAGGATGAGTCGCTGGCCCGTCTCATCTTCGGGGGGGCCGACTGCTTCCTGGTGCCCTCCATCTACGAGCCCTGTGGGCTGACGCAGATGTACGCCCTGCGCTACGGCGCCGTGCCGATTGTGCGGGAAACCGGTGGACTCAAAGATACGGTCCGCCACTTTGATGCGGAGAGCCGCACGGGCACAGGCGCCGTATTCAAACACGCCGACAGTGCAGGACTGTCCTGGGCGATTGGTGAGGCCATCGGCTGGTTTCGTCAGCCCTCGCTCTGGGGTCAAATCCAGCAAAATGGCATGGCTGAGGACTACTCCTGGAGTCACCAGGCGCCCCACTACGAGGCGCTCTACGCCCGACTGACAGGCACTGCAGCCTAGCGGCCCGCCTCTGCACCCTGGCGGCGGCAGGCAGCGGCCAGGCCTGCAGGCACCTGGTCCCAGGAAAAGCGCCAGCCCCAGTTCCCACTGACCGTTCCCGGCCTGTTCATCCGGGCCTCAGAGCCCAGGCTCAGGAGGTCCTGCAGCGGAAACATGGCGATTCGGGCCGGGGACTGCCACACCGAACGCAGGAGCGCGCCAGGCATATCGCCGGGTCCGCAGCCCAGCGTCCGGTGAACCCTGTCGCGGGCAGTTTCATCCAGGCCCAGGTACCAGCCCAGGGCCGTGTCGTTATCGTGGGTCCCCGAATAGATCACAGCAGACTCGACCTGATTCGCAGGCAGGTAGGGATTGTCCGCGGAACCGTCGAAGGCAAACTGCGCGATCAGCATGCCGGGCAAACTGAACTGTTGCCGAAGAGCATGCACGTCGGCCGTGATCGTCCCCAGGTCTTCAGCCAGGAAAGGCTGACCCCCCGCCGCGTCCCCAAGCGCCCGCAGCAGTTCTGCTCCCGGTGCCAGCTGCCAGCGACCTTCCCGCGCGCTGGCGGCAGCTGCGGGTACTTCCCAGTAGGCCTGCAGGCCCCTGAAGTGATCAATCCGGAGATAGTCGAAACGCCGCAACTGGGAGCGGACCCGCTCCACCCACCACTTGAAACCGTCGGCGCGCATCGCTTCCCAGTCGTAGAGTGGATTACCCCACTTCTGTCCCTCGGTACTGAAGTAGTCCGGCGGAACCCCGGCAACTGCTGACGGCTGACCCTGGGCGTCCACCCGAAAGAGACGGCGGTGCCACCACACATCCGCACTGTCCAGATCGGCGTAGATGGGCAGATCGCCGATGAGTTCTATGCCGCGCTCCCGGGCCTGCCGGCAAAGTGCCGCCCATTGACAGTCGAATACCCACTGCTCGAAGGCGATCTCGCGGATCTCGGGCGCTGCTTCCTGCAGCAGGCGACCCGTCGCGACAGGGGTGTGGGTGCGGATAGCCTCCGGCCAGGTCCACCACCCCCCGTCGCCGTAGCGGCTGCGTGCGATGCGAAACAGGGCGAAGGGCAGCAGCCAATAGCGCTCCGCTTGCCAGTAAGCCGTGAACGCCTCCCGCTCGCCAGGGTTCGGACGGGCCCGAAAGCCCACCCACGCCTCGTGCAGCAGCGCCCTGCGCTCTTCCCAGGAACCACCGGTCGTAGCTGCCCCGGACGGTAACCAGCCAAGGTCACGCAGGGCATCCGGATCAATCAACCGTGGATTGCCCGCGAATGCGGAGCTCAACTGGTACGGCGAGAGGGACGAGCCGACCGGGCCGACCGGCAACATCTGCCACAAACGGAAGCCTCCCTCGCGGAGCCAGTCCAGAAAGCGGGACGCCTCGCTGCCGATAACGCCGGCCTCCCAGGGTCCTGGCAATGAGGTGGGATGCAGAAGCACGCCAGCGCGTCGCTGGCCCGTGAGCAGGGAATTCGCCACTCGAGTCCTGATCCCGCTAGGGAGCAACGACGCGGACTGGCGGGCAGGCATCCTCACTGAGCATGTCCTGGGTCACGAGCACCACTCCCTGCTCCGACACATGGAAGCGCTGCCTGTCTGCGGCAGGATCCTCACCAATCACGGTACCGTCCGGAATAGTGCAGCCCTCATCGATGACGGCCCGGGATATCCGGCAGCCCCGCCCCACGGCCACGTGGGGCAAGATCACGGACCGGAAGATCTCCGTCCGCTCGTCCACAGTGACATTGAAGAACAGCAGGGACTCGCGAACACTGGCTCCGGAAATGATGCAGCCCCCGGCCACCATCGAGTTGATGGCCATGCCCCGGCGTCCATTCTCGTCGAGAACGAACTTGGCACAGGGCATCTGCTCCTGATAGGTCCAGATCGGCCACTCGGAGTCGTACAGATTGAGCTCGGGACTGACGTAAATCAGCTCCATGTTGGCGCTGTAGAAGGCATCGACCGTGCCGACATCGCGCCAGTACGCCTGGGCCTCGGTTTCGACGCTCTGGAAGGGATAAGCATAGACACCCCCCCCGACGATGGCCTTCGGGATGATGTTCTTGCCGAAATCATGCGCCGTATCGGGATCGGCGGCATTCGCTGTCAGGGCCTCACGCAGATAGTCGCGCCCGAAAACGTAGATGCCCATCGAGGCCAGTGCGACGTCATTACGCCCGGGCATCGGCTCTGCATTCCGGGGCTTCTCGCTGAAGCGGGTGATCCGGTGTTCGGCATCCACAGTCGCAATGCCAAACTCGTGGGCTGTAGCGAGAGGTACCTGGACCATGCCCAGCGTGATGTCTGCCTGCCGCTCGACGTGGAAGGCAATCATCGGGCCATAGTCCATCTTGTAGACGTGGTCTCCTGCCAGGACCAGCACGAGCTCGGGGGCGTGGGCGTCGACAATATCCAGGTTCTGATAGACGGAGTCGGCTGTGCCCCGGTACCAGAACTCACCCAGCTTCTGCTGGGGAGGCACCAGCTCCACAAACTCACCCAGTTCGCCGCGCAAGTAACCCCAGCCGCGCTGCACGTGCTGGATCAGGGAGTGGGATTTGTACTGGGTAAGGACCAGAATCTGGCGGATCCCGGAATTGACACAATTCGAGAGGCTGAAATCAATAATCCGATACTTGCCACCGAAAGGCGTGGCTGGCTTGGCCCGGTGCAACGTGAGCTGGCGCAGCCGCTCGCCGCGCCCTCCCGCCATAACCAGGGCCATGGTGCTTTTCGTCAGCTGGCTGACGAACCGGCCCGAGCGGGCGGGTTTGGCGCTGCTGCCCGGATAGAAGATGCTCACCGCAGGGTCCGCGTCTGATCTGTCACACTGGGGACGAATGTAACACCATCGGTCATGAGGGATCCATGCCGCCTTTGCTGATGCCGGAACTCGATGCCCTGCTGGAAGCCCGCTATCACGACCCATTCCGCTGGCTGGGGCGGCACCCCTTGCCGGGTGGTCGGGTCCTCGTTCGGGCGCTCCTTCCCGATACGGCCAGTGTAGAAATCGTGGAGGCCGGAGCGGCGCTGTCCCGGGTCGGTCAGACTGATCTTTTCGAGTGGCAGGGTCCGGCCCTTTCTGTCCCGGTCCACTACCAGCTGCGGGCGTTAGGCGGGAATGGCCAGGTCAGCCAGGCCTTTGATCCTTACTGCTTCGAACCCCAACTTGATGAAGGTCAGATCAGCGCCTTCAACGGCGGCCACCACAACGCGGCCCACCAGTTTCTGGGAGCCCATGCCTGGGAGGCCGACCAGATCACCGGGATGCGCTTCGCCGTCTGGGCCCCCAACGCCGGACGGGTCAGTGTGGTCGGGGACTTCAATCGCTGGGACGGGCGCTGCCACCCTATGCGCGTCCGGGGGGGATCCGGCGTCTGGGAACTGTTCATACCAGGCCTGACTGAGGGGCTCTACAAATACGAGATTCGGAACCGCCACTCGGGAGAACTGCGCCTGAAGACCGACCCCTTCGCCCGGGAGTTCGAGCTCAGGCCTGCCACGGCCTCCCGGTTCCGCCCGGCCGGCCCATTCCAGTGGGAGGACCACGCGTGGCTTCAGGAGCGGCGTGTCCGGGACTGGTTACACGCGCCACTCTCGATCTACGAGGTGCACTTCGGGTCCTGGCGTCGCCACCCGGACGGCAGCTCCATCACCTACCGGGAAGCTGCCGATGCCCTCATCCCCTACGTCCAGGCTCTGGGCTTTACCCACGTCGAATTCCTGCCCCTCACGGAGTTTCCCCTGGACGAATCCTGGGGTTATCAGCCCGTGGGTTACTTCGCCCCTACCAGCCGCTACGGCAGCCCGGATGACCTGCGCTACCTCATCGATGCCTCTCATCGCGCCGGCCTCGGGGTCATTCTGGATTGGGTTCCCGGTCATTTCCCCCGGGACGGCCATGGCCTTGCCGACTTCGACGGCTCGCCGCTCTTCGAGTACGGGGACCCGCAAAAAGGCAGCCACCCGGACTGGGGCACTCTCATTTTCAATTTTGACCGGCAGGAAGTCCGCAGCTTTCTGCTGTCGAGCGCCCGTTTCTGGCTGGAGGAGTTTCACGTGGACGGCCTGCGGGTGGATGCGGTCGCCTCCATGCTGTACCTGGACTACTCCCGCAAACCCGGCCAGTGGTACCCCAACGTGCACGGGGGCAACGAGAACCTGGAGGCTGTCCAGTTTCTCCGGGAACTGAACACGATGACTCACCGGGACTTTCCCGGCACGCTCACGATCGCTGAGGAATCCACCGCCTGGCCCGGTGTCAGCCGACCCGTCGACACGGGAGGACTGGGCTTCAGCATGAAATGGAACATGGGCTGGATGCACGACACCCTCAAGTACCTGCAGATGGACCCGGTCCATCGCAAGCACCACCACGATCTCCTCACCTTCGGCCCCGTGTATGCCTTCAGTGAAAACTTCCTGCTGCCCTTGTCTCATGACGAAGTCGTGCACCTCAAGGGCTCACTGCTCGGGAAGATGCCGGGCGATGACTGGCAGCGGTTCGCCAACCTGCGACTGGCGTATGTTTTCCAATGGACGTATCCGGGACGCAAGTTGCTGTTCATGGGCGGCGAACTGGCCCAGCCCTGGGAGTGGAACCATCGGGAGTCGCTGCCCTGGCACCTGCTTGATGATCGCCGCCACGGGGGGGTGCACCGACTGGTGAGCGATCTGAACAGCCTGTACGCCCGGACCGCTGCCCTGCACCAGCTCGACTTCGACGGGCGAGGATTTCAGTGGCTGCGCTGGGACGATGCCGACAACTCGACGTTGAGCTTTGTCCGGCGCGCCGGCGCCGCGGTCGTCGTTGTCGCACTGAATTTCACGCCGGTGCCACGACCGGGCTACCGGCTGGGGGTTGCCCAGGCGGGCCCCTGGCGAGAAGTGCTCAATTCCGATTCACGCTTCTATGGCGGCAGCGATCTGGGCAATCCCGGCCTCCACCAGGCAGAAGCGGTGCCTGCCATGGGGCAGCCCTGGTCCATCGTGGTCACGCTACCCCCGCTGGCGGGTGTGGTCTTGCAACCGGCGCCCTAGATCCAGCGCATCAACCCCAGTTCATAGGGGTGCGACAACTGGGGGTGCCAGGGGGCGGCGCGGACCTGGTAATGCAACGCTCCACACCAGGGTGGCCGCAGCTCAACCCGGTAGCGATGCACACCCTCGCCATCAGTCCGGCCGATGGCCGTGAAGTCCTGCACGAAGACCTGCTCATCGCCGACCAGTCGCAGGCCGGACTCCGCCATGCTCCGATCGGCAAACTTGCGGACCGGTACCGTGAGGTCGGAACAGATTTCCCGGGATACCACGCACTCAAGCCGGATATCGCCAGGATCTAGTCCATTCAGTATGACGTCGACTTCCAGGGTGACGCTACCGTTGAAGTCAATCCGGTTGCCTACCGAACTAGTCAGTCGCAGGGTGACACCCGGCCAGGCCGCCCGCACCTGCCGCTTCCAGCCCGCAAGGCTCCGGGCCGCCGCGTAGCCCTCCACCGCCAGCTCCCGGCCGCGACGAGCCGCAGGCCCGTAGAACAGCACCGAGTAGTCATGCACGGTGCGGTTCATGTTGAAGTGGGGAAGGATGGTCGACATGGAGCGTTTGCACTTGCGGACCCAGCCCGGGGAGTAGCCGAGGCGTTCATCCCTGGCGTAATACAGGGGAATGACCTCGTCCTGCAGGATCTCGTACAAAGTCCGCGAATCGTGCCGATCCCGCTCGGCCGGGTCGTTGACCTGGATTGACGGCGGAATTGCCCAGCCGTTTTCCCCGTCGTAGGCTTCAGCCCACCAGCCATCGAGCACGCTGACGTTAACAGTGCCGTTGATGGCAGCCTTCATGCCCGAGGTGCCACTCGCCTCCATCGGGTGGACCGGCGTGTTCAGCCACACATCCACACCAGACGTCAGCAGTCGGCCAAGGCCCATGTCGTAGCCTTCCACCAGCAGCAGTTTTCCCGAAAATTCGGGCAGGCTGCTGACCCGGTGCAGCTCCTGCATCAGAAGCTGCGCCGGGCGGTCCGCCGGGTGGGCCTTGCCGGCGAAAATGAAGACCACCGGCCGCTCATCCTTGTCGACGATTTCCTTCAGCCAGCCGAGATCCTGCAATAGCAGCGTCGCCCGCTTGTAGGTGGCGAAGCGCCGCCCGAAGCCGACCGTCAGCACGTCGGGCCGCTCGGGATCCAGGTACTTGAGTAACCGGTGGGCGTGAGCTTCGGAGAGCTGGTTCCGCGCGTGTTGCCGGCGTAACCGGTCCCGGAGGCCAGTGAGCATGGCGGCCTTTACCTGCTGTCCGACATACCAGAAGCGCCCATCGGGGATCTCCTGGATCTGCCGCATCAGGTCCCGGTCCATCAGTTGATAGCGCCAGGAGGGGCCGATGCTCTGTTCGAGCAGATCGGCCCATTCTGTTTGCATGAAGGTCGGGACGTGCACCCCGTTGGTGACGAAGCCAATGGGATTCTCGGCCGCCGCGATCTCTGGCCAGTTCGACGCGCAAATCGCTGCAGTAGCGTGGCGATGGATGCGACTGACGCCGTTAACGTTCCTGGCACCCGTCAGGGCCAGGCGAGTCATGTTGAACCCGGAGTGCCCGCCGCTGTCCGAACCGAGATTCAGGAAGCCCTGCTCCCCGATGCCCAACTCACCGATCAGGTTACGGAAGTAGTTGACGACGACGTCCCGATCAAACACGTCATGGCCGGCAGACACCGGTGTGTGGGTGGTGAATACCGTGCAGGCAGCGACGGCTTCCAAGGCAGTGTCAAAGTCCAGGCCGCCGGTCACCAACTCCCGGATGCGCTCGACGATCTGGAACGCCGCGTGACCCTCATTGATGTGCCACACGCGCGGGGCGATACCGGCGGCGCGGAGCGCCCGGACACCCGCGATACCCAGAATGATTTCCTGCTGTAAGCGTGTCTGGTTGTCTCCCCCGTACAACTGCCGGGTGATCTGCCGGTCAGCGGGATCGTTCTGGGGCAGATCCGTATCCAGCAGCAGCACGGGGATGCGACCGACATCGGCCTGCCAGGCCTTGACAGCCACCTGCCGGCCAGCCAGGTCGCAGTTCACAACGACCTCGTTGCCTGCCTGATCCAGGGCAGGCCGGACGGGGGCATCCTCCGCCTGGATGTAGCTGTACTCCGCGATCTGTTGGCCGTGCTCATTGATGCGCTGATTGAAGTACCCCTGCCGGTAGAGCAGACCCACGGCGACAAAGGGCAAGCCCATATCGCTGGCCGTCTTGCAGTGGTCTCCCGCCAGGATGCCGAGGCCACCGGAATAGATGGGGAAGCTCTCGTGATAGCCGAACTCGGCGCAGAAGTAGGCAACGAGGTCGTCCGGCGCCAGGCCCGCCGGCTGGTAGCCTGCCGTGCGTTGCTCGAGGTAGGAGTCGTACTCCGCCAGCGCCCGCCGGTAGGCGCCCAGGAAGGTGTCGTTGTTTGCAGCGATCTCCAGCACCGACTGGTCGACACAGCGCAGAAATACCCGGGGGTTACGGCCCGTCCGCCACCAGAGCTCGCGGTCGAGGAGCTCGAAGAGGTGGCGCGTGGGCCGGTGCCAGCTGAACCAGAGATTGGCAGACAGATCGTTCAACCGGGCAATACGCTCCGGCAGACGGGGCTGGACGTGAAGGGAAAACTGCTGACCGGTCATATGGTGGGCCGTGATGGATTTGAACCATCGACCAACGGATTAAAAGTCCTTTCCCCGGGCCCTACCGCCCGTTTGCATCCGCTTACATTTCGATTGAACACGTCAGAAATCCTTTGACAGCCTAGCTTTCCCTGACTACCTTTATCCGGGTGTCGTCGGAGCTCGTTTGAAGTCGCCTGCTTACATGGCGCTTACACGGGCAAAACACCCCAGGGGGACAGATGGCTGGCAAGCTCACCAAAACCGCCGTGGAGCGCCTGAGGGCGCCTCAGACTGGGTATCTTCTCATATGGGACGAGAGCCTAAAGGGCTTCGGTCTGCGGATTACCGCGGGCGGTGCGAAGTCCTGGGTGCTGCAAACCCGGATCAAGGGACGGTCCCGCCGGCTGACCATCGGGCGCTTCCCCGGGGTGACGCCGGAGATTGCGCGTCGACAGGCCCAGAAGCTCGTGGGGCAGGTCGCCAACGATGGCGACCCAGTCGCTGACAAGGCCCGCCAGAAGGTCGCCAGCATCACCCTGGAACGGGCCTTCGCCGACTACACCGAGACCCGGCGGCGAAAGAAGGACGGCAAGCCGCTGAAGCCCCGGACCCGCAGCGACATGCTCAGGACCCTGGAGGAGTGCTTCAAGGACTGGAAGGACCGCCCCCTCGCCGGTATTAACCGCGACATGGTGCAGAGGCGGTACCAACTGCGGGTCCGAGCCTCGGTCGCCCGGACCAACCTGGCGTTCCGGTACCTGCGGGCCGTCCTGAACTACGCCATCGCCGCGTATCGGGACGCCGAGGGGCGCCCGGTATTGACCGATAACCCGGTCCGAGTGCTATCCGAGGCCAGCAAGTGGCACGGCATCGAGTCACGGACGACGGTGCTTTCCCCCGATGACCTGAAAGCCTGGGTGCCCGCCGTGCTGGCGTTGTCCGAAACCCCGGAGCGCCCAGCCGGTAAGGGCAAGGAGCTCCCCCGCCTGCGGCATGGGGAGGTCTTCCGGGATCTCCTCCTGTTCCTGGCCTTAACGGGGTGCCGGCGCGGCGAAGCCATGCAGCTCCGGCTCCAGGACGTGAACCTCGATGAGGGGAGCGTCACCTTTCCGGACACCAAGAATCGCCGAGATCACCGCCTGCCCCTGACGCCGTATCTCCGCGAACTGCTGGAACGGCGACTTCACCAAGGCCATGGCAAGGCACTGGTGTTTTCCTCCCCCTTCGACGGCGCCCCAACACGGAACCTGCGGCACGCCCTGGCGCGGGTCCAAACGGTGACCGGCCTTCAGTTCTCCCCCCACGATCTGCGGCGACTCGCGGCCAGCTCACTGGAACGGCTGGCAGTCCCGGTCTACACGATCAAGGCGGTGTTGAATCACCTGCCCGGCTCCAACGACGTGACCGGTGGGTATGTGCAGGTCGACGAGGCCATGAAGCGCGACGCACTGACGAAGCTGGAAACCTTCATCCTTGGGTTTGCGGCGGGCGCTCGCACCGCAGCGCCATCGGGGACAGAACGATGAATGCAGAGGAAAACCCGCCTTCGAGAGCTAAAGCGCCGGACCCTCTAGAGACGTCGGTGAAAGACTGGGTAAAACTGGGGAACAGTGCAAATGATTGGTATTCAGCGAACACGGCTGATCGCGCCCGGAACCGGGACCCGGAGGCGGCGCGCGATATCCTGGAATCCTTCGTCGCTGCCGTCGACACGCGCAGCCCCGGGACCTGGTCCGGCCCGATTCCATTCGATGACGCAAAATTTCTCGCCGATTGCTTCCGGGAGATCCTTACGTCACGTAAGCCATTAAAAGAGCTCCACCTCACCAACGCCCACCCCGGACGTACCCCGGGCAAGAGCCGAACGCACAACTGGAAAGCGCTGGGGGCCGCCATCTCTTATCTCAAGCGCCACTGTGGACGCGGTGTCGTGAACCAGCTGAGCCGTGAGGCTGGGGTCTCCGCGCATGAAATCCGCCAGTGCGAGAAGCAGCTCGCTGATCCCGCACAAATCCTTGGCTGGGACGACAACAGTTTGCTCACCATGAGCCGAGGGTATCGCCCTGCTATCGAGCGGGTATTACGCATGCACGAGCAGAAGTCCGACGGGAATGCGAGGAAATCCCGTCGGACTTAGTCGGCGTCTTCCGAGTTAGAACTAAATCCAGCGACTGGGGGTTCCAGTCGATGGAGTTCTGACCAATGCAATCAATCACCACGCTTGCCGCTCTGCAGACTGACCCGGACGCCCTGTTGACGCCTGAGCAGACCGCTCCGTTCCGGGGAGGCACATTGGCCACTCTGGCGCGGGACCGTTGGGCACGCGCCGGCATCCCCTACGTCAAGCTCGGCCGACGGCCCTTCTATCGAGCTGGGGACGTACTGGAGTGGATTAAGTCCCGGCGGGTCACCACTTTCGATAGCAACCGGAAGGTGGGGGCATCATGAGGAGGAAGCACAAGACCGGACGGCACCACCGCAGCCCGGCTGCACCATTAAACCGGCCCCAGCTGAGCCTCGATGAGGAAATTCGGCGTCTGTTGCAACCGATAGATCGCGTGGCACCGCCACCAGGGTCGGAGCCGGCGGGTGATAGCCACGTCCACCGTGCGGAACAAGCACGGCAAAACCACAGTAAGCAGCCGCGGCATCCGAGCGCGATCAAGGGGGCCCAGGCCGGTATCCAAACGACCGGTGTTGTGAATGGCTATCTGAGTCATGACGACGACTGCCGGCGCCCCGACGGCGGTCCTTGCACGTGCCAACCCGACCTCGAGATCTTTACGCCGAAGCGGGGGCACCAATGACACCGATACTCGAAGCAGCCCTCGAACTCGCGGCGAAGGAGGGCTATCCGCTGGTCCCCTGCAGAGACGACAAGCGGCCTCTCGAGCGAGGTTGGACAACAACAGAGTGGCGAACAGAAGCGGAGGTTCGCAAAGCCTTCGCCAATCCAGCCGCCAAGCTGATCGGTGTTAGAACCGGTCACGTGAGCGGTCTGCTGGTTGTCGACATTGACCCCAGAAATGGCGGCAACACCTGGTATAGGGAAAATGGCAGTCGCCTCAGTTGCCGGCGCATTCATCAGACCCGTTCTGGCGGTTGGCACCTGCTGTACCAAATGCCTACGGGCTCGGTGATCAAGAACTCGGCTGGCAGCATCGCCCCCGGCGTTGACATTCGGGCCGAGGGTGGCCAGATCATCTGGTGGCCATCTCACGCTTGTCCGGTAGAGCTGGATGATAGCGTTGGCCCTCCCCCACCCTGGCTAGTGGAAGCAATAATGGGGCCTTCCACGGGTTTGACGGATATAGGGCGCCCCAACTCTCGGTACGGGCAGCACCCAAAGGGAGGTCGAAATCAAGCTCTGGCGCGGGTGGCGGGAATGATGCGCAGTGACGGCCAAGACTTGCCAGAACTCCAAATAGCACTCCTAACGTATAACGCGAAACACTGCGACCCACCGCTGGATGAAGCTGAAGTGCGATCTGTTGCGGCGAGCATCTGCGAACGTTATCCCCGGGGAGAGACCTCCGAAGAGCGCGCTGCCCTGTGTGCGTCGTTGATGGCCAACGCGCGGCGCCTAGCAGAAAGAGCGGGGTTGCAGCCCAAGACTGCAGGCAGGCGTCAGGAGTCTGCCCTTGCTGCCCGTAACAGCAGGCGATTCACCAACGCGGCCCTACCCCCTACCGATGCCATGCGGGGGCCCCTTGCCGATAAGGGCTTCACATCCAGCGCACCCGCCACTGCTTCTTGCGCCCGTACTACCGTTACGGCCGCTGTCGCAGAGGCGATGAAGGCTGAAGGCGTGACACGCGACCAGGCTCGTGCAGCGGTTGCCGAGGAGCTGGCTGACGCACTGAAGAATCAGGGCTTGGCCACTGAGGAGGCCCGGGATGCTGCTGCCGCGACCCTCGATAGCAAAGCCACCTGGCGGGAGGAGATTGATCGACTAGCCAAACTTCCAGGCATTGAGTACGACCGCGAGCGCGACCACATTGCGAAGGCCCTCGGTTGCAGGGTAACAACGCTGGATGAAGCGGTGCGGAAGTCCCGCGGAGACGACAACGACGACGGCCAAGGGGCTCCCATGGCCTTCGACGACCCCGAGCCATGGGGCGAGACGGTAGACACCGGCAGGCTGCTCAATGCAATTCGCTCTTTATTGACTTCGCACCTGGTCCTCCCTCCCCATGCGGATGTAGCGCTCACGTTGTGGACGACTTGGACATGGGTCTTCAACGCGTTCGACACAGCCCCGCTTCTTCTGCTGAGTTCCCCAGAGAAGCGCTGCGGGAAGACTCGCACAATTGGTATGCTCTCGCGACTGGTGCACCGACCCCTACCCACCTCCAACAGCTCATCTGCAGCTCTTTTCCGCGTGGTGGAGGAACATGCCCCCACGCTTCTTATCGATGAAGCCGACACCTTTCTGGGCGAGAATCCAGAGCTACGGGGCATCATCAATTCCGGATTCACTCGTGATGCTGCATTTGTGCTTCGCACTCAAGGCGATGATCACCAGACAAGGCACTTCTCAACCTGGTCGCCGAAGGCAATTGCAATGATCCGCCAACCCATCGACACCATCGTAGACCGGGCCATCGTGGTGCCAATGGCACGCAAGCCCAGCGGGGTCCGAGTCCAGAGACTGCGCCACCGCGATCGCTTTTCAGAGCTGCGACGGAAATTGGCCCGATGGTCGGCGGACAATGCTGACGCGATGGGAAACGCCACGCCAGCCATGCCTGAAATACTAGATGATCGGGCTGCCGATAAGTGGGAGCCACTGTTCGCGATTGCCGACCTGGCTGGTGGTGCCTGGCCCCTGCTAGCCCGCGCAGCAGCCGTGGCGTTGTCAGCCGCAATCGAGGATTCGTCGTTAGGCGTCGATCTACTGACGGACATTCGCCTGACATTCGAGGCAGCCGAATCGCCCACGTTTCTAACGACAAAGGACTTGCTGGAGAGACTCTGCGCAATTGAGGAACGGCCGTGGAAAGCATACGGCCGCTTGGCCCGAGAGTTATCGGCCAACCAGTTGGCCCGTCTTCTGAAGCCGTACGGGGTTCGCCCTACAGACATCCGCCCACCGGGCGGGACCCCAGTAAAGGGGTACCGGCTTGAGGCGCTCCAGGATGCTTTTGTGCGTTACCTCACACCGCCGTCACCCTTGGACGCCACCAATCCGCGACACCGCGACAAACCACGTACGACGCCGGATTCAAGGCATTTCCCATCCGCGACACCCACCAAACCTGTCGCGGTCCGGAAACGCCCAAAACTCAACGGCAGCTAGGATTGTCGCGGTGTCGCGGATCGAACTGAGCAAGATCACGAGGAGCCAGTACGTTCTCGTGCATGGGCAAGGGACCCGGCGCGCCGGCGTAGGACTGAATAGTTCTGGGTGCCGTGATGTCGCTGCTACTGGCTACGCCTTTGGGGGCCGCTCTTTACTCAGAATCTCAGCGTAAGCCAGCTGCACCCGATGATGCCACCTCTTGAAACGGGTGAACGCCACGCCGGGGGTGTCATGCACCTCCGTCAGGAAGGGCCCTGCAGCCTTGCGTGCTTTATCCCTGGCTTCGTTGTCGTCCATCTAACACTGTTCCATAAGCATCCGTGGCTCTAGGTAACTTCCCACGCAGTCATGGCACCGCTGGAGACTCCGCCTATGCCACTCGTAGATCGCGTTCAGGGCGTCCGAGTCGTGCAGCCGCGGCATTTGAACCCCTCCGCCTGCAGGTCGGGAGTGCTGTAGACCTTGACGAAGGAACCGTTGATTTCTATGACACTCGCTATGACCCCAACTTGGCCCCGGCACTGCTCACAGGACTCAATCTCGATGCGTCAAGAAGGGACTTATTCCGGCGGCGCCGGTGGTCCTGGCCGGTCTGAAGGAATCGGGGGATGGCGCTGCACAAAGCCCTCCAGCCAGCTAGTGAAGCGCTCGGGGTCAAGCGCACCGCGGGCCGCATTGATCCAGCGGCGCCGGCCAAGCTCCGTGGTGAGGTTCATTGCGTTGGTTTTTTGCTCGTTCAAATCGAATCCTCCGATGAGTGGTTAACACGGGAGGAGCCGACGTTGAAGCGGGATTACCCGTTTAGTTGCCGGGAATCGGCCGCATCCCCCAAGGGTAACCACCTTGCCCGGTCGGCAGGTTGGCGGAGCGTCAGCTCACTCTTAATGCAGGGCCAAGCTTATCAAAGGTTATGCCACGAAGCCAGAAGGCAAGTTCCGCGACGGGTGCATGAGTGACCACTGGTTCACCAGCCTGAAGCAGGTTCGCCACGTCAACGTGGGCTGGCGTGAGGAATACAACACTTAGCGAACCCCCAGTTCGCTTGGCGACATCACCCAGGCGGAGATCGTCGCGGCGTATCGCCTGCGAGTCCTGGAGACAGTTACTTTAACCGCGGACTCTAAGTCGGGGAGCAGGTCGGGGGGATTGGCAGATTCGGGAACTATGGCCACCTCTGGCCGCTGGACCAGTAAGCCAACCAGCTTCTTGTGAAAAGCCATGCAGCAGTTTCAGGTCGCCACGCGCACAAATCAGAACTGTTCCCCTCTAGGGAGGTCCGTCGGGCACGGCATTTCAAGCCTGCCAGTCAATCCTTCTCAAACCCGCTCGCGGTGAACTTCAACGCCCGGCTGTTCTCCGTCACCGTCCTCACGACGTTGTCCGGGGCCCCCACAGGCACCTGGGCCTCGATTTCCAGGGTGACCTTCAGCACGGCACCTTGCAGCCCCGCAAGGTGGGCGATCACCTCCTCCGCAATCCGGCCGGCATCGCGCCCGACCCGGGTGGGATCGAGGCTCACGGTGCCGTAGAAGCGCTGGGGGCCTGTGATCCCGGGCGCAGGGCTGCTACCCTTGCCTGGCAATGTTCCAGCAGGTCCGGCACCGTCGGTGACCGCGCCCGTTCCCCCGCCCGTCCCGGTGGGCACCGGAATCTCCGCATCCAGCTGCCGCCTGGCCACCTCCGGCCTCACCAGCAACCCATTGGTATTGGCGTCGGAAATATCTACCAGCTGTCCACCCCGGAGGCCCTTGTACCGGCCACCCGCCTCGTCCCACTCATCCGCGTAGGCAAAGCTGTCCTGAGCCCAGGTCATCAGGCTGAGACCGTCGCGGATGGCGCCATACAGAACCCGGGAGTCACCGAGGCGCGGCAGATAGAGGTAGGCGGCCAAGTCGTCCACCAGCTGCCGGATCGGCACGTGATCCCCGCGCCACAGCGGCACCCGGTCCAGCTCCATGCGCAGCCGGGTCCCGGCGAGCGCCGTCACCAGCAGCTCCTCGTTCCTGAGCTTCTTGCTGGCGCGTCCGGCCAGGGAGTCCGCTCCCGAGGTGAGCCGGGAGGCCTGCCAGGTCACGGAATCCTTGGGGGTCGCCTGGACCGGCACCAGAAGCCACTGGTAGGTCTCCGGCAGGCGGCTGGTTACAGCCCCATCGGCGGACTTGCGCTGGGTCTCGGCCTGCTTGAACTGGTGCGGATCCAGGTTGAGCGATTCGCGCTCGGCAACGATGGAGTCCCAAGCCAGATACCGGCGCACGGCTTCGTTCAGGTCCTGAAGGCGCGCCTCATCGGCGGCCAGGAACACCAGCGTGTTCCGGAACAGCCGCGGGGCATTACCCCGGGACTCGAGGATCGCCTTGGCCGCCACTTCGGCCTTATTGCCCGCCTCCTTGGTGTAGGGATGGTCCGGGCTCAGCACCACCAAGCGTGCATCCCGGTCATCCGGTACATCCTGGCCGGACGTGGGCAGCGGATGTATCCGCCGGAAATCGCCCGCCCGGCGCAGATCTTCCTTGACCCGGTTCTCCAGTTCCTCCGTGATCTTGTCCGGATCGCGCCGCAGCTGCTCTGCCCGATCCTCCGCCAACTTCGTCACCGTCGGCTGCGTCGCGTACCAGTAGCGCGGACCGTCCTGGTAGAGGTAGGTCGCGGCACCCGCCAGCCGGCGCAGCGCGTCGCCGAAGATCGCCGGCGATTCACCCGGCATCACGCAGCCGAGCCTGACGCGCCGATCCTCCAGGCCGCGATTGGCTGCAGCGCTGATGGGCGCGGACCCGAGGAAGATCGTCCTGGCCACCCGGCGCGTCGCCGCGTACTTACCCAGGTTAGGAACTTCGCCATCAAGCCGCAGGGGCAGTGAGCTGGGCCCGTCCACATCCTTCTCCAGGATGGGCACCCAGTTGTCGGACAGGTAGCGGGTCAGCTCGAACTGCACCCGCGGGTCGTCCAGCGGCATATTGGCCGGGAGGATCAGCGGGTTGCGGTCGCCCTTCTCCCACAGGCAGTGGATCACCGTGGCCATCAGCCGCAGCACGCCGCGGGTGCGCTGGAATTTCACCAGCGTGGACCAGTCCGTGTAGAGGCGGTCGAAGACCTCCGGATGGATCGGGTATGCGGCCTTCAGCCGCTTCTCGTAATCCGCGTCCCGGCACTCCGGGGGAAACTCCTGCTGCTGGGTCCGGTAGAAGTCGGCAAAGGCCCGGGCCACCACGTCCCGGTCCTTGAACTGGGCCGGGTCCACCATGGGCTCAAAGAGCCGGCGGCGGACGATCTCGAAGCCCTCTTCCGCCGTGGCCGGGCGCCAGGACGAATCCAGGCGACCCACCACGTTGCGCAGGCGGGCCAGAGCCTCCCGGCCACGGACGCCACCCACTTCCACATCGCCATCGTCCGCCTGCGACGTGCCGGTGTCCGAGGCGGGCAGGCTGACCACCAGCAGGCAGTTTCCCGCCAGCTTGGCGGACTCGGTCAGCACCTGGGCAAAGCTGAACTGGGTCTCGAAGCCGCCGGCCGGCAGGTCGCTCTGGTCGTGCAGTTGGCGGGCGTAGGCCACCCACTCATCGATCAGGATCAGGCAGGGACCGTATTCCTTGAAGAGTTCCCGCAGCACGTCGCCAGGACTGGTCGCGTTCTCGTCGTCTTTCTTGACCCGCTGGTAGGCTTTCTTGCCACCGAGCTGCCAGGCCAGCTCGCCCCACAGCGTGCGCACGACCGTCCCGTCGGCCTTGGTCACCGGATTGCCGGGCGAGATCTTGTTCCCCACCAGAACGACCCGCTTGGCGGTGGGCAGCGCCGTTACCCCGGCATCCTTGAGCACGGCATCGACACCAGCCATCTTGCCCGGCGCCGTGCCGGAGAACAGGTGATACAGCGCCAGCATGGAGTGGGTCTTGCCGCCGCCGAAGTTGGTCTGCAGCTGGACCACCGGATCCCCGACCTTGCCGCCCATGCGCTGGACCGCACCGACCAGTAGCTGTTTGAGCTGTCTCTTATACACATCTCCGAGCCCACGAGACT
>ENA-ORBV01002615-ORBV01002615.1-microbial-mat-metagenome-genome-assembly--contig:-NODE-2615-length-37746-cov-12.902280_pt1 | contig 37746 bp, 27 predicted proteins | sample MGYA00237777_ERZ505514 | MGnify/ENA primary metagenome ERZ505514 (study PRJEB26160, sample SAMN06269048) | microbial mat metagenome | isolation source: Oligotrophic lake microbial mat | place... | reverse complement strand
GTCGGGTCAGGGGCCGGAACTTCCTGGATGGGTTTGGGGGGGGCGGGGGCTGCCGCTTTCTGCAAGCGGTTTTCGCCGCTGAGCGTGTACCACCCTTCGTCAAACGACTCGGTGCTGTTGGGTTCCAGGATGCTCGACACGTTGTAGTAGTCAGCCTGAGCCCGGGCCGCCGTCAGATCAAGGACGTAGTAGCCGTGTTGATCAAATTCGTTGTAGACCCCCTGTGGGTTTTCGCCCAAAAACAATTCCTCTACCAGATTGGCTAAAAAGACCCCGACGATTTCGTCAAAGTTGTCAGAGGTAACGCTGGTTCCCACAAATTCCACTGCCCGGGAACCCTCGCCGGTTTCGGGGTTGTAATAAAGGCTGTCGCCGTCCCAGAAAGGCACATCTAGGGCCACGGCTATGTGAACGTCCCCGGTGAGAAACACAACATTGTCAATGTTATGTTGTTGCAGGGTGTCCAGAATCTTGTTGCGCTCCGCAGGGTAGCCCATCCAGACATCCAGAAACTGGTCGCGAACACCGGGGTAAATGGATTCAAAGTTTTCCAAAATAAGCGGCGCGAAGACCACTTGATTGCCCACCAGTTTCCATTGCGCCGCAGTGTTTTTTAGACCGGTTGTGAACCAGTTGAATTGCTCTTCGCCCAGCAGGGTTCGGTCCGCTTCCCAAAGTGCGGGGTCGGTATGGTCGGTAAGCTGCTCTTGTCGGCCTTCGAGTCGTGTATCCAGCATGCGCCATTCCGCCAAATCACCGTATGAAAAGGTACGGTAGATGGAAAAGTCGGCATCATCGCGGATGGGGACCCATTCAAAATAGGCTTTTGCCGCTTCGCGGCGGCGGATGGCCCAATCGCCCTCCAGCAAGGGGTCGTGGTTTTGTGCGCCCCCGGTCCATGCATCGTTGGCTGATTCGTGGTCGTCCCAGATAAAAATGAACGGGTGCTGTTGCATGGCTCTCCGCAAATCCGGATCCAGGCGGTACCAGGCGTAGCGCTGGCGGTAGTCGCTGCGGGTCAGAATTTCGTTTTCGGGCTCCAGCATTTGCCGGCCTTCGTCTCCTCCATCTCCATACTCACCTTCTGCATATTCATAAATGAAGTCTCCAAGGTGAACGATGGCATCCAGGTCGTTGCGCTCGGCCAGACGGCCAAAAGCGTTGAAATAGCCGGCCGGATAATTGTTGCAAGACACCACCGCAAAGCGCAATTGATCGGCATTTTGACCCGCCGTTCGCGTGCGGCCAATGATGGAAAAGCGGCCCAGGGCCTGGAAGCGGTAATAGTAAGTGGTTCCATCATTGAGCCCCGTGAGCGGAAGCTTTACCGTATAGTCCGCGCTGGAATCCGTGGTGACCGAGCCCGATTGCACCAGGCTGCTGAACGCAGTGTCCAGCGAAAGCTCCCAATTCACCACAACCGGCGTTTCGGTTTCCGGGGTAACCCGCGTCCATAAAATCACCCCATCCGGCTGAGGATCGCCGGAGGCCACGCCGTGGTAAAAGGGCTCCAAAATGGGATCAAAGGCTGCCGTTGCGGCGCTTCGCGTGGCCGGTTGTTTCCGGGCGAAGGGCTCCAGGTGGTTTTGCGCCTGTAATGCAGATGCCCCAACGACCAGATAAAACGCGACAGCTAACAGAGCCAAGCCCATCCCCCGGGTGACAGCATGGGATGTTTCCTGTGGGCAATTTCGGGTTCGTGTTGTGAAAAGCATCGGTATGAGACTGGCCATAATGGGAAATTTCCGGCAATGTACTTTGCCAAGGTTAATTTCGTGTTAACTCCGCCAACCGCAATGAATTATTCTTCCCCCATGAAAAACTTTTCTTTCGCTTTTCTGCTGCTTTTTGCCGCTTCCTTTTCGCACGCACAAACCAGCCTGAATGGATTTGGTGCTCCGCTCCTCCAGGCTGCCCCACTTGATGGCGACTGGCGCGCCAATCTGGGGGTTGGTGGGGCCTTGCTCGTAAACCGGCAGTTCTATATCGGGGGCTACGGCATGAGCATGTTGGGCAATGTGGAGCGTAAATTGTTCAACCCCGAAATTCAGGACAGTGTGATTTTCCCACTGCGCTTTGCTCAGGCCGGGCTTTGGCTGGGCTATTTTATCAACCCCGACAACAAGTTGCAGGTAACCGTTAACTCCTTCGCCGGAGTGGGCAGCATCAGCACCACCGTGGATTGCAACTGCGGGCCTGATCGAATTTTCCTGGTGTCGCCCTACGTGGGCCTTCAATACGCGGCCACCGATTTTATGCGCATTGAGTTAGCGGCGGGCTACCGCGTAGTGGGCAGCGACAACGACCTGGATCTTTTTGGAGGCACCAACCTCAGCGCACCCTTTGCAGGCCTGCATCTCAAGTTCGGGGGCTTTGATTGAGGCGAAGGTTTAAAAGGTGGTGGGCGCGTTCACCCGCCAATTCCGATAAGCCAAACTGCTTTGCAAGGCAGGCACTTCAAGGGTCAACCAGGCATCCAACTCATCCAGTGAAAAGCCCGTGCCCGGCAAAATCGAAACCAAACGTTCCAGCGCGGCCTGGGGATCGCGTTGGGCCATGCACGAAAGCGGATAGACGGCAAGCACCGGATTGTCGGGGTACTGGCGGAAGACCGTTTCGAAGCGCGCTTCAGCGGTTTCGCAGGATCCTGCCCATTGCGCCGCAAGCCCTTCGAACAAAATAAGCAGGCTGTCCTCGCCAAATTGCGTCCGCAAGTCTTGCGTGGAGCGAGCAAGCCCTTCGGCATCGCCCGCGCTCAGCGACCAACTGAACGCCAGATGGGCCACCGCCGGCGGCGACAACAAGCCCCCTTTGTTAAGCACAGTCTGCGGAAAAGCGGGGTCGCCCATATCGGCCATGATGCGGAGTTCGTCCCCAACCACCAGCGCATTGGAACGGCATTCTTCGGGAAGTGCCCGAATGGCCTGCAGCGCTTCATTTGGACGGCCGCCTTCGGCCTGCCAAACCGCATCCACAAGAACTTCAACGGTATGACGAAGGGCGTCAGTGCCAATGGTTGCGGCCAGTTGGCGAAACGCTTCTGCGCGCTCTTGCTCGCTGAGCGAACCAGGGTGTTCGGTCCAATCCACTAAAATCAGGTCTTCCTCTTCCTGGCCCAGCAGCAAATCGGTGTACACGGGTTTTTCGCCATCAAATGCCCGGTAAACCAAGTGGGGACCGGCCTCGTCGCGGTACTGGCGCAGCAGGTCAAAATGGCCAAACTGGCGGTAGAGGGAAGACCAGTACTCCCAACCTTCAATGCGGCGTTGCCGCCGGGCATCGACATCGGGTAAGCCTGAACCAGGCATGGCCAGAACTTCCTGATGGGGAAGGCCAACAGTAACCTTCGCGAGCCATTCGCTGGAATCGCTTTGCACGGCGCGCTCCAATTGTTCGGCAAAGGCCAGAATAGCGGCATCATCCTGCAACAGGTCTGCCTCTGCGCCGGTCCTAAAGCGCGGCAGGTAAACCACAACCAACAAGAGCGCAGCTAAGGCGAACAAGCCCGCAGCAGGGAGAAACTTTTTCATCGTTTAAGAGCGGCGCCAGGACTATTCGGATCAAATGGCCTCAATGCTGGTTGCTTCCACCCAGGCGACATTGCCATCGGGTAGGGTCACTTCCACCCAATTTCCTGTCCGGTTGGTCATCTTTAATTTGAACCCTTCGCGCAAGATGTAAAGATCGGTTGATTCTTGCGAAGGGGCGCTTTTGAGCAACGTGCTGGGTGCCATGATGATGGCGTAGCGCTCGTGCGCGTCCAGACTTTGGCGACCAAAGGCCCCGCTTAAGGCCAACACCAGCGCAAAAAAGCCGACGAATACCACCATGAGTCCCGCTCTGCGCCAAAGGAGTTGTGCGCTCCACCAAATCGGCGAAAAGCCGATCAGCATCGACCAGGCCACGGCGATCGTTAGCCAAGCCCAAGTAGTTTGCGAAAATAAACTGATCCAGCCCGTCCAGGTGCGGTTAAAAAAATGCCGGGGAAGGGGTTCCATGCGCTTGTCTGCTTGCCGCAAGTACGCCAACTCCAGGTTGTGCAGCACGTCGGGGTCTTTGGGTGCTAACAACCGGGCCCGTTCGTACTGCAAAATGCCAGGTCCCAAATTTCCCGCTTTAAAATGGGCATTGCCCAGGTTGTAGTGCAGCGCAAAATCCCGATAGCCCAGCTCGATCAACCCTTCGTAAAGCGCGGCAGCGGAATCAAATTGGCCGGCATCGTAAAGCAAACGCGCTTCCTCAAAGCGGGCGGCAAGCTGCTCGCGGTCGGGGGTGGAATCGGGGGTCAAATCTGAGGCTGCGTGCAGCGAGAGAGCCATTCCCCCGAGTGTAAAAAAGGCGCAGGCAAATGCCCGTAGCGGCGCAAAAACTTTTGCGGAAAACTGCCGGGCGAAGGGGTGGCTACTCATCACAACATTTCTTTTGTTATGCCGGCGTCCATGCCAGCGAGCAGACTGATGGCGTCTTCGCAATCGCTGTGCAATGAACCCACGGCGCCAGGGGCAAACAACGCCATTTCGGCGCGATCCAAAAGGGCGATCAGGCGGTCAATAGTCCCAGCATCCAGTCCGTGTTCCGCCAGGCGGAGTCGGATCTGGTCTCGGTTCAACTCGCTTTGCGCCATGCCAAATTTGTCGCCGAGGTAGCCCCAGATAGCGCGAACCAATTCGTCGTAAAAGGCCCTGCGGTCGCCTTTTGTGACCAGTTGACGCGCTTGTTGGAGGCGCTTTTCTGCCGCTTTGCGGGCGCGTCGATTGCGCTGGCCGCGGATGTCCGCACGGTTTGCCCGGTGTTTGCGAGCCATCACAAAGAGCGGAATTCCGAGCAGCAGCGGGGCAGCCAATCCCGCGTAAAAATAGGCGCTGCCCAAAAAGGGCTTTCTGGGTTTCAGGAAAGCAGGCGTTGCGGTTTCAAGGTAGCGAATGTCCTGACCGAGCTTTTCCACCTCTTCTTTGGACAATCCTGCTAAGGCTCCGGCGCTCGAGGTGGTTCCATCCCCCTGCGCTACCTTTATCATATACGATTCTCCACTTTTGCTGACGTAGCGCGCTGTCTTTGGGTCAAAATAGGAAAAGGAAAAAGGCTTGAGGACAAATTCGCCGGGCTTACCGGGAATGAGCAGGTACTCGTAGGTTTTGCTTCCCGCCCCATTGCTAATCTTTGGATCGTATACTTCAAATCCAGGGGGAAGCTCCAGCTTGGGATCGCCAATTAACTTGAGGTTGCCCTGTCCGGAAAGCGTGATGCGCAATGTGAGCGGTTCACCAGTCGTGGTTTCAGTCGCGCTCAGACTGGTCTTGAGGTCAAACTGCCCTACAGCTCCATTGAAATCATCAGGAATACCGGTACTGGGCAAGTCGCGAACATTGACGCGCACCGAAGGGCTTTTCAACTTCAAAGACTCACGGCGAACCTCCATGCGATTGCCCCAAAAGTCGCGGATTCTTCGTCCGGTGGGAACGCTGGCCACCACCGTCATTTGAAAGGGGTCAATGCTAAACTCTCCACTTCGCAGCGGGTAAAGTTCCGTGCGGTATAAATCCAGCGTGTAGTAGTCCTGGCCGTTGATCTTTTCTACCCGGATGCGGGGCTGTTGGTCGCGGCTGAGTAAATTGGACGAAAAACCATCGATAGTCGGCGCCGTTTGTTCCTCAATGCCCAGCAATTCATAGCGCGAATAGAGCTTGTAGGTGAGCACAAATTCTTCGCCTTTAAACGGGCTGGATTTGGTCAGGTTAGCATCGATAAAAATGTTGTCGGCTTGCGCCATGTCCGGGGGTGCATCAGCCGGCAATACTTTGACCGTAAGTGATTTTGAGGCGTAACTCGCACCCTCAAATTTGATTTGCGCGGCGCCGATTGTGAAGGTGCCCGCTTTTTGCGGCTTGAGGATGTAGGCGTATTCAAACACCGTGATGTTTCCCGAAAAGTCCAGATCCATGCCCCCGCTCCTGCCCTGGCGCTGAACGGCAAATCCCGGGCTGAATTCCGGCGACTGAATATCAAAGCGCGGGTTAACCAAACTGATGCTGTTGCCCTTGTAGCGAAGCTTGTAGCTGAGCGTTACCTCTTCAGTCAACAGGGGACTGGCGTTGCTGATCGCAACATCTACAAAGTACTTGTCGGTTTGCGCGGCAGCATAGGCCGGCAAAAAAACCAGCAAGGCCAACACGCCCCTCCATATGGCGTTGAGGTTTCCCATTACCAGTCTTTTTCAGATTCGCCTCGCACTCCTTTCACTTTCTGGGCGTTGACTTTTTTCTGGACATCTTTCTCGTCCTGTTCCAGGGCTTCCAGAATGCGCTCTAATTCTTCCGGGCTCATGTTGCGTTCCTGCTGATCCTGCTGGGGATTTTCGGCTTGTTGATCCTGCTCGGGGTTCTGCGGATTTTGCTGGTCCTGATTCTCCTGGTTTTGTTGGTCCTGGTTCTGCTGATCTTGCTGCTGTTGCTGATCCTGCTGATCCTGGTTTTGCTCCTGGTTCTGTTGATCCTGTTGCTCCTGTTCTTGCTTTTTCAGCATAGCCTGCGCCAGCGAAAGGTTGTGCTTGGCGTTTTCATCGCCGGGTTTGAGCCGCAAGGATTGCTTGTACGCTTCTGCTGCTTTTCGGTAATCCTCGCCTTTAAAATACGCGTTGCCCTGGTTGTAGAAGGCCTCGGCCCGCGCACTCGTCGGCAACCCGGTTTTTGCAGCAACTTGGCCAAACTGAGTGGCCGCCTCCTCAAACCGATCCTGCCGATAGGTGGTATTGCCCAGATTGAACATACCTTCCGTCATGGTTTGGCTCTGTTCCAGGGCTTTGCGGAAAAAGATTTCCGCCTCTGCAAACTGCCCTTCGTCGTACAGGCGGTTGCCCTCCCACGCCATTTCCCGCGCTTTGCGCTCTTGGGCGGGCGAAGGGCTTTGCGCCCCTTGAGCAGCCTGACCGCTGGTGGTTTGGCCTGTTCCACCGCCCGGGTTAGCCGTAGACCCGGCTTGCGAACCCGTTGCGCCTGCCGCGTTACCCTGTGCCCCGACAGCGGAAGAGAAGGCCAGAAATACGGCCAACAAAACAGTAGATGGAGCGGTGGTTATGTATACCCTCATGTGTTAAGCAAATTGATCCTTTTCCACCAGGCGGCAGCGCGGTCGGTGAGCAAAAATTCAACCAGCAGCAGCACCAGCGCGATGGCCAGGAAAACTGGAAAATGCTTGCGGTAATCGGTGTACTCAAACGATTCCCCCGTTTGCTTATCCAGTTGATCCAGCGCGGTGGCGATATCTTTGATGGTCTGTGTACCCCCGGAAATGTGGTAGTATTTGCCATTGCCAGCAGCGGCAATTTCCTGCAACATTGTTTCATTGAGCTTGGTCAGCACAATGTTACCTTCCTGGTCCCGCTTATAATCCACCACACCAGACCGGGTGGACATCGGAATTGGCGCTCCTTTAACGGTACCCACCCCAACCGTAAAGACCGCGATTCCGCTTTCCGCAGCCTTGCGAGCCAGGTCAACGGCATCGCCTTCGTTGTTCTCGCCGTCGGTGACAATGATCAGCGCGCGGTTCTTCGTTTTGCCTGCGGGTCCCTGGCCCTGTTCAAACGCTTCGGTGGCCAGACCAATTGCCTCGCCAATGGCCGTGCCTTGGCGTGGAATAACATCGGTGTCCAGAATATTCAGGTACATCAGCGCAGCCCGACTGTCCACCGTCAGGGGCATTTGCAGGTAGGCGTTGCCCGCGAACACCACCAACCCCACTTTGTCGTTGCGCAACTCGCGGAGCAACTGGGCAATAAAAAACTTGGAGCGATCCAGCCGGCTGGGACGCAGGTCTTCGGCCAACATGCTGCGCGAAAGATCCACTGCCAGCATAATGTCAGCACCTTCGCGCTTGACGGTTTGCTTTTTAGCGCCCATGCGCAAATTGGCCAGCGCCAAAATCAATGACGCTATCGCCAAAAGCATCAAAAAAAAGCGCAGCCCTTTTCGGGTGGACGAGTGGTCTTTGAGCAGTGATTCAGCCATCCGGGGCTCCGCAAACTGCTTGAGTGCCTTGTTGCGCCACCGCGCCGTTGCGCCAAAAAGAAGCAACAGCGGGATGAGCCCGAAGAGCAAATACAACCAGTGATCGTGTTCAAAATTGAGCATATCAGGTAGCGGTTCTAAACACGGTTTGGGCCAACAAAATTTCTACCAACAACAGCAATACAGCCAGCCAGGCAAAAGGGTAAAACTTCTCTTGGTAGCGCTGCGAAACATTCACGTCTATTTTTTCCTTTTCCAGTTGGTCAATCTCCTTGTATATCTCACGGAGCTTATCGGCACTGGTTGCCCGGAAATATTGGCCTCCCGTCAGGTCCGCAATTTGCGTCATGGTTTCTTCGTCCAGCGAATTCTGTGGATCCAACTCAAAAATCTTTTGCCCGCGTTTATCCAGCACCGGAATGTTTTTGCTGGAGCGAGACCCAATGCCGATGGTATAGATTCGAATGCCCAGATCGCTCGCTGCGCGCGCAGCGTCAAGCGGCGCAAACTCGCCAGCGGTTTGAACCCCGTCCGTGAGCAGGATGATCACTTTGCTTTGCAAGGCCGTGGAGTCTATCAGGCGGTTGAGTGCCATCCAAAGGCCATCGCCCAGCGCAGTGCCGTCCTGCAACTGCCAGGCATCGGCATCCTTTACAAGTCCAAGCAACAGCCGATGATCCAGCGTTATGGGACATTGCGTGAAAGATTCGCCGGCAAACACCACCAGACCAATGCGGTCGTAAGGCCGCCCTTCAATAAACTCCGCCGCGGTGCGCTTGGCTGCTTCAATACGGTTCGGTTGAAAATCAATGGCCCACATGGAGGTGGAAACGTCCATGGCTAACACAATGTCGATGCCTTCGGTGGTGATGCTCTCTTCGCTGAACAAACTTTGCGGCCGCGCCAGCGCGACAATAATGGCCCCCAACGCCAGCAAACGAATCACTGGCAGCAAAGGCAACATCCGAACCCGCCACGAGACCGGGGACCCTTCGAACCCCTCCAGATCCGCTACGGTTAACGCAACAAAGCGGCTGCGGTAACGCCAGCGGTAATAAATAGCCAGCAAGGGCAGCAGCGCCAGCAGAAACAGCGCTTCAGGAACGGCAAATTGGATGTCCGCCAAATAGGCCCTCATGATTCGGTGGGGGTTTGCGTTGCGGGGGAAGGGCCGGCGGGAGCCGCCGCCAACGGACGATTGGCTTCCACGAAGGCCACGGCATCGCGCAGGGCGCGCTGGTGCTGGTCGGGCATCGGGCGCGCTTTGGCGAACTTGACGATATCGGCCAGGCGCAGTAGAGTGCCCAGCGTCTGCGTGCTCTCCGGCGACAACGCATGGGGCTGCAACCGCTGCATGATTTCGGCGGTGGTCGATTCCAGTGCGGGCTCGCCGAAACGCCTTTCGATGTATTCCCGAACAATGTCTGTCAGCTCAGAATAGTAGGGCTTTATTTGCTCTTGCTGCCAGAGACGGCTGGCTTCCAAAACCTGCAGGCGCTGCAAAGCGTGCTCGTCAATGGGAACCACCGGTTCGGGCCGGACAGGAGCTTCGCGAACGGGTTTGGGCCGCTTAGACCAATAGTACCGATAGAACAAAAACCCGCCAATGCTGAGCAAAAGCAAGGCCAAGAACCCGTACATCAACCAGGGAATGGGCTTGTAGTCCACGTCACGACGCTCGATGATGGGGCGCAGCGCATCGGCATCGGCTGTATCAACCGGTAAAAGGCCAACGGTAAAAGGCAACACAGCCGTCGCCAAAAGGTTGGTATCCCTTCCCCGGACCAGCCCGATGGGGAAGCTGGGCAACAGGTATGCACCAGTATCAAATTGCAGGTAACTCAGGCGGCGGACCAACTGGCCATCCCGCGAATCGGTTGAGTCGCTCAACAGTTCCATGCCAGGCAGGGGTGCTTGTAGCGCTGGCCAAAGCACAGAAGCCGCTTGCACCATGTCTACCGATAGCGTGAGGCGTATTTCATCGCCAGCCTCATAAACGTCGCGATCCAGCCTGGCGCTGACGGATTGGGCCAGAACACGCGGCAACCCGGCTGTCATACAAAACATGCCTAAGAACAGCAACGCCGCTCCGCGCCCAGACCTGTTCGGAGCATATTGCCATGCAACAGTACAATCTGAAATGTTATGGTCTTTAAAGACTGCCATGTCAAAAACTCAGCGCCGTGAATCCCGGCGGCGAAAGAAACTATGCAGGGTTTGCAGATAGCGCCGTTGGCGAATTTTTTCGTCTGCGATGGAGCTGTCCACACTGATCACGTCGGAGCCTACCTGGCGAAACAATCGGCTGAAGCGAGCCAGGTTTTGGTCATAATGAGCAGTGTAGTGATTCCGGACGGCCTCGCTGTCAGTATCCACCCAGCGTTCCCGGCTTGTCTCTGGATCCCGAAGCCGAACCAGTCCCATGCGGGGGATTTCTCGTTCGCGCACATCGTGCACATGAACGCCAATCAAATCGTGCTTGCGAGCAGCGATCCGAAGCGGCGTTTCATAGCCGTCGTCTATGAAATCGCTGAACAGAAAGGCAATGCTCCGCTTTTTAATGACCCCGTTGAAATACTGAAGCGCATCGCCAATGTTGGTTCCGCTGCCTTTGCCTTCAAAGCCAAGAATTTCCCGTACGATCAGCAGGATATGGCTTTTCCCTTTTTTTGGCGGAATGAAACGCTCCACCTTATCGGTAAAAAGCAGGCAGCCGACCTTATCGTTGTTGTTGACTGCGGCAAAAGAAAGGACCGCTGAAATTTCAGCGATCAACTGATTTTTAAATTGTCCGCTGGAACCAAAGTAGGACGAAGGGCTCAGGTCCAGAAGCAACATAACGGTCAGCTCGCGCTCTTCTTCAAACACCTTGATGTAGGGGTGGTTGAAGCGCGCAGTGACATTCCAATCGATGGCGCGGATATCATCGCCGAACTGGTACTCCCGGACCTCGCTAAACGACATGCCTCTTCCCTTAAAGGCAGAATGGTACTCTCCGGCGAATAGGTCGCTTGACAAGCCCTTGGTCTTGATCTCAATCTTGCGGACCTTTTTGAGCAATTCCGCGGTATCCATTTGCCGCTCCCGTTCAGAACTGGGCAATGGATTTTCTGATGCAAAAAGGGGAGGCATCAGGGAACCTCCACGGTGTTGAGGATTTCCGCAATGATCTCTTCAGGACCGATGTTCTCCGCTTCTGCTTCGTAAGTGAGGCCGATGCGGTGCCGCAGAACATCCGCGCTGATGGCGCGAACATCTTCCGGAATAACGTAGCCCCTGCGCTTAATAAAAGCATAGGCCTTGGCAGCCAGGGCCAGGTTGATGCTGGCGCGGGGTGATCCTCCGTAGGAAATAAGCGGCACCAATTTGGACAAGCGATAATCCGCAGGATTGCGGGTAGCGATGACCAGGTTAAGGATATAATGCTCGATTTTTTCATCCATGTAGACCTGGCGCACCAGTTCTCTCGCAGCAAGAATTTGCTCTGGCCTAACCACAGCCCGAATGTTCTCTTTTGGCGCCCCGGTGTTTTGGCGCATGATCATCAACTCATCTTCCCTGGCCGGATAGGTAATCACCACTTTGAGCATGAAGCGGTCTACCTGCGCTTCGGGAAGCGGGTAGGTTCCCTCCTGTTCAATGGGGTTTTGCGTGGCCAGAACCAGAAAGGGTTCCTGCAGGAGAAAGGTTTGATCGCCAATGGTAACCTGGCGTTCCTGCATGGCCTCCAGCAGCGCACTTTGCACCTTGGCCGGAGCCCGGTTGATCTCATCCGCCAGGATGAAATTGGCGAAAATGGGACCTTTCTTGACGCTGAATTCGTGGTCTCGCTGGTTGTAAATCAACGTGCCCACCAAGTCCGCTGGCAACAAATCAGGGGTAAACTGAATCCGGCTAAACTTGGCATCAATGGCCGAGGCCAGCGACTTAATCGCCAGCGTTTTGGCCAATCCCGGCACGCCTTCCAACAAAATGTGACCGCCAGCCAGCAAACCCAGCAAAAGGCGTTCCATCATGTATTTCTGACCGACAATTTGCTTGCCCGTTTCCAGGCTCATCAGATCGACAAAGGCACTGTTTTCGTGAATCCTGTCGTTGAGTGCCTGAATATCGCTGGTAGTCAGCGTAGTTTCCATGGATTTTCTGGCTAGATATCGCGTTCCATTAATAGATCCGTCCCCAAAAGACGGGCTCCGGAAAGGTCATCCGAAGCGGACGCTAAGTTAACGTTTAGCCGCTTCACAACCTGACCTTATTCGCGTTAAAAAATGTTAAAGGTTGACTATGTTACGGTCTGCCCGCATTTTTAGCGAAGCGGTCTGGCCAACACACAACGCCCTATTTCTCGTGCGCTGTTGCCTTCCAAATCAAACGCCTCCACCCAAACAAGGTAAACCCCTACAGCCGCTCGTTCCCCCAAATCAGTCGTGCCATCCCAGGTAAATGCTTCCACTAACCCTGCACTTTGGTTGCGCACCAATTGACGGACAGGCCAGCCCCGGTCGTTAAAAACCCGAATGCTGACCACAAAACCGGGCTGTTCCAGAGCCAGATTGATCCGCAGCACGTCATCAGAGCCATCCTGATCGGGTGAAAACACTTCCGGCTCCAGGGACAACATGCCAGAAGCAGGCCCGACTGCCTCAGAATACACCGAATTCTGATCGGCAGGAGTGCCAAATCCCCGCCCTTGAGCAGCCGAATGCCAGTTGAATTCGCTTTGCGAGGGTTGATCCGGGTCAATGCGCTCCAGGGACACCCCTTCGGTATCATCCAGCAGTGAAAAATGCCAGGACTCGCTAAAATGGACCCTATCCAATGAACGCAGGAATGCCCCATCCCGGTACTCCAACAGAACAATCCCCTCCTCATCGCTGTCCGACCAGGACGGCATGTCTTTAACACGCAGAATTCCGGCGGGATTACCCGAGAAAAACTGCTGCATTACGGCCTCGGGGTCTTCTGTCAACACTGCGTATTGTCCGGGGAAAAGCAATCGTCCTTCAGGCGACACCCTCGCTACTTCGAGTTTTTCTGAAGGAAAAAGCGGGTCAAGCTCTGCCACAAACAAATTGAACATCTCAACAATCTTAGACGAGCGGTTCAGAATTTCGATGTAATCCACTCCGCCTGTTTTGGGGTTGAACAAGACTTCATTGATGACCAGATCCAGGCTATCCGGTACCTCCGGTACCCCGAACAAAGTGCTGCTCTGGGCAGCAATCTCGTTTCCCGCACAATCCGAAGAAGCAGACACCGCAAGCGTGTACACCGTTCCGAACTGCACCAGATCTGGAAGCACCAGCTTAACAGCGGTAAAGTCCGGCCCCTGCGGAACAATCGCCAACGGGGTTCCCAAATCCGGCGACACTGCATAGCTACCTGATGGCAGCAAGGAAAGCGAATCCATCGATTCACTAAACAAGGCCAGAATGGAAGTCGGGTCTATGACGGCCGCACCCACCAAGACCGGCACTACACCATCCAAAAACTGGTTTTCAACACTGTTCGCCAATCCGGGAGTGCCTTGTGGAGCCGCCTCGCTGGCCCGCCAATTGCAGCCACCCAGATGAGGCCTTTGCCCGTCAATCATTTCCAACGACCATCCCCCTTCAGCCTTGGTAGAATTTCGGTACCAATCCAAAACATAATAAATGTTGTGTATCTTTTCTCCCTCATCGGACCACACACTCAGCGCATCACCATCATTGTTTAGGCTGGGGAATCCGGAAACCCCCAGCACCGTTCCGTAACCCTCAAAAAGCGCGGTGTCTGCCAAGTCGCAAAGGATGACCCGGCTGCCCGGAAGCAGCACATGCGGCGCAAAAGCCGAAGAGCCCGAAGCCGAGGCATCGCGCATCGTCCAGCCCTCAAGGTTGATGGCCTGCCCGCTGCGGTTTAACAATTCCGCAAACTCTGCCTCCGGAAGTCCACCACCTGATGGAGAAGGATCGGGAAAGACTTCGCTGATGACCACATCCAATGCTTGAACACGGTAAGGCAAAAAGTCCAAGGTTGTCGGGGCCATAATGTTTCCGCGCAAATCTTTGACCCCACTGACCGCAAGCATATGCGGAACACCGTTTAAAAAAGGCAGGGCAAACTCCAATTCCACCTGCGTGGAGACCTCTGCCAACCGAGCCGCCCAAGCCGGATTTCCCAAGCCGTTGTTCACTTGGTACGCCGCAGTAATCGCTGCACTTTCCGGATCCACCGCTTCTGAAAAATCGAGCAACAGCGACCGATCGGAAAGCGGCGTCAACGCCAATAATTCCGGCGCAATAGAGTCAATAATCTCCGAACCCGCGTAAACATTGTCTAAAAAGAAACCCGTTGCCCGGCTGGCGGTGCTGTAGCGTGCGTAAAAACCAAACCATCCGGTTGGGGCGTACAACACGTCCGAAGCAGACCCTCCAAAAACATAGGTTCCCGTCTGGCCGCAATCCGCCCAGAGCTGCCACATGCCTGTGGAGTCGCGAAAAACCTGGATGTCCGCCTCGTTCGAAGACGCTGAACCAATGCAGGGAAATGCGCTCGTCAATACCTTAACCAAGGCTAAACCATCCTGCCGGAACAGATCGAGCGAATCAGATTCTGTTGCCGAAGCTTCGCCGAGCTGCAAAAAATAGCCGTTGAGCGCCGCTTCCAAATCCGACTGATCGGACACCAGGTAAATCCGCGCATAATTGCTGGAACTGGGATCAAAATCAAGCCGCAAACGCACCCGCCACTCCTGAACGGGAACAAGCGGCAATGCTGTGCTTAAAGAAAGCGTGCTGGTCAGCTCGGGACCCGCGCTGTGCAACCAGCCATCCTCAACAGCGAAAAACGCACTGTCCCCGATCCAAACTGGATCCATGGTAAAATTTGCGTCAGAGAAATCATCGATTAATTGGGCGCTGGCTGCCTGAGTCAGTGCCAGGAACAGCCCGCAGAAAATACGCTGCATGGCTGCGAAAGTATCCGGGGCCTTTCGCCCGAAAGCAACGCCTTTAAAAAAACTTTCGCCATGTGGAAAAAACGTGGCGCGCCAAGCAGCACCCCCTCCAGATCTGCTTTGCCGAGAGCCTTCCAACCGTTGTCCCGATTGAATGTACACGTGTACTTTTTCGAACTCATTTTTTACCAGAAGCGTACTTGGCTCGCGTAACTTAGCCTAATAATAAACACGTTATGCGCGTCGCTGTTGTCGGGGCTACCGGGTTGGTTGGTCAGGTGTTGTGCCGGGTGCTCGAAGAACGCCGTTTTCCAGTGACGGAATTTTTTCCGGTAGCCAGTGCGGCTTCGCACGGCAAACCCGTCACGCTCAACGACAGGGAATACCCGGTTATCAGCCTCCAGGAATCGCTGGATCTCAAGCCCGATTTGGCGCTCTTTTCTGCCGGCGCTTCCGTGAGCCGGGAGTGGGCGCCGCGCTTTGCAGAGGCCGGCACCCGGGTCATAGACAACTCGTCGGCCTGGCGCATGGACCCCGCCATTCCGCTGATGGTTCCTGAAGTGAACCCGACTGCCTGCAGCAGCCGTAATCTGATTATCGCCAACCCCAATTGTTCCACCATTCAACTCGTGGTGGTGCTCAAACCCCTGCACGATCACTATGGCATTAAACGTGTAGTCGTGAGCACTTACCAGAGCGTCACGGGCACCGGTTATAAAGCCGTGGACCAGATGATGGCCGAGCGCGAGGGCCGCGAAGCCATTCGCGTGTACCCGCACCCGATAGACCTTAATGCCATACCCCAATGCGACGTATTTGAAGACGGCGGCTACACCAAAGAAGAGTGGAAACTGGTTCGCGAAAGCCGCAAAATCATGGGCCTTCCCGAGCTGGCGCTTACGGCCACCACCGTGCGCATACCCGTCCAGGGCGGGCATTCCGAAAGCGTGAACATTGCCTTTGAACGCGATTTTGACTTGGGCGAATTGCGCTCGCTCCTATCGCGCAGCCCCGGTATTTTGGTTCAGGACGATCCGTCCAGCAACCTCTACCCCATGCCCCGCACCGCCCACAATCGCGACGAAGTTTTCGTGGGCCGCATCCGCCGCGACTTCTCCCAACCCAACAGCCTAAACTGCTGGATTGTAGCCGACAACTTGCGCAAGGGCGCGGCAACCAATGCGGTGCAGATCGCGGAGCTTTTAGCGGTGCCCTACCCCCCAATCCTGGCAAACCCCGTATAGGGCTGCAACACTTTGGGAATAGCAATTCCGGTTTCATCCTGGTTGTTCTCGAGCAGCGCCGCAACAATGCGCGGCAAGGCCAGCGCGGAGCCGTTGAGGGTGTGCGCCAAAGCCTTTTTCTTGTCGCTGTCCTGGAAGCGGAGTTTGAGGCGGTTTGCCTGAAAAGTTTCGAAATTGCTGACCGAGCTCACTTCCAGCCAGCGCTCCTGCGCTGCGGACCACACTTCAAAGTCATAAGTCAATGCCGAGGTAAAGCCCATGTCGCCGCCACAGAGCCGCAGGATCCGGTAGGGCAGTTCCAACGCCTGAACCAGGCTTTCCACATGGGCCACCATTTCTTCCAGCACTTCGTAAGACCGGTCCGGATGTTCGATGCGGACAATTTCCACTTTTTCGAACTGGTGCAAACGGTTGAGCCCGCGTACATCCTTGCCATAGGACCCCGCTTCGCGCCGGAAACACGACGTGTAGGCGGTCATTTTGATGGGCAGTTGCGCCGCTTCCAGAATAACGTCGCGGTAAATGTTGGTCAGCGGAACTTCTGCGGTAGGAGCCAAATACAGCTTGTCTTCGGCAACCAGGTACATCTGCCCTTCCTTGTCCGGAAGTTGACCTGTGCCAAAGCCCGATGCTTCGTTGATCATCACACTGGGGATGTACTCCGTGTAGCCCGCATCGGTGGCGCGGTCCAGGAAAAATGCAATCAGCGCGCGCTGCAGACGGGCGCCCTTTCCTTTGTACACCGGAAAACCGCTGCCGGCCAGTTTAACCCCAAGTTCGAAGTCGATTAAGTCGTAAGTAGCGGCCAGGTCCCAATGCGGGTGAGCCGTCGCAGGGAGCGAAGGGGTGTTTCCCCCGGAGCGAACAACTGCGTTGTCTTCCGGAGTTCGGCCAGCCGGAACGCTGGCATGGGGAAGGTTAGGCAGCGTGTAGAGCAACGTTTGGAGCGATTCGCTCACCTTGTCCTGCTGCTCAGAAAGCTCCTTGGAGCGCTGTTTCAGCTCAGCGGTGCGCACTTTGGCGGCATCGCCCTTCTCTTTTTTACCTTGTGTATACAATTGCCCGATTTCCCTGGCCAGGACGTTGGATTCCGCCAGGACCGCATCGTGATCCGTTTGAAGCTTTTTGCGCTGATCGTCCAACGCAATGAGCTCGTCAATGGCCTCTGGTTGGGCAAAATGGCGGTGCCGAAGGCGCTCTTTGGCAGCCTCAGGATCGCGGCGGATGTCAGCTAAGTGCAGCATGGTCAAGGCCGGAAAACCAATGGGGCTTTGCCGGCGCGGCGCAAAGGTAGGCATCCCGAGGAGCGTTTGCCGCCATAAATCGGGCAACCTGTGGCGCATTTGATTTTTTTAGCCTACATTTGCTTTATCCATCGGGTTCTTCTCTGGCGGCGTTCTGCCCCGAGCCTTCCAATCTCGTTCCGAACCCTCGTTTTACTTCCCTTTTCCTTTCGATCCCTCCCTTCTGACCCCTTTTTAAGGCCGTTAGCGCCGCACAGGAGGATTCGCCGAACCGCATCCTCTTCCATCTCCCCCCATTACGCAAAGCATAGCGCTTATGTATGACATTCTGCAGTTGAATGACATGCCTGTACCAGAACTCCGGCAATTAGCGGAGACCCTGCAGGTGGAGTCACCGCTAAAACTGGACAAACAGGAACTGATTTATAAGATTCTGGACCGCCAGGCTATTCATTCCGGATCTTCCTCCAGCCAGGAAAAAGCCACCAAAGCCCGCAAAACGCGAAAAACCGTTTCTGGTGAAGGTTCGGGCCAAAGTTTGGACGAAGGTTCGAGCGAGGTTTCAGGCGAAATTTCTGGCAAAACTTTGCGCGACCCGTCTGGTGAAATTTCGGGCAAAACCTCGCGTGAAAAGAAAGAATCTCCCGCGACCCTGGTGGCAGAACCATCAGCCTCAGCAGAAGAAACGGCCGAGAAACCCCTGCGCAAAAAGCGCGGACGCAAGAAGTCCGAAGAAGGAGATTCAGAAGAAGAATCGACGGAAATTGCGGAGGGAGTTCAAGCTAAACTGGCTGACAACGAGGCTTTTGTGCTGCCATCGTACCAGAATAAACTCGTGTCCAGGAACAGCGCAGCCGAACAGAAAAACAACTCGCTGCATAATCCGCAGGTTAACTCGGAGCCTAACGCAGAAAATAACGCGCAAAATAACGCGCAAAATGATGCGGAAAGCGGCGCAGAAAATGGCTCAAGTGCTCCAGCACCAGCGGGAGAACTGCGGCCGCGCGAACTCCGCTCGCGCGACGACCGCAACCGGCGCGGTGGCCGGGGTGAGTTCCCTGAGCGCTCCGACCGCAACCGCGATGATCGCCCGCGCGACATGCGCGGCCGTGAAGACCGCCCTGCCGCTCCGGAAGACCGCAATCGCCCGGGGTTAGGGCGTGAGGATCGCAACCTGCGCGGGCGAGAAGGGCGCGAGGAGCGACCCCTTCCCGAAAACAGCCGGCCCGGTTTCGGGCGCGAAGATCGCAACCTGCGCGGGCGCGAAGATCGGCCGGCACCAGAGGAACGCCCCCGCGAAGACCGCACCAACAAAGACTCACGCGAAAACCGCGATGTTCGCAACCGCCGCCGCGAATCGCTGTTCAACCCCGAAATGGACGGCCTGATCGTCTGCGAAGGAGTGCTTGAGATGATGCCAGACGGCTACGGCTTCCTGCGCAGCTCAGATTACAACTACCTCTCGTCACCTGACGACGTATACGTGAGCCCGGCACAAGTCAAGAGCTTCGCCCTAAAAGCAGGCGATACAGTGGTGGGCATCGTCCGGCCGCCAAAGGAGGGCGAAAAGTATTTCGCCCTGCAAAAAGTGGACACCATCAACGGCCGCTTTGGCGAGCAAATTCGCGATCGCGTGCCCTTCGAGTACCTTACGCCGCTGTTCCCGGAAGAAAAACTTAACCTCTACACCGAGGCCAACGACTATTCCACCCGCATCATGGACCTGTTTACCCCCATTGGAAAGGGGCAAAGGGGCATGATTGTAGCCCAGCCGAAAACAGGTAAAACCCTGTTGCTCAAGGCAGTGGCTAATGCCATTGCCACCAACCACCCGGAGGTTTACCTGATAATCCTGCTGGTGGACGAACGCCCGGAAGAAGTCACCGACATGGAGCGGAGTGTTAAGGCCGAGGTGGTTTCCTCCACGTTTGATGCGCCTGCAGACCGCCACGTTAAAGTGGCCTCAATGGTGCTCCAAAAGGCCAAGCGCATGGTTGAATGTGGCCACGACGTCGTCATTCTACTCGATTCCATTACTCGTCTGGCCCGCGCGTACAACACCGTTCAACCGGCCAGCGGCAAGGTTTTGTCCGGCGGTGTTGAAGCCAATGCGCTCCAGAAACCCAAACAGTTCTTCGGCGCTGCCCGAAACGTAGAAAACGGGGGCTCGCTGACCATTTTGGCCACCGCGCTGATTGACACAGGCTCCAAAATGGACGAAGTGATCTTTGAGGAATTCAAAGGCACCGGCAACATGGAATTGGCCTTGGATCGCCGCCTGGCCAACAAGCGAATTTTCCCGGCCATTGACCTGACCGGCTCCTCTACCCGCCGTGACGACAAACTTCACGACCGCGAAACCCTGCAGCGCATGTGGATTCTGCGGAATCACCTGGCGGATATGAACACCGAAGAAGCCATGAACTTCATTCAGGGCCAAATGAGAGGCACCAAATCCAACGAGGAGTTCCTGATTGGCATGAATTCATGACCCGTTTCAGCTTAGCGCAGCCCAAATGCGCCCCCGATCGGGCTAAAAACGGCTCAATTTTCTCGTCGGGCAGGGTACTTCGTTCTCCACATTTTGTTAACTTTGCCTTCCCTTACCCCGGCCGGGCCGGATAGGGCGGGCAGGACCCCGCATCGTTCCTCCGATTGATTAATCCGCATACCGTTCCGATCCGATGAAGCGCACGTTCCAGCCTTCCCGCCGCAAACGCACCAACAAGCACGGCTTTCGTTCCCGCATGGAGACCAAAAATGGTCGTGCCGTGTTGAACCGCCGCCGAGCCAAAGGCCGCAAAAAACTGTCGGTCTCTGACGAGTTCCGCCTCAAATAAAAAGAACGAGGGTCTTTCATCCCGTTCGCAACGCTTTTACCAAGCCGAACGACTGACCAGCCAGGCGCTGATCGGTCGTTTGTTTTTGGATGGAAACAGCATTCAGTCCTTTCCGATTCGGCTGATCTGGCTCCCGGTCCCCCCCTCGGGGCCTTTCCCTATCCAAGTGCTCTTCGCGGTGCCGAGTTCAAAGTTCCGCCGCGCTGTTGACCGGAACCGCATTCGCCGCCAGTTGCGGGAATGCTGGCGGTTGCGCAAAGGCGCGGTGTACAGCCAACTCAGTCCTTCGCCCGTTGCGTTTGCCTTAGCCCTGCTTTATTTAGGGCGCCGCATGCCCGCCTTTGCTGAATTGGGCGAAGCGCTGGACGTAGCTTTGCGCAAGTTGCTGCATGAACTGGAACACTCCCATCCGGCTGTTAAACCGGGCCCTGAGCTGGGCCCTGACGGGGTTTATCCGGACGTACCAGGGCGTGATTAGTCCATACCTGCCCAATTCTTGCCGCTATTCGCCCACCTGTTCGGCTTACGCCGCGCAGGCCATTCGGGTGCACGGACCGTGGAAGGGCGGCTGGCTCGCTTTGCGACGCATCGGCCGCTGCCATCCCTGGGGCGGATCCGGCTACGACCCCGTTCCTTAAGGTGTTTTCTAAAAAGTGAGGCAAACTTGGTTATCAAAACGTTAAGGTGGCACCTTAATCGTAGCGTTGTCGTTATATTTTGGGGAGAGATTACGCCAATGCTCGCTTTCGCCTGTTCCTTTTTTTGACGTTTCCTTCTACCCAACTAACGCTTATGCAAACTATGTTGAAAAAATTGCGCTTTCCCCTGTTGGCCCTCGCAGCCGGGTTGGTTTTAATGGCGGCCTACACCCCTCCCAACCTCTTTGAGGTCACCAAAAATATTGACATCTACACGTCCATTTATCGGGAGCTGAACACGTATTACGTGGATGATGTGGATCCGAATAAGTTGATGCGCGAAGGCATCGACGCCATGCTCGAAAGCCTGGACCCTTACACCAATTACATCTCTGAAGCGGAAATGGAAGGCCACCGCTTTCAAATGACCGGCCGCTATGGCGGAATCGGGGCGGTTATTCGCAAAGTGGATGGGGTCATGACCGTTGTGGAACCCTACGAGGGCTTCCCTGCGCAACTTTCGGGCATGCGCGCAGGGGATGTTATCCTAAGCATAGACGGCAAGAGCTGCGAGGGAAAGGACACCGATGCTGTGAGCAACATTTTGCGCGGTTCACCGGGTATGGAAGTGGCGGTTGAGATAATGCGGCCGTTCGGTGACGCAGAAGTTCAGAAACTGATCCTGATTCGCCAGGAAATCAACATTGACAACGTGCCGTACTCCGGCATGGTCCGCGATGACATCGCCTACATCCGTTTGAACCAGTTTACGGAAGAGGCCGGCAAACACGTAGCGCAGGCGCTGCGCGATTTGAAAGCCAAAAACACCGTAAAAGGCGTCATTTTGGACCTTCGGGGTAATCCCGGTGGCTTGCTGCGCGAAGCTGTGGAAGTGTCCAATGTTTTTGTGCCCAAGGGCGAACTGATTGTTTCCACCAAAGGCAAAGTGGAGGAATGGGATCGCTCGTTTAAAACCTTAAATCCGGCAGTGGATGCGGAAATTCCGTTGATCGTGCTGACCAATCGCGGTTCGGCGTCAGCTTCGGAAATCGTTGCCGGGGTTATCCAGGATTTGGACCGCGGTTTGGTGATCGGAGAGCAAACGTTTGGCAAAGGGCTGGTGCAAAGCACGCGGGATGTGCCTTACAAGACCAAACTGAAAATCACCACGGCCAAGTATTACACGCCGAGCGGTCGCTGCATTCAGGCCATCGATTACAGCCACCGAAACGATGATGGTAGTGTGGGTAAAATTGCAGATTCGCTGCGCACCGCCTTCACCACCCGTGCTGGCCGCAGTGTCTATGACGGCGGCGGCATCAAACCAGACGCTGAAGTGCTTCCCGGCGAGTATGCCCACGTTACCGAAGCCCTGTTGACTAAAAACCTGGTTTTTCATTACGCCAACCAGTACCGCGCCACACACGAAAGCATTCCCTCAGCCTCAGTGTTTACCTTAAGCGACCAGGACTGGACCGACTTCCAGGCTTTCCTGCAAGGCAAGGATTACTCTTACACGACAGACAGTGAAGCTATGCTTGAAGAACTGGCAGAAATTGCTGAAGAAGAGCAATACACAGCTTCCTTGCAGACGGATCTCAGTGCGCTGCGATCCAAGCTGAAGACCGAAAAAGAGGCGGATGTGCAAAAATTCCGCGAAGAGATCCAGCAAGAGCTGGAAACGGAAATTGCCATGCGCTATTATCACCAGCGGGGGGCCATCGAGGCTTCTTTCCGCTACGATCCCACCATCCAGGAGGCGTTGCAGTTGTTTGACAACCCCGAGCGTTTCGGTCAGTTGCTTCAGCCCTAACCGGCCTTCTGGCCGCACTCCTGCGGGTGTCCTGCGTACCTTTGGCAGGATGAACCGACAACGAAACTCCGCGCATTCGCTGCCCAGGGAACAGCGGCCCTTCCCCCGTTTTCTGCCTTTTTTGGGCCTGGCGGCCCTGGGGCTTTTAACGCAATGCCGCACAGCGGAAACACAGACGCCCGAAGAGCGCCTTTTGGCGCACGTTACTTACCTGGCTGATGATCGGTTGGCCGGTCGGGAAACCGGCACGGAAGGCGAGTCGCTGGCTCTGGCTTATATCCAGGAACAGTTTGCGTTGCTCGGCTTGCAGCCCGCGGGTTCTGACGGATTCAGCCAACCTTTTGAATTCACGGCGGGCAAAACGCCTGCGGAGAGCAGCGGCCTGACGTTGAACGGAATGAGGCTGGTAGCCGATACCGAGTTTTACGCGCTGGCTCAAAGTGGAGAAGGTTCGGGCGAAGGGCCCCTGACCTTCGGCGGCTATGGTGTCAGCGATCCGGTCCAGGGTGCTTTCCTGGAGGCCGGCATGGCGCAGGGCAAGGTGTTGTTGCTGGATTTGTCCGTGCCCGATGGCTATCACCCACATTCTGATTTTGCAGATTACGCCGATGTGCGCACCAAAATTGACGCGGCCGTGCAGGCTGGTGCTTCGGCGCTCGTTTTGTTTACGCGCGATCCGCAGTTGGACGCTCCGGAAAAATATTGGGACCGAAAAGTAACGGAGAGCAGCCTGCCCGTTTTTTGGCTGACGCCAGCGGGTTATTCGCGTGTTTTTGGCCAGGGAGATCCGGGCGATGGTTCAGCGAACTACTCCCTTACCTGGAACCGCGACCGCCGCACCGGCCATAATGTTTTGGCCTTGCTGGACCATCCGAATACGGACCGCGTGGTGGTCATCGGGGCCCATTACGACCACCTTGGACACGGCATTTCCGGATCGCTGCACAACGGTGAACCAGCCATCCACAACGGTGCGGATGACAACGCCAGCGGTGTTGCGGGTATGCTGGAATTGGCCCGCATGCTCAAGGAACAGGGTCCTGACGGCAGCGATTACTTGTTTGTGGCTTTTTCCGGCGAAGAACTTGGGCTCTATGGATCCAAACATTTTGTCAAGAGTGCACTGTTTGACACGACCGATGTGTCCTACATGATCAATTTTGACATGATCGGTCGGTTGGACACCGTCAAAAACGCCTTGGTGGTTGATGGGGCGAACGCTTCTCCGGCATTTTCTGTCCTTGAGTCGCTGGCAGCGGAAAATGGTCCGACCATCAGAGCCGGTGGTTCCGGCATTGGCTCCTCCGACCATATGTCGTTTTACCTGGAAGGCATACCTGCGCTACACTTTTTTACCGGGACACACCAGGATTACCACCGTCCCTCGGATGATGTGGAAAAGCTGAATGTCCCCGGAATAGTGGCCGTGCTCGGTGTTGCGCACCGACTGATTCAGGCCCTTGATGACGACGGTAAGCTCGACTATGTGGCCGTTCAGGACAGCTCAGAGGCCGTTCCTGAGTTTAAAGTAACCCTGGGGGTTATTCCCGACTACCTCTTTGAGGGCCAGGGCATGCGGATAGAAAGTGTTCGGGAAGGCCGGCCAGCGGCAAATGCCGGGTTAAAAGATGGTGATGTAGTGGTGCGGCTAGGCGATGTGGAGGTGGTGGACATGATGGCCTACATGAAAGCACTCGGCAAGTTTAACAAAGGCGAAACCACTGCGGTGGAATACCTGCGCAACGATGAGCGGCTGAGTGGGAGCATCACTTTCTGAGATGGAGCGGATTCTCCATTTGGAAACCACGGCGGCTGTTTGTTCCGTTGCTCTTTCGCTGGGTTCTCAACTGGTGGTATTAAAAGAGCACCAGGAAGCCAATGCGCATTCCAAAGTGCTGCTTTCGCTGGTAGACCAGGCCATGCAGGAGGCGGGATGGTCCCGACAGCAGCTTGACGCCATCGCGCTGAGCGCTGGTCCAGGCTCATATACCGGGCTGCGGATTGGCAGCGCCACCGCCAAAGGTCTTTGCTATGCCCTACAGCGGCCGTTGATAGCCGTAGATACCCTCATGGCCCTTGCTTTGGGGGCTTTAAAGCGCCATCCGGAGGCCTATTTCTATGCTCCAATGATGGATGCTCGTCGAATGGAGGTGTATACAGCCGTTTATGACCCTTTTTTAAAAATAATTTTTCCACCGTCCGCCTTGGCTCTTGTGGATAACCCATACGTTAAATGGCTGGAATCCGGACCCGTGGTTTTCAGTGGAAATGGGGTAGAAAAGGCCCAAAATTTGTTGCATCACAAACACGCTATCTTTGAAATTCAGGTGCAACCCACTGCCATAAACATGGTTGAACTTGCTCATAAACGGTTTATTTACAATCAGTTAGAAGATTTGGCATATTTTGAGCCGCACTATTTAAAAGCCTTCTGGAGCCCTTCACCCCAAAGCCCCCGAAACATTTAGAAGAACGGTCAGGTATAAGCCTATAACCCGGATATGGGAACACGTGGCCAGCGAGTATTATCTGAGGCGGGATTTAAAAGCAAGAAGAGAGGATTAGGTAAATCTGCCAGATATGGCATATTTTTAACAGATCTAAAGGGCTATTTACTAATTCATTAACCAAAGGTTTTACTATGTTATCTGCCTCAAACACACTTAAGTTATCCAATTCAGACAAGGGAGAGATCAAGCTGGACTACAACATTTTGCGCAAAGCCGTTTTGGTGTTGCGGTCCGTAAACCATAAGCTCCGTCAGAGCATGATCAAATTACTCGAAGAGAGCGAGGAAATGACCGTGACGGAACTGTACGTTAAACTGCGCTTGGAGCAGTCCGTTGCTTCCCAGCACCTGGCTATTCTGCGCCGCGCCGGTGTGGTTGCCACACGCCGCGAAGGCAAATTCATCTATTACTCCCTCAACAAGGACCGGATTTCGGAAATTGCAGGGATGATCGATGAGCTCGTTGACTAAGCCCGTTTAGCGTCAAATGCTATTTTCAGGAGCCCCGCCTTGTGTGGGGCTTTTGATTTTATGATATTTGATGGCTTTGTGAACTTATTTGGTATTTTATCCACATCCATTTTCGCTTTTTGTTTATGACAAACGTGTCATTTTCATAACTTTCATTAACTTTGATTGTATAACAGCGTATAAGGACACCGAGGATTACAAGAAGGCGGCTGGATTTATCCCATTATATGATGATGGACAATTAGGACAAAATCGATTACACTACTAAACAGGACAAGAAAAACTTAAAAACTCCATGAGCAAAACCGTAAAAGAAACCAAAGCTGCAAAAGAAGCAAGAGTTGCAAAAGAAGCAAAAGCTGCTGCAAAGGAAAAAGTGGTCAGGAAAAAGAAGGTTTATTTTAAAGTAGACCAGAATAAGCTTGATCGCGCGTCAGAAATGATGCGGGCCCTGGCCCACCCGCTCCGGTTGACTATTCTTGAATTTATTGACAAGAATAAAGTGATCAACGTGAACAAGATCTACAACACGTTGCACTTGGAGCAATCGATCACCTCGCAACATCTCAAAATCTTGAGACAGGCAGGCCTGGTCAAAACCCGTAGAGATGGTAAGTTCATATTCTACTCGCTAGACTATGCGACAATCCAACGCGCCGTTACGACTATCGATAAGTTTAGCTAAAGTGTTGTGAACAGGATGCCTGCGTAAACCAAGCGTCCTTGTCAGGGGAGGGAAATTTTTGAGCAAGTATCGGCTGAGACTATCGAATTCAGTAAGGGGACATCACAGTCCCAAGGAAGCTGATATTTCGAGCATCCGGTCAATCCCTTTTCGAGCCTTTAGCCGCAGCGTTTCTTCCATCAACAGTTCTGGCAATTCATATTCCAGAGCCAGGTAGATTTTTTCCAACGTATTCCGCTTCATATGCGGACATTCGTTGCATGCACAAGTGTTGTTAGGCGGAGCCGGAATAAAGGTTTTGCCTGGCGACACTTTTTGCATTTGGTGGAGGATGCCCGTTTCCGTCGCTACAACAAAACTCTGCCTGCTAGATCGGGCCGAGTATTTGAGAAGAGCGGTGGTAGATCCTATAAAGTGAGCATGCTTCAACACTGTCGGTTCACACTCCGGATGAGCGATCAGTTCTGCTTCCGGGTGTCGGTGCAGCAAGCGGGTAATGCGCTCTTCGCTAAAAATTTCATGAACCATGCAGGTTCCATTCCACAGCACCAGGTTTCTGCCTGTCTGCTGAGCAACATACCTGCCCAGGTTGCGATCCGGCGCAAAGATGATCGGCTGATCAGCGGGAAGGGATTCCACGATGGCCACCGCATTAGAGCTGGTGCAAATAATGTCGCTGAGTGCTTTGATTTCAGCGGTACAATTGATGTACGAGATAACCTTGTGACCCGGGTGTTGCGCTACAAAGGCAGCGAACGCTTCTGGTGGACAAGAATCGGCTAAACTGCATCCAGCTTTTAGGTCAGGCAGCAAAACCTTCTTCTGCGGGCTCAGAATTTTGGCGGTTTCCGCCATAAAGTGAACCCCGGCAAACAAGATGATATCGGCTGATGTGGAAGCGGCCTGTTGGGATAACCCCAAACTATCCCCGATGTAGTCCGCAATATCCTGGATATCTGCGTCCTGGTAATAGTGTGCCAGGATAACGGCATTTTTCTCTTTTTTCAGCCTGGCAATAGCGTCAAACAAATCTATCGTTGGGTCGATGTCCATATCAAGGTAACCCGTCTGTTCTAAGTTTTCGCGGGCAATAGACAACCTGTTCACAATGGACATGGATTCTTCTTTTTAAAAAAAATAAAGCAACCCATCACTAAGCTTGTGGACATGTGCTTTTCTTTTCTGACCGGGACTTGGATGGGCAGCAATTCACGTTTGGAACGCGTTTATCTACAGCAAATTAACATCCTTATTGCTTGGTAATCAACGCGAACTGTCTTTGTCAACAGTAGGTGTATAGCTGGGCATGAGGGTAAATTCAACCAGGGTTGAAGGTTGGAAAGCAGGACAAGTTGGTGGATAGAGGCGCACTTGTCCTCATTTTAACAGGCTGAGTTTCGCGTTCAAAAAAACGCCCCGTAGTTATCCACTTTCTAGTGACGCATTTCAGGTCAGTTATCCTCCTCTTTTCAGCGCGAATGTGCACACGCTGTTCAGCCCTTCTTGAGCGACTTATAGAAATTCATTTCTTGCACATACCGATAGACCGGTTCCGTCAATAAGTATTGGACGGATCTTCCTGCTTGAATCTGTTCCCGGATAAAACTGGCGGACACGAGCAATTGAGGTGCCTCAGGAAAATGGATGTTGGGCATATTTTTCCATCGATCTGCGTCATAGCCTGGCCGGTGGTATACATAGAGCGCGTGTCGCTCTATGATCACGTTGTAGTTCTTCCATTTCTCGATGGAATCCAGGTTGTCAGAGCCCATAAGAAGGCTAAACTGATCGGCGGGGTGCTTCTCCTGCAGATAGGCAAGGGTATCTACCGTATACGATGGAACGGGTAAATCAAATTCCACCGAACTGGAGCGAAGCTGGTAGTTGTCTTCCACGGCCAGGTTAACCATGTACAGGCGCTGGCGCTCATCCAGTAAGCTGCTCTTTGTTTTGAATGGATTTTGGGGTGATACGACAAACCAAATTTCCTGGAGCGGACTGTTTTGTACAATGTAATTGGCAATGATCAGGTGGCCGACGTGAATCGGATTGAAGGATCCAAAGAAGAGTCCAACCTGCTTACCCATGATTAAAAAAGAAATTCTCCGTTCTCGTAGATCTTTTCGTCATCCGCGTAGATAGCTCCGCCATTTCGCATGTTGGCCAACATGTCCCAGTGAACGTCTGATTCGTTCTTACCTCCGGTCTGAAAGTAAGATTGACCAAGAGCCATGTGAATAGTGCCCCCCATTTTTTCGTCGAAGAGCATGTTCCGGGTCAATTGTTGAATGTGGTAATTTGTGCCGATGGCTGCTTCGCCAAATCGGCGAGCTCCGGGCAGAGAAAGCAGTTCATCGAGCAATTCCTTGCCCCGCTTGGCTTCCCACTTGACCACTTCACCGTCTTTTACCGTTAAGTGGATGTCTTCAATTTCGCGGCCCATGAAAATGCCAGGAAAACTGAAGCGGATATGGCCGTTCACCGTCTCTTCAACAGGACTGGTGTATACCTCTCCCGAAGGCATATTGGTCTGCCCATCTGAATTAATCCAGGTTCTGCCTTTGGTGCTAAAGCGAATGTCGATGTCCGGACCAGTATAGCGAATGGATTCGCGCATGTTGAGCAGATCCACCACTTTTTGCTGGTTTGCCCGAACGGTTTTCCAGGCTTGAACCGGATCAGGTTCCATCAAAAGGCAAGCGCCGTAAACAAACTTTTCGTAGGCGGCGAGCGACATCCCCGCCTCTTGTGCAGACGCTTCGGTGGGGAACAAACACAGGTTGCGCTTCATAGCGCGGGTACCCGTTCGTTCCATGTAAATCTTTCGACTTTGGCTGCGGGCGCTGGTCATTTTCCTGGTCTTGGCAGGATCCACCAGTTGCATTTCTTTGGTGTTGAACGGAGCCATTATTACCAAGTAGGCATCAAAGGTTTCCATAGACTCCCGGTATGCGGTCGGAACATACTCCAGTTGATGGTCTTGCGCATGTGCAAGAAAGAGCCTGTCCTGGTCGCGAAAGGCGGCGTGAATGTGCGGCAGTGCGCCCGCTTCTAACAGTTCTCTTTGCAGCGCTTGTAGCAGGGGTTCGGCCAGGTAGGTGCTATTGATCTGGACCTTTTCCCCCGGTTTTAACTCCAGGCAATAGTGAACCAGCAGACGGGCATAGCGATCGTGGATGGTCTCCATACGGCAGTGTAGTGCTTAAAGCGGCAAAGATAGGCAGTGCAAGGTATCTGCGTGACCTGGAGTAATCCTGGTAGCCGTTGCAACTTGCTGCGAAGCTCGAAACTCATAAGCATCCCTGTCCGCGCTAAAGCAGAAATTAAGTAATTTTGCTCGTTGTAATAACTGATTAATCAATAGAGTAAATGAGGATGAAAAAGATAATGTTTGTGAGTGCGCTGTCCATGACAGCCGCTATGATGATTGGGGGTTGCACGCAGGCACCAGACAGTGATGAAGCTAAAGTCGGTGACGCACAGGAAGTTCAAGATGCCGGTGCGGCAATGATCGCTGAAGTAGACCTGGCCTCCAGCAAGGTGGAGTGGGTAGGAACGAAAGTTACTGGCCGCCATAATGGCGAGATCCGCATGAGCAAAGGAAGCCTCCAAATGACCGAAGGCGCACTTGTGGGCGGGAAGTTTACACTAGACATGACCTCCATGAGTGCCACCGATAAAATGGGTGCTGAAAATGGCCTTACCGATCACCTGCAATCCGCCGAGTTTTTTGAAGTCGAGAAGTTTCCAACAGCCGAGTTTGTCATCACCGGTGTGCGCAAACTGGATTCCGCTCCTGTTGATGCCGAAGACGTCCCGGAAATCAATCAGTACAAACTCAGCAACCCCACCCACGAAATCGCGGGTAACCTGACCTTGAAAGGCGTTACCAAAAGCGTGACGTTCCCGGCTGCGGTCAATGTGAGCCAAGGTAGTGTCAGTGCAACCGCTAAATTCAACATCAATCGGGCCGACTGGGGCATCACCTACCCTGGCAAACCCGATGACCTGATTCGCGAAATCGTGCACATTGGAATCGCCCTGAAGGCTGCTGTTCAGGTGAGCTAAGGAAAAATTGCGCGCAACGCAGTATCTGAGTATTTTAGGAGTACTCATAAGAAAGGGGCTGGTCACATTGACCAGCCCCTTTGCTATCAAAGAATCCCGGATGGATTATTGTCCTTGCTGCACCGCCGGTTCTAATCCGTTTTCTAACATAACCAGCGGTCTATTGTAAAGTTCTTCGTCGGGCAGGAAAGTACGCATGCGCACGTTGTTCAAAAAGGGTCGCAGCCCCTCGTCAATGACAATCTGTTTGCCTAACGGCACCTCCATGACCAGCCCAAGCTGTTGTCCTCGCCAGCTCCGGTCTTGAATGGTGTACTCGCTGCTCAGGGCCAGCATGCTGTCCTGCTCGCGAAACCGGTACGCAATGCTGCGCGCGTTCTCCACGGCCTGTTCCCGATTTTTACCCCGGGCGCGGCGCACTACCGTTAGGGTGTAGTGGTCGCTTTTGCCAGGCTCAATGTCCAATTCCAGTTGTTGAAAGAACAGGCTGTCATTGGTCAGGGAAACGCCGTCCATTTTGATCTTGTCATTATGGTGAAAATGGCGCACCGGCGATTCAAGCTTGTTCAGGTAAATGGTCTTGACTGGATTGATTTTCAAAGGCACTTCTTCGCGGTAAGTAACCTCCCGCTGGAACTCAGACGCCACTTTGGCGCCCACAATGATCACTAGCCCCAGCCCAATGATCCAGGAAACCAGGAACAGCGCATCCAGCGGTTTGGTGCCCACCTTGATGCCCAGTAAAAAGCGCAGGCTTTTATAAGCCACAATGATCAAGGGAATACTCACCACAGCGAGCAACCCGATCACCATAGCATTGGCCTGGCCGGCACTGGAGAACAACAGCCCCAACACACCAGGAAAAAGAAACGTTGCGTAGCCGATACTGCCGGTGACTCCAAAGAAAGCCGAGAAGATGGCGAGGATGATGACGGCTACCAAAAGCCCCACAAAAACCTTTACGCCAATCCCAAACAATCTCCCGAATGAATCACCGGCCTCCGCGAAAAAATCGCGTCCGCGTTTTTCTGCTTTGTTCACCGGATGATCCGGGTTGTTCTCGATGTCCTCCTTGATGTTGTCAAAGCGCTTCTTAATATCCGTCGCTTCTTTTCGGATAGCTTTTTCTATGGAGTCAATCGTAACTTTTTCTCCCTTCATCTGCAATTTCTCCGACGTGGTTTTGGCTTCGGGCACCACGATCCACAGGATCAGGTACACCACCGGTCCCACACCGAATCCGAGCACGGCCAGCAAAAAAGCCAGGCGAACAATTAACGGATCCGCGTCAATGTACGTGGCAAAGCCGGAGCACACCCCGCCCAGGAGTTTGTCGTTGCTGTTGCGGAAAAAGCGCTTGTGTCCGTTTTCGGGCAAAGGGCCTCCGTTGCCTTGCGGCCCGGTACCCGCGCTGCTGCTAGAGGTCTCGCGCGCGGCCTCCCCTGCAGTCGACCCTGCAGCCCCGGCAGGATTAGGTGCGCTTTCCGGAGCGGCAGTTCCAGCCGCGGCTGTTACTACAGCGGGCTCTGCATACGCTTCAGAACTTTCCTGGCCCAGGTCTTTGGGAGCGCCCATAATCCGGACGATCTCATCGATGTCTTCGGTTCGGATGGATTCCCGTCCCGCTTTTATCTTTTCCTGGAAAATTTCGGCAATGCGGGATTCTATGTCTCCGATGATCTCTTCGCTGCCTTCCGTGCCCTGGAATTGTTTTTCCAGCGCCTTGATGTAACCATCAAGTTTCGTGTAGGCCTCGTTGTCGATTTGGAACACGAGCCCACCAATGTTGACGCTCATGACCTTTTTCATAGTGCTTGTATGTTTTTCGTTGCGAATCCGACAGCGTGGGAGAGCTCGTCCCAAGTTCCTTTCAGTTCCTGGAGGAAAGCCTCTCCTTCTGCGGTAAGGGTGTAGTATTTGCGAGGTGGGCCGCTGGGCGACTCCACCCAGGTGTAGGCGAGTAGTCCCGCATTTTTCAACCGGGTCAGCAAGGGGTAAAGTGTCCCTTCCACGACAATGATTCGCGCGTCTTTCAATTTGCGAAGGATGTCTGAAGGGTAAATTTCGCCCTGGCTGATGATGGCGAGGATGCAGAACTCCAGAACCCCCTTGCGCATCTGCTTTTTTGAATTGTCAATGTCCATAGCGTGCCTTTGTATCCGGGTTCCTTCTGATCTCGATCAAAACTAAGGCATAGAAAGGTAATTGGCAATGCAAGGTAGGTGCTTATAGACAGTATTGGGTTGTGAAAAAGCTAAGTGTTTAATTATCAACAGATTGCGTTTTGTTAAAGTTTTGTTAATTCAGGCGGAAGGGGATTTTGGGCTACCCACAACCGCTTTCAAATGTTGTTTCTAACGTTTTTGGGGAATCTATCAGAGAGGTTTTTAAAGATGCCGTGTATTTATCGCACTTATGCGGAACTTTGCGCTTCTTTTTGACCGCGCAGTTTTATGGCCCCCCAAGGAGCATCATGCTGCACGACCCATTCCATGAATAAGCTCCCGGTTATGAATCGATTCTTTGCAATTTTCTTCTGCCTTTTAGTGTTCACTGTGTCCACTTTAGTGGCGCAGACGCCTCCGGATTCCCTGCGCAAAAACGGGTGGTTAAACGGCGGGGCGGCAAGCCTAAACGCCAGCCAAACCAGCCTGACCAATTGGTCGGCCGGCGGCGACAACGCCATTTCGGGCATTGCCGCAGTAAATCTCTACGCAGACTATAAAGGAGGGCGCCATTCCTGGGTAAGCACCTTCAATGGTGCTTATGGCCTCCTTAAAACAGGCGACAACCCCTTCCGAAAATCGGATGACCGCTTAGAGCTCAACTCAAAATACGGGTATGAAACCGCTAAAAACTGGTACATCAGCGGGGTCATGAACTTCTGGACGCAGTTTGCCGAAGGCTTCCAATATGTAGACAACGTTAAGGTGGAGCCCGCCATATCCAAACTTATGGCGCCGGGTTACCTGCAGATTGGTCCTGGTATGGACTGGATTCCCAACGACAACTTTTCCATTTTCCTCTCGCCGGCCACGGCCAAATTTACTTTTGTGCTGGATGACGCCATCGCTGACTTGGGAACCTACGGCACCACCAAAGCCGATACCTTGGCCGATGGAACGCCCATTGCCGGTACCGGCGAAAACATTCGCACAGAATTCGGAGCCAACCTTCGCGCCAACTACAAAAAGGAACTCAACGAAGCGGTGTTGTTCAATACCTCACTCGGCTTGTTTTCCAACTACCTGGAAGACCCGCAATACATTGACGTCAACTGGGGCATGGGCATTACTGCCACCCTTTGGAAGTTTCTGGCGGTTAGCTTGAACACCGAACTCATTTACGACCACGATATCCTGCTGACCGATTTCGACAACCAAATCACCGAAGGAGTGTACGGCACCAAGCGCGCTGTGCAGTTTCGTCAGATTCTGGGTGTAGGATTAAGCTACACGTTCAGCAACGCTCTGTCCGAGTAAGGGTTCTTTAAGCACCCCGGAAGTTGCTCAGCGACCGGAACTTTTCGCCCGAATAATCAGCGTTTGCCCACTGCTGTTGGCCTGAAACTCTGGCGCGTAGAGGCATTGAACGGTGGCCGGACCAGCGCTGAAACTGCCGGCCTGGAAACCGCGGCTTTCGTACTCGAAAACCCAGGTTCCTCGCGGCAGGTAGTCCAGGAAGAAATTGGTAGAGGCATCGGCCACTGCGGTGTAATACCCCAATCCGGCGTTCCAGCGGTACCCGGATAGCACGTCAATGGGTTCCAGACCAGAAGCGCGCCCGTCTTTGAGGTGCACGAATTCCAGGTCGCGGTCCGTTGTTAAGACCAACCGGGTCACGAGCGTTTCTCCAAGTTCCAGCGGGACATCGGCGGTAATGGGGAGCAATTCCGGGCCGCGCTCTCCGGGCACCTGGCGGTACAGCGTTTTCTGAATGCTCAACGGGCCACCGGCTGCCACTACCTTGTCCAGATCTTCCAGGTAGCGCCAATGCAGGGCGCCCCAGGCCAGGCCGGCCTCCGTCTTTTCGATTTCCACCTCCGCCAAGGAAGCATTGATGGAAGTAGCGTCCCAATCCTGGCGGATGTAACCCGTACCCGCTTCGGCGTCAGTGTTTTGCACGTCCGTTTTGCCCACGGTAATACGGGTATCATCTGCGTTTCCCAACAATTTTTTACCAGTGCTCAGGATGGCGTAACACGCTTCTGCCGTAGCGCGCGTGCTTGACCAGGCATTCGTTTGTTTCTGGCGCAATAGCCACACTTTCATGGCTTCTACGGCGTCGATATCGGCGTCGATCAGGTCAAAGGCCTCAATCAACAGGGCCTGCGTTTCGGTGGGCGCCTCGTACCAGTAAAAGCCCGCGCGCAATTCAGGCCACCACATGCCCAACTCCTCAGAACGCTGGGCGCGTTCTTTCAAAGAGGCCAGAATCTGACCGGAAATTTCGGGCGAAGGGAGATCGGTTGCCGGAGCAGCTTCTGTGGCGTTCGCATAGGCTTGCAGGCGGTGCAGAGCCAGCGCGAGCAAGACCTGTTCATAAACAGAACGTTCGTTCCAATTCAATGCAGTTTCGCGAACCTGTTTACTGAACTCTTTTTGCAGGGTTGCCGGTATGGGTTGATCGGCAAAGAAGGAGCGCGCGTAGAAGTAATGCAGGTCGTTGTGATCGCTGCGGAAGCCTTCGTTTTCGTTGCTTTTGGTCCAGCGCTCCAGCGCCCGGGCATCCATGTAGGCAATGGCTTGTTGTACACTGTTCCAGACCCGGCTGTCCTGCCGAATGTCCTGGACTCCCAGCGCATCCAGATGGCCCAGGCCCGCAACAATATGTCTTGTTATGTAGGGATGATCCTGACCACCGGGGAACCAGGGCCAGCCGCCGTTGGGGCTTTGCGCTTGCAACAATTGGTTGAGCGCTGCCGATGATTCGTAGCGCATGTGGTTGGCATCCAGCAACAGACCGAGCCGCTGCTTGCGCTGCGTTTCATCGCGGGCTTCGCGCAACCAGGGCGTCTCTTCCAGCACAAGGGCCTTGAGGTCTTCGTTTTTTTCCAGGTTGCTGTTCAGGGCAGCGGTGCCCTTCCACCGTTCAAAAACTGCTGCAATAGCGGGGTCACTTTGGGCTATCCAGGTGCCGATGCTGTTGGCGTAATAGCGACTGAACGTTTGTTCAGTACAAGCCTGGGGAAATTCCATCAGGTAAGGCAACGCCTGTACGGCATACCAGGCTGGATTGGGTGTAAACTCCAACGTGAGGGCCTGGTTTTCGCTTTTGTTGGCGCGGTCAGCCAGGGCATCCCAACGGAATTTACTTAGGCCGGCGCGCGTCGCGGTTAGTGGAAAGCTCTCGCTGACCATCACCCGTCGCGGAAGGATGGGCAGTGCCGCGGCTTCTCCATCGCGGTGGCGCTCGGTTTGGGCGCGCAATTCATAGCGTACAGACGCAATGCCGCGGGGCACGCTGATGAGCCAGGAGACCACGGCGTTTTGACCGGCCGCGGCAGTCCAGCCCAATGGAACAGATTTGTGGCCGAAGCGCTCGTCAAGTGCCTTTCCGGTTTCGGTGTCAAAGAGCAAAAGGAGCGCTTCGCCCTGAAGCGACGTTGCGCTCATGTTGTCAATCCGGGCGCTGAGCACCAGTTTATCCCCTTCGCGCAAGTAGCGAGGAAAGTTAGGCGTCACCATCAGGTCTTTGCGCGTAATGGTCGTGTCGTTCAACAGGCCCAGGCGCAATTCCGTGTCGTGCGCGAGGCCCATGATCCGCCAGCGCGTCAAGGACTCGGGTGCCAGGAAACGGATAGAAACGCTCCCGTTCTCATCGGTTTTAAGCTGCGGGAAGAAGAAAGCCGTTTCCCGAAAATCGCTGCGCAGCGGCGGGGGAACTTGTTGGGTTTTGGTAGCAGTTTGTGCTTCAGGGGCAGTGGATTCTTGTTCGCTGATCGCTTGATCCATGCTGCTTTTGCCGAGCGCATCACCCGCCATCAACACTTCGCCGCGCGCCATGCCGGGTCCGTAGGGGCGGTAGTAGCGCGAAACATAGTTTCCCAGATACAACCCGTCATACTCGCGTTGGGGTTCCTGAAGCATGCCCACGGCTGGCAACAGCGGGGTCGCCTGGCTGCTGTTGAGCCAGAAATTGTTTCCCGACCAATTGCGCCAGCGGGGGTTTTCCGGAAAGCTCCAGGGGTTCCATTGGTGCGCAAGCAGGGCATCCAACGAAGCGTCGTACATGCTCAGGAGCAATTCGGCCGATGTACCTTTTTCGGACTGATCTTTATCGCTGGGTCTCTTGATCGATAGCGTCCAGCTTTGTTCGCTTCCGGGTTCCATCCGGTCGCGGAAGGTTTCCAGGGTGATCGACAACGCCCGGTTGGTCCACGGAACCGCAACATTTGTTATGATTTGATGTTGACGGTTATCGCGAACAGCGATGACTTCCACCTCCAATCCACCGCGATCGGCTTCCTGAATGGTGTACTCAAAAGTTTTGAGACCCGTGCCCGGAAGCACCCATTCCCTGAGCAGCGAGGTTTTGCCACGCCGCAATTCAACCAGAACAGCATCATCCCGGTTGGGACTGCCGGCCCGGAAACGCAGGCGTTGACCCGGTTCTGTTTGCGCGGGCAGGCCTTCCAACCAGACGTACTGATCAAAAGGCGCGTTGCCTTGAGGGCGTTTAATCCGTAAGTATTGTTCTGTTGCGACCGCTTGCCCGCGATTGTCTTCACCAATTATCAACAACGCGTATTCTCCTTCTGGCCAGGATGGGTTCGGGGGAAAGGTGAGCGTTTCTTCGCCCGGCTTTAAGGTCTGTTCCCAAAGCACCCGCGTGCTTTTTCTGTTTTGGGGCAGGTCCCGGTTGCTGTATCGATCATGGGGAAAGCGCTGTGCATAGTCGGTTTCAGAAAGGATAAACTGGTCGGGTTCCGCCCACAAGCGTTCGCGCATTCGGTTTTTTGGCGGGTCGAGCGCAACGAGCCGCGCGGTGAGCGTTGTACGGACTTTTTCGTCGGCGGCATTTCGTGCGCTCACGGTTATTGCGGGGAGCGCTCCGGGATTCCACGGACGGTCCCAAACGCCTGGTGTCTGGCCGAGGTCCAACCGAAAGGCGGCGTGTCCCAACAAAACGTTGCGGTCCGCACTGCGCGTTTCCCCCGAGGGATCGGTCACTTCCGCGTGAATGCGAAACATGTATTGGGTAGCGTGCTCGGTTGGTTGCTTGGGCAAGTCGCGGATGTCGGCCAGGAACGACAAGTCAAAACTGCCATCAGTTCTAACCATTGCTGTTC
>ENA-ORBV01002613-ORBV01002613.1-microbial-mat-metagenome-genome-assembly--contig:-NODE-2613-length-37751-cov-5.322689_pt1 | contig 37751 bp, 35 predicted proteins | sample MGYA00237777_ERZ505514 | MGnify/ENA primary metagenome ERZ505514 (study PRJEB26160, sample SAMN06269048) | microbial mat metagenome | isolation source: Oligotrophic lake microbial mat | place... | reverse complement strand
CATTATAATTGTCTTATGGGTTCACTTCTCTGGGAAATACTAATTAGCATACTAGGCTTTGTACTAGAGTTTTATTTCGCTATTTTTGCACAAACGTTTTCACTTCTGGTTCCCATTGATCTAGAATTCTCATAACATAAGGATACTTCTGCAACCTCATGTCTGGAGAAAAAAAAGTGACAACCATATTTTTAAAACTCTTTTGTGTTTTGACCTATGCGAGCGACTTCGTGCCAATTTCGTTTTCCGATTTAACAAAGAGTTCGAGTCATATTGTGATCGGCACTGTCGTGAAAGCAAAAGACCTGGGAAGGGAACCTCATACAGGAACTCAAGAGGTTAAACTTGTAGTTGATTCTTATCTTAAGGGCGAGGGCCTTGAGAAAGAAGTCAGCATTAAACTTCAGCATAAAGGACTTGTGGATTTTGATCCGCAACTTTCAGTTGGTGATTCGGGCGTCTTTTTTCTAAATAAAGATAAAGAAGCATTAAAACTGACATTTTTTGGATCGATAGCCGTATTCCCTAAGAAAAACTTCCGTTCAGATCAGCGCAAATAAATTATTTGGTGAAAAATTTTGTCACGCTTTAATAAACGGAAGCCAACTGCTTAGGTCGGTTCCTCCCCAAGTGGAATAGTGACTAGAGGACACTGGGACTAAGCCAACCGATGCTCCATCGGCCGTCCAGAAAAGACTTACGCCATAACCCGTGCGTCTTCCATTAATAGTAAAACTGGGATGCGAGTCTGCGACTTTACCCAACGCTTCAAATTCACCGGGGGGCACATCCATAGCCTGAAGTAAATTGGCCCAGAGCTGATTCATTGGAAAGCCAAATCGGGTCCAGCCCAGATCGTTTCGAGTTGTTTCAAAATTTCTATAATCAAGGTACTGTCCGGTTTTAAGTGTACCACCGGCAGAGCCAAAAGTGATGACCGGAATATTCCATGCCTCGTGTCCTCGTTTACTATGCTCTTGAATACAAGTGATCAGAGAACTATCAAGTAAAGTCGAGCCATTTGAACTTATAGAATCTAATTTGAGCGCTAAATCCAAACACATGTCCTGCATCACTATGGTATTTTCAGTAATCACACTATTGTAGGATTCCACATTTGCAATTAAATCTTTGTCGTTATCATACCCCGCATGCGCCCAAGCATGCCAGGCACCTAAATCGGTTGAGGTCAAAGATTCGGAACTCGCGAGAAAAGAATGGCATAGTCCCGAAGAAATTAGAGATGTGATTACGCTATTCATGGTTTTGATTAATATCCTTCGGTCAGCGGCAGTGCAGGCAACAAGATCGTACACACCGGCGCCCCAGTCGGCTCCCGACGGCGCTTTATTGGGGGGACGAATGCCACCATTAATTTGCAATGATTGATTATTTACGGCGAGCTGAGTATTTTGCAATAACTCAATATGTTGATCTAAAACGCGTTTGTCTTCGCTCGCAAGAGCTCGGCTACCTCTGACGCTTTTGTAATCTGCAAGAACAAGATCAACCAAGGTTTTTTTAAGGGGTAATGTCGTGGGTGCTTGCCCAAAATATTTATCCCAAACCGCCTGAGGGTTATAAGCCAGCGGTGGACTAACGATGGCACTCGTTAAAGGACTACTGGGAGTTTGATAAGCTGATGAAATCCCGTATCCTCCCGGGCGAAGTCCCGTTTCGTATTTATTAGGTCCAACAACTAGTGAGCGGCCTTTGAGTGCAGGATTTTTATAAAAGTTAAGAGAGTTAGCCATAACCTGATCAATGCTCGCGGTCGAAGAAAGTCCCGTTACTCCGCCGCTCGTATTTTGATTCCCAAACTGAGCTCCGTTGTGGCCATAGATAGATAAAAAGTCTAATCCCTGCATCATCAACATTTTGCTCAGTACCGGATTAAAGCTAGAATTAATAATTTGTGAGATCTGATTATTTTGCAATAACTGACTCAAGGGTCTTGCATAGACAGTGTGTTTTCCGGGTAAAGACAAGGGTGTGAAGCCCGCCACGCTTCTGATATCATCGGGTAATACCGGCATTAATTGTGATTTCGGTCCGTGCATACGATAGAGCCCATGAAAGGCACCGACGCCAATAAAACTTTTTTGTTGATTGGCAGCGAGTAACGCAGCCATGGCTCTATTGCCAATCAGCGACGGTAAAAAGGGAAGTGAAAGTATAGCGCCCCCGGCACCTTGCAAGAAATGCCTTCGCGTCATTGGGTTCCATTTCATACTATTTCACCTTCCGATATAAAAAGGGTTTTTGAAAGGCCGCTGACTCAAAAAATTGCTTTAATGACCCATCCAAATTAACCATCATATTATCAAGCGTACAGCCGTCATTAGTGTTACTCTCTGTTCTTTCGAAAGCGTAACGAAAGTATTTTCGCACCATACATTGCTGTCCGACACGAGAATCCACAATGGCCTTACTTAACTCTATGGCATCATTAACCGGTTTGACTTCATTGCTTTTCACAATCGCATCTGTATGAGTATTGACATTCAAACTAGTTTTTAGGAGTCCAGTGAGGGGGTCAAACTTATTCTCGAGTGTTCTGAATCTGCCGAGAGAGTCGTAGTTTTCTGTAGCGAAGCCCAAAGGATTCATGAATCTATGACAGCTCATACACTGATTGGGACTTGTGGGGGTTCCAGCAGTCGCGACCTCAATAATCTCTCTGGTTGTGTTTAGTGTGTTTTGTGCAGCTGGTTTAATATCTAAATTTGCTGGCGGAGGAGGGAGTTCTCCACACAAGATATCAAAACGAATTCTTTTTCCTTTATGAATGGGATTTGTATATTCAGTTCCGTTCGCGACAAAGGCTGCACGGGTAAGAATTCCCGCACGTGGTTCGGAGGCTGGAAAGCGAATAGTGGGCTCAGAATTCCCATCCCATAGGCTACTAACCCCGTATAGATCTGCGAGGTCAGATGTTTTAGCAAACGAAAAGGGGGTCATAATTAGGTCTTCGTAGCGGCCGTTAGGAGTAAAGGTATAATATTCTGTGATATCATTAATCTCTTCAATCATATCCGTGCGGTGTTTATGGCCTTGCACATTTATATTTAGACCTTTCGAAAACTCACTGTACGCCGTAGAACCACTAGCTCCTAATAAAGGCAGACTGGGAGTTTTAAGCCACTCAGTATAAAAAGTGTTTATTCCCATTTTAGCTTTCGGATCATCTAAAATATATTTTACTATTGTTCGCATTTGCTCTTGCTGAGTAATATCTGTTGATTCGATTTTCTCATAAAGATAATCGTTGGGTGGGCCTTGCCAATATAGAAAGGTTAGCTTTACTAGAAGTTCATATTTATTTAATTGATAGGTGGCGCCCGAAATTCCTTCGCTACCAGAAATTAATAGGCCTTCATTGTTAAAGATATAGTAAAATTTTGGATGCGCCATTAATCGCCCTAAAAAAATCGTCAAGCCATCACTACTGGTTAGGTTTAATGGTGCTTGTGTTGTTGAACTGGGATCAGCAAGGAGTGAGCTCACTTCGAGTTCCGTTACCGGCCTTTTAAAAGTTTTCTTAATATAGTAATCGGCAAAGGTTTTAGCGCAAACTCCTGTTAACGAACTTTGAGAGGAGTCAACACCGCAAATAGATGCGAGTTGAGCAACGTAACCTTGGTTTGTTGCCAAAATACTTGCTAACTCAAATGCGATTTCAAAAATGGCATCGACGTGATTCTGATTTAAAATGGTATCATTTGTCGTAAATCGTTCCATAGAATCTATAGGTAGTTGCTCAAGTTGAGCTTGGGCATTTGCCATGACGATGCTAAGATCATTTGTGTTCATCCGAGATAGAAACTCTTTGAGTGAATTTAATAAGTGAACCCTCGGTAATCGACGAACGGTATTTGCCGAAATGGAATCACTAGCACGACAAATGAACTTGCCGTCTGATGATGAGGATTGTGGTTGCAAGCCGGCCGACTTAAAATCGCCACATCCCTGACCGTAAGTGCAAACCAAAACGAAGGCCAAAGCTAAAGCAGCCAAGGCACGTATCTTGCTTTTTTTAAGAAGGCATATATTCATTTCTGGCATTCCAACATTGTAAATGCAGAGCTCAATCTACAGTCTAATACATTAGAGATGAGGGTGAAATTGAAAATCGAAGATTCTCTTTTTTATTGATATGTACCCACATTAATTCGATTTAAGACCTAAGTATTTTTGGAACGCCTCAAAATGAAAATGGTCAAAATGAGAATGGTCAAAATGAGAATTCATTAACAAGGGATTGTTAGATCAAATCCCCATTTCTACAATTAACCCCCTGGCAGCCATTAAACAAAAACTTAAAAATTAACAGGAGTAGAAATAACTTGATTTGCCTTTTCTTCTAGCTTTCTGAGTGTTGGCAAATAATTCTGCCCACTGCTTGTAAGGTAGTTTATGAACTCTTTTTCTTTATTTTGATTTGTTGCCAACGGCTGATCGATTTTTGTAAATCCATAAAATATATTGAATAAACGGGAGGTATGACTGTCGCCTGTGGCCACGAAGGCATCGGCACCGTTCGCGCCTGCCATCAGAAGTACATCACGAAGAAATTTTGCTTTGACTTGGCTAGGCACGGCTTGAAACTGTCCATAACGAGTAAACTCAGCAGGCCACTTGGCATTTAGGATTTTTTTTAAATGAGAGGTTCTAAAACTAATATTTTCAGAGAGCCTTTCCTGAAACGGCAAGAGACTTGTAAACTCGCGACTGGGATCATTTTTAGTTAACTGGCCTGGACGAGGGACAACTTCAAGTTTTCCCTTAGAATATGAAACTTGAATTGTCATCAATAGGTGAGATTCAATTTCGGACTCAGATAGTTCGCTAAGGTTCTTTGAAGGTTCTCGCAACAAAATAAAGACATCCGAATTTTCATTGAATATATTAAATAGCTCTAGGCGCTTAAAGTCGTCCTCAGAAAGATACGAGCCTTTTAGTTTACGATAAAGGCCGAGAATAGCGTTATGTGCCGTCCATCTGTATTTGACAAGAACGCTTCTTGCTTCTTGAACTTCGCCGCTGGATTCAAATATGAAAGAATCGGTCGTCTGAGATCTATAAATTTCTTTAAGTTTTTTATGGCCTGATTCAATATCACTTTTCATTTGTCTCATGCCTACATTAATTAGCCGGTAGTTATTTCCTTGGAATGTTAGTTTGCTACTAACCCAATTTTTAACCGGATTCTTACTTTGCGAGATCGTTATTTTGCGGTTAATACCACTTGGGTTTGGACCTGTATAGTTTAATTTCCATGATAATCGACCTTCTTTTTGAGTGGCAAAATCTGAATATCTAAAATTCCCGGCATTCGTAAGTAGCTCGATATTGTAAATATAATCCGAGATAAAATGCTCACTGCAGGTATTGGCGTAAGCCGAATGACCAGAAAAATGGAAGGCAAAAATTGTCAGAAGCGAAATGAATTTAGACATCTATTACTCTTGGGTTTCGTCTAATTTTGCAGCTAGCAGTTAGCAAAGCACAGCTGCAAATTTAACGCCAGAATATCTCAAATTTTGGTCCTGTGACGGTCTTTATGGCCCGAGACTTGCTCTATTTTGTTTTTGTATGCCTGTCTATAACAAGAGCCTCTAGGCCCCCGCGCTTGACGCTTTTTTTTGGCAGACTGTAAAACAATTTAACAGAAATACTTTGGAGGTATTTTATGAAGAACATTATGCTAACTACTCTAACTCTTGTGACTTTATTAGCTCCGGTTGCCTATGCTGCCGAGGAGACAGTTGCTGAAATTAGAGAAGATATTGAAATTGCAAAAAGCCGAATCCAACGTTACCGCGACGACAGCCTACGTAAAAGCATTTGGGCCAATGAACTGGTTACTCTCTGTTTTAATGCCGAGTCCAAGCATGGCTTAAAATGTAAGTTAACTGTAGAGTAGTCACAGCTCGGCTTAGGGCCACCCATGGAAACTACGTCTGACGAGGACCGTTGCTATTTGGTAGACCCTTTGCTGTTGCCCCAGTCTTTTTGCGGGCAATTAAAAATCTCATCGATCTCTTGCTTTGAGAGCTGAGTCTCAAGGGCCTTTCTGACCACACTTATTGGATAAATTCCTGGGTAAGGGCCCCCATTAGTAACTAGGCCACGCACCTTTCCGTATTCATCAAGTGCCGGGCCACCACTATTGCCCGCGACTACTTTCATGTCAGTATAAATATATTCTCCAAAGATAAGCTTCTCTCCCCTAGCCACCTTCGATCCAGACACTCTTTTCCCAATCACAAATTGCTTTTCCAAGTCGGGACCGGGACTTTCAAAGCGGTACGACCAAATAGTTTCATTAACAGGAACAGGGCTTTCGTTAATTTGTACACAACTTAGACTCTTTTTATCACTCGGAATCTTTAAGACCACGTAGTCTTCAGACCTATCATTTGCCAATGACGCATTTCTATAATCTTCAAATTTTATAACTTCATTAAAATCAGTTTCATTTCTAATTACAAAGGATTTTCCAGTAGCTACAATTGTTACGTCAGTGGTCATGCCATTAGGGCCAGTTATTTTTAGACCTTCGCATTTTTTTCCTTTTAATGTATCACCAACTTTTACTGTTGAAACTCCCAGTCCTTCATTTTTAGCAGTGGTAAGATCTTTTAACTCCCCCTTTAGACAAACTCCTAAACAGTGAAGGGACGACATAATATATCCGGTATGTGAAATCAAAAAACCTGTGCAAAGGCTGGTCCGAAAACCTAAACCCGAATTTTCTACTGAAACTTTCGCTTTAAGGGCACCTGCGACGTCTATGCCTCTTTCTTTCATGGCCTTTGCATTGACATAGGAATCAGGTTCCGCCCAACTCAAACTATAAAAAAGAAGAATAATTACAGAAGTAATCCTCACAATAATATTATTACATCTGGGATTATACCCAACAAGCGAAATAACAAATCCTATGTTTACGACGAGCCATAAAGACCCTGCTCCGCGCGACCCGCCTACTGACGGGGCAGAGGTTTAGGCAAAATCGAATGAGAAAAATAAAAGTTGATAATATGCTACTTTTTTGGGGCAGAAGTCCCCAAAAGCCTTGTTTCAACTAAAATATTTATTTTTACTTGCCCGTAAAAATGGTCGTGTTATTTTCTAATTGGAAACGATTTTAAACAAAAAGGGGAAACAAATGAAAATATTTTTAATCAGTTCAATACTTAGTTTTTCGTTAGGCGCTTTGGCCGATTTTTCGGATTTCGATAGATATACCCAGAATATTAATGTGCGAGGACAGGGTTATTACCCAGACCAATTGACCGCGGATGCCGTTTGTCGGTTGAATGGGCTCGAATTTTCAGCTGGCTATACTCAGTGGCGACAGGCAGGAGACCGAATTCAAGGACTACGTTCTTACGACGGCAGACCTTATTTTCAATCGGCAACTTGGGGCGGCGGGATGGCTCTCGAAGTGGTTAGCTGTATGGACGGCCGTCGTCAGCCAACCAGCATAAATGTGCGCGGACAGGGTTATTACCCAGATCAACTAACGGCGCATGCTATTTGCCTATTCAATGGGTACTATCGTACTGCTGGCTATACTCAGTGGAGACAAGCAGGAGACAGAATTCAAGGGCTGCGTTCTTACGACGGTAGACCCTATTTTCAATCCGCTATTTGGGGCGGCGGAATGGCTCTCGACGTTGTAAACTGCCAATAACGAGAAGTATCAGTAAGAGTATCAGACTGAGGAGAAAGGACTCATTTCTCCTCAGTTTCTATCGCCAAACCTCATAAGCTCATCTAGAAAATGGAATGTAATTTGCATTTATTAAAATCCACTTGTTAACAAACAGGGCAAGCGGAGTTTGTTTATTCACATTTCAAGGGGGTGTATATGAGCGTAGGAACAATATTGTTGATCTTCCTAATCCTAATGTTATTCGGTTCTTTTCCAACTTGGTCCCATAGTAAAAACTGGGGATACGGGCCCAGTGGTGGCCTAGGTGCAGTGCTGGTCGTCGTTCTCGTGTTAGTGCTATCGGGCCGGCTGTAGCAAGCAGTGAACCCTCTGGGGCAAGCCAAACTAAATGTGCTCTTGTTCCGGAGTGGACTTAATTGCCGGCTTTGGCGCAAGGTCACGATGATTAAAATTAGTAATGTGCGTTTGTTTATTCAAACTGGCATCGTTTTCAAGACGAAGTCTAAAACCATCGACCGCGTGAATCTCTTGTAACCCATCTACATGCATTCGTTTAGCATGAAACTCTGGGATTTGCTTGGCCTTCAGCCTTGCATCCCCAAAACTCTCGGCACAAACAAAATAGTTCATATGACTTTCATAAATACCATCGCCCACTTCGTTATCGTAGTATCCACAATGCACTAAATATAATTTCATAAACACTCTCCATCGATCGGTTTTTTTATCTGTTTGTCGAATTAACATACGCTAACTCAAACAACAATGTCATGTCTAAAAATTGAGAAACTTTCTGTGCTTTCTAACTTCTGCCAATTTCGGTCGATGTGACCACGCCATCTTCGCACGTGATACGGAATTGAATCGGCCGGCAACAGACAGTGCAGTCTTCAATATAGCTCTGCTGAGGAATAAACACATCTACCAATACCGAAATACTCTCTCCGCAAAAGGGACAAAATATTTCTAGTTCTTCTTCCATACCTGTACCCGAGTTAATAAGACCATCGCAGTAAGGGCTCCTGCCATTCCGAAAATAAATGTCCACGATGGGCCGAACTGATCCCAAATTCCACCCGAAATCGTACTTGCAAAAACAGTTGAAATCCCCGTCACTGTTCCTAAAATTCCTAGGCCCGTAGCTTTCATTCGCGAATCGACAAGATCAACCGCAAGAGCCTTACCTACCCCATCCGTCGCAGCCATATATAACCCATAAATCCCAAACAGTAACCAAAAATGCCAATGACTCGTAGCCATTGAAAATCCCAAATAAACTAAACTAAAAATAAAAAGTCCCAAAATAAGAATGTTTTTTCTGGGTACACGATCGGACAACTTTCCAAAGTAAGGACTCATTAAGGAAAAGGTTAAATTATAAAAGCAGTACATAAATATAACAAGGTTGAGCGACATCCCCTGTTCTTTGGCCCTCATCAATAAAAAAACATCGCTCGAGTTAGCGACCGAAAATACTCCCCACGAAAACAAATAGGCCTTAAAATCTTTGGGCAGATCACGCCATTTCGCGCGAGGTAAAAAAACCGTACTTTCATTTTGCTTAGCATTAGCCTGAAGTACTTTTTTTTCTTTAATACTTAAAACAAAGAAAACAGAAATGACTCCAGGGATGACGGCAAAGTAATAAATGGACCTTAAATCGTTGTTATAAAAAGCAAGGTAAGTTATGGCCAACAAGGGGCCTATAGTAGCACCAATGGTATCCATTGCCCGGTGCCAACCAAAAGCGGCGCCCCTTGATTTTGGCGACACGGCCTCGGCAAGCAGGGCATCACGTGGCGCACTTCGAAGTCCTTTTCCAGTTCGATCGAGTCCCCGTGCGCACAGTACATGTACCCATGCCGTTGCCACCCCTGTCAGGGGTTTTGCCATCGCCGATAAAAAATAACCGGCTACAACGAAAGGCTTTCTCCGTTGAATACGATCAGACCAGGAACCCGCAAAGGTTTTGAGCAAACTCGCTACGGCCTCAGCAACACCCTCAATAAAACCTATACTGGTCATTGAGGCCCCAAGTACTGTTGCCAAAAAAATCGGAGTAATGGGATAAAGCATTTCACTAGAGATATCAGCAAAAAGAGAAACAAGACCTAACCTAACTACTGTTGGATTTAAGACTTTTTCCTGAGACCTTTTTTCCACTGGCGACTCCTGCTTAAACCCTATAACACATCTTGAGACCAAAGGTCAGTAAAAGTCCTAACACGGTAGTTTCAACTTTAGTGAGTCCTAAACTTCGACGAAGTAAGTAAGTAAGTAAGTAAATAGGTCACTAACAGGGGGATGTATGAGAAAAACAGAACGATTCAGAAAAGATCACGAAGGTTTATTGCTGCTTGCAACTGAACTCAGTAAGCAACTTAAGGCGGACGCGTTAGAAAAAGATGCTACATCCACGTGTAAACTTCTTGCAAAATTTACGGGAGTTTTAAAAATACACCTGTCGGCCGAAGACAATAATCTTTATCCAGAACTACTAAAATCTACTGACAAAAAGGTCCGTGACACGGCTATCTTTTTTCAAAAAGAAATGGGTGGTATCAAAGGAGTGGTGACAAATTACTTTACCAAATGGGGCACGCCCCGAAGTGTCCAAAAGGATCCCCACGGGTTTATTAAAGAAACTCTAGGTCTTTTTGAGGCGTTAAAAGCGCGAATTGATAAAGAGAACAATGTACTTTATGATCTTGCCGACAAAATGGCCGCTTAGTCTCAGTTTACCATTTTCAAAATGGCACGTTTCGAAGGTCAGTAAAAGTCTTAACACATGAGGTTACCCTCAAGTAATTTCTCATCTCTGACGAAGTAACCAGGTCACTAACAGGAGGACACATGATTAAAACAGAACGATTTAGAAAAGATCACGAAGGATTAATGGAAATGGCAACTGAGCTAAGTAAACATCTCAAGGCAGATGTATTAGCAACAAATGCCGCACCCACTTGCAAACTCATTGCCCAGATGAGCGGAGTATTAAATATACATTTGTCAGCTGAAGACAATAACCTCTATCCACTATTATTAAAGTCTACTGACAAAAATACGCGTGAAACCGCTATCTCATTTCAAAAAGAAATGGGCGGCATCAAGGACGTACTAAAAGGTTATTTTACCAAATGGGCATCACCCATGAATGTTCAAAAAGATCCCAAAGGATTTATTACCGCTACTCAAGGTCTTTTAGGAGCTTTAAAAAACCGAATCGACAAAGAGAACACTGTTCTCTACGATTTAGCCGACAAACTAGCTGCTTAGTTTTTTTCTTTTTTCATAAAAGGGAGTGGTTCAATATGAACCACCCTTCAAAAAGTCTCACCTCAATGCACCGTTGAACTTATAAACAATTGATTAGCATATTAGCTGGCATTGCTCCGTAAAGTTCATTAAACTAGGACTAGAATTTGCAGATAATATCAGTTGAGGCAATCTAGTTAGTCTATTTTGAATTGTCTCAAAATGATCCATGGGGTGACATGTGAACAAATCAACAAAAATGGGTACATCGTTTTTAGGTTTTATAGCTGTAGGGACTTTTATTATAGTGGGTTTTGAAAATTGTAGCGAGAAACCCGTAATGTTAAACAGCGCAAGTGTTAGCGATGCGCCTAGCATCTCTATAAATGCAAACCCAGCTATGGTCTCCCTTAATTCTTCTTCGACCCTCACTTGGTCAAGTGAAAATGTAATTTCTTGTATTGCCATTGGAAATTGGACCGGTGCCAAAAGTACGGCAGGGAGCGAAAGCACCGGCAACTTAACTGCCGGCAAAATTTATGGTCTGACCTGTACAGGCCCCAATGGCAGCGTCACCGAGTCTATAATAGTCAATACCGATGGCTCTGGACCGCCAACTATGATTTTTACTGCAAGTCCAACGACCGTTGCCTACGGCGCTTCGTCAAGGCTCACTTGGTCATCTGTCAACGCTACTTCTTGTACAAATCTTTCTAATTTGGTGGCGGGAGTTAGTATTAATTCACCAATTGCAATTTCTGGATTTTTTCAATCTCAAAATCTCATCGTCGCTAAAGATTTTAGAATTAGTTGCTCGGGGCCTGGCGGTAATATTGAAGCTACCGCATCGGTGAATGTACTCCCCCCCGTTTACGCCTGCCCGGTCATATACTCTAGCCAATGCGAATCTCAGGCTGTATGTTTTTCGACATGCGTGGGGCAGCTTCAAGCCGGGGCAACTTGTGTATATAGAGGCTTTAATGCGGTACCTACGACAGTCAACTGCAACATTGCGCTCCCAACTGCTATTGTCTATAAGTGTCCCGCTGTGCCCTCTACAAACTGCGAAAACGCATCTCTTTGCCAAACGATGTGTGTGGGCCAGGACTCTTTAGGTTCGACGTGTGTTACTCGTGGATTTAATGCCGTACCCACCACGCTCGCATGTATCAGAAAGTAGTTGATTTTTATTTTCGCATCATCAACCAGTAGCTCACTCCGGATACAGCAAATCCGATAAACCATGCGTAATGGTAAAGCCCCGCAAAATTGGCTAGTACACTGCTGTTGTTGAGAAGCGAAACTTCAACTAAGAAACCCGGTACATTTGGCAAGAGCCCTAATAAAAATGCGATGAGTGCCTTAGAATTAAATCCATTCTCATACCAATAAATACCTTTAGCTTGGTACAAATCTTCTAGTTTGAGAGTTTTCCGTCTCACAAAAAAATAATCCGCAATCATAATGCCACCAATTGGCCCGAGCAAACTCGAATAGGCGATAAGCCATTTAAAAATATAACCTTGAGGATCACTCATTAGCTTCCAGGGAAAAATCAATATACCTATGACTCCCGTTATATAACCACCTAGCTTAAAACTAATTTTGGTAGGACTCAGGTTTGAAAAATCGTTAGCCGGACTCACAATATTTGCGGCAATATTGGTAGCCAGGGTCGAAATCGCAATAGCCACCATCGCAAAAGTGACCAGCAGTTTGGATTCAAAGCGTCCTGCCAAAACTACAGGATCCCAAATCGTTTCGCCAAAAACAATAACTGTCGCACTGGTTACTGCAACTCCTATAAAAGCAAATAGTGTCATCGAAGTTGGAAGGCCTATCGCCTGCCCCACAATTTGCGATTTTTGTGAATTTGCATAACGAGTAAAATCAGGAATGTTCAAGCTGAGCGTGGCCCAAAACCCAACCATGCCAGTGAGGGCCGGAAAAAAATAATTAAAAAACTCAGCGGTCGATTGAAATTTCGAAGGCTGAGCGAGAATGGGCCCTAACCCACCGCTAGCAGAAATTGCCCAAAATAAAAGCGCGAAAGCAGCCACTGGTAAAAATAGCGCCTTAAAGACCAAAAGTTTTTTAATACTGTCTACGCCTAAGTACACAACGTACATGTTTAGTAGCCAAAAAATAAAAAAGGTAATAGCAGGTGCCGTTTCTAGTCCCCATGACTGCGGAAAAAAAGCAGGTAAATCTGCAAAACTTGGAAACCACAACTTCACCAATTGAAAAATGGCAAACCCACCTATCCAAGTCTGAATTCCAAACCAACCGCAGGCCACTATCGCACGCAAAAGCGCCGGAAGATTAGCACCTCTTATTCCAAAACTCGCCCGCGCAAATACCGGAAATGGAATTCCATATTTTGTTCCTGCATGGCCATTTAAAAGCATTGGCACTAATACAATCGTATTACCTAAAAATATAGTAAGTATCGCCTGCCACCAGTTCATGCCTCCATCTATGAGGGAGCTCGCGAGCATATATGTAGGAATACACAAACTCATGCTAATCCAAAGAGCCGCGTAGTTGGCGGTCTTCCAGGTGCGTTTGTTGAGAGGAATAGCTGCCAAATCCTTATTGGTGTAACTCAAACGCTCACCGATTTACGGAGGGGATTATTGGGATGTTCTGTCCAGGGTAAAAATGGCTTTCCAGTTTCTTGGGTCACCATAGTGATACATTCTACGGGACAAACCAGTGCACAAAGGTTGCACCCCACACATTCTTCATCAATAATTTCGTATTTTTTCTGGCTATTAACTGTTTTTTTTGAGACTGATTGATGAGAGGTATCCTCGCAAGCGACGTAACATAGACCGCACTGTATACAATCTTTTTGCTCAATATGAGCAATGGTTTTAAAATTTAGATCGAGCTCGTTCCAATTTTTTACATTGGGGATAGCCAATCCTCTAAAGTCATTTAAGCTCCTATAATTTTTAGCATCCATCCAGTTGCTAAGACCGTCAGTCATGTCCTCGATTATTTTAAAACCGAAATGCATAGCAGCGGTACAAACTTGCACCGATCGACAACCGAGTGACATAAATTCGGCCGCATCTCGCCAATCTGAAATTCCACCAATGCCTGAGATCGGCAGGCCTTTGGTGTCTTTATCGCGCGCTATTTCGGCCACCATATTGAGAGCTATTGGCTTTACAGCGGGCCCACAATAACCACCATGAGTGCCCTTGCCGCCAACAACTGGACGCGGAGCCATGACATCTAAATCCACGCTGACGATTGAATTGATCGTATTGATCAGGCTCACCGCATCGGCGCCACCTTTGAGTGCCGCGCGCGCCGGTATTCGCACATCAGTGATATTGGGTGTAAGTTTAACAAACACGGGCATACGCGTATGCGCTTTGCACCAACGTGTCACCATTTCAATATATTCAGGCACCTGTCCCACGGCCGAACCCATACCTCTTTCGCTCATACCATGAGGACAACCAAAATTAAGTTCCACACCATCGGCATTTGTATCTTCTACTTTTTTCAGAATTTTCTTCCAGCTTTCTTCATTGCAGGGAACCATGAGTGACACAATGACCGCACGGTCGGGCCACTCCTTCTTAATTTCTTTGATTTCGCGAAGATTAATCTCTAAGGGCCTATCGGTAATCAGCTCAATATTATTAAAGCCCATCACCTTCATGCCATTGTAATCAACGCCCCCGTAACGAGAACTCACATTCACGACAGGGGGATCTTCCCCGAGAGTTTTCCAAACAACCCCACCCCAGCCCGCTTTGAAAGCCCGCTCTACATTGAATTTTTTGTCAGTAGGGGGAGCCGACGCTAACCAAAATGGATTGGGAGACTTAACCCCTGCTATTTCACAAGTTAGGTTGGCCACGTTTATCCCCTTTTAGTTTTTTATGAATGCCCAGGGCGGCGAGTTTACCTTGTTGAACAGCAGTGACTGTAAGGTCCTCACCGATGCCCGTGCAGTCACCGCCTGCAAAAACATTTTTTAACGAAGTTTCGAAATCAGAATTAACCAAGACTTTTCCTTGTTTGTTTTCTATTAACTGGGCCTCACTGCCTAACACTTCTAAATTTAGTTTCTGACCAATAGCTTTGAATATCTGTTCCGCTCTTAAGGTAAAGGTTTCAAATTCAACGCCGTCTTTTGTGATCTTCTTCGGCACACCATTTGTTTTTATTAATACGCCATTTTTCTTTGCTAGTTCGATTTCATGGTGAGTGGCGCTCATATTTTCTAAACCGCGTCGGTACACGATCGTAACATTGTCAGCGCCAAGTTTTTTCATTTCGATCGCGATGTCAACGGCTGTATTACCTCCTCCGATTACCACAATATTTTGAGTCACCGGAATTTTCTGTAAATCTTTAGTCTGACGAATTTTTGCAATAAACGTGACGGCATCTATGACACTCGGTAAATCCTCACCAGGAATCCCCAAAGAGTTAACGTTGGTCAGACCTATTCCTAAAAACACCGCTGAATATTTAGCTTTTAACTCAGTTAGAGTAAAATCACGACCCAACTTTTTATTGTTTTCAATTTTAATTCCGCCCACACTCAAAATAAATTCAATTTCTTTTTGCGCAAAGTTGTTCGTCAGCTTATACGGCGCCAGACCATACTCATTCAACCCCCCGGGTTTTTCTTGCGCTTCAAAAACGCTAACGTCATATCCCAGCAGGGAAAGTTGGTGGGCGCAGGAAAGTCCGGCAGGACCAGCGCCTATCACAGCTACCTTTAGTCCATTTGGTTTTGCCTGACGGAACGGCTTCTCATCGGTTTTTAAAAATTCATCGACCGCATATTTTTGCAACTGGCCGATCGTCACAGGTTCTTTTTCTGATTTCTCGCGGACGCACGCTGCCTCACAAAGAGTTTCAACAGGGCACGCCCTAGCGCACGTCCCACCCATAATATTGGCACTTAAAATGTCCAGTGCAGCACCACGATTATTGCCGTTAGAAATCTTGCGAATAAAACTGGGAATGTCGATACCTGTGGGACATGCTGTGATACAGGGAGCATCGTAACAATAGTAGCATCGATTGGCCTCCCTCATCGCTTTTTTTACATCAAAGTCATCGGCAATACTGCAAAAGACTTTTTCATAATCAGAATCCATTGCATTCATAGTTCGTTAGCCCTTTGAAACTTCTGCCAGAGATTTATCTATAATCTCAAGCATCGTGTGAATTTGTTCTTTTTTTACTGATAAAGGAGGCACCACTCTGATCACATTATTAAACAGGCCGCCCTTGCCGAGGAGCAGGCCGTAGTCCTTGCAAGTGTCCATGAATTTTATAGTTTCTTCGGAAGCATACGCTTTAGTCTTTCTGTCTTTGACAAGCTCCATGCCTAAAAGAAGTCCGCGTCCACGCACATCACCAATAATCTCATGTTTCTTCATTAGCTGTTCAAGTCCATCCTTTAATAGAGCACCCATGTTTTTGGCGTTAAGCACGAGCTTTTCTTCGCGAATAATATCCATAGTAATTTTAGCCTGCGTTGTTTGATATGGGTCACCGCCAAAAGTGTTAAAATAAGCTTTTCCAGATAATTTTTCGGCAACCTCAGATTTCATAAGTACAGCACCAATCGCCGCACCATTGCCAAAACCTTTTGCCATCGTCACCATATCAGCATCAATTTTCAAAGTCTTCGTGAGAAGAAAATCTCCCCCGCAGCGCCCAGCGCCAGTTTGCACTTCGTCGCTAATATATTTTCCCCCGTATTCGTGTACGATTTTCGAAACAATATTAAAATATTCGTCAGGAGGAGTAATAAAGCCCCCCACGCCCATTACCGGTTCAGCGATAAAGGCCGCAATCTTGCCGTGAGTACTGGTTTGAATTGTCGTCTCAACATTTTTTGCACACTCTAACGCGCAACTCGTAGGAACTTTACCAAAGGGGCAGCGATAACAATAAGGTTCCATGGCTGATGTCGTGCTAGTCACAGGTTGTGCTTTAAAGCGCCAAGAAGAGTGCCCACAATTAGCAAGCACAGCCGAAGTGCCACCGTGGTAAGAATGTCTGAGGTTGACTACCATGGTTTCGCCGGTCGCGTGCCGAGCCGCCATGAAGGCGAGTTCGTTGGCCTCTGAGCCCGAATTAGTAAACGATACTCGGTCTAGTCCGCTGGGACTTTCTTCAAGCAGACTTGCAGCCGCCGCTACACTCTGTTCGGTCAAATAAATTTTACTGGTATGTTGAATAACGTCGTCCTCGAGCATCTTCATAAGAGCTTTTTTAATTTTGGGATGATTGTGACCTGCCGAAATACAAACAATGCCGCCGATGGCATCCAAATATTTCTTGCCAGTCTCGTCCCAAACATACTCACCTTGTGCCTTTACCATTTGAATGGGATCCTTATGATGATAAAGGGAAGCTGTGGGCAGAAAATGTTTTTTTCGAAATTCTATGAGTGCATTTTTTGAAAGGCTCATTTTACACCATTCTACTGGTCAGTTAACGTTTTATATGTTTCGGGTCGACGATCGCGATAAAACTGCCAAAGGTCGCGGACTTCTTTGATTTCATCAAAATTAAGTTCGCCCATAACCAGCTCATCTTTATCAGAAGAACCTTTGGCAATTATTTTTCCGCGGGGGTTAGCAAAATATGAACTTCCGTAAAACTCGCCGATATTCCATGGAGACTCTTTGCCCACGCGGTTGATGGCGCCCACAAAATAACCATTGGCCGCAGCATGAGCGGGCTGTTCCAACTCCCAGAGGTATTGGGAAAGTCCTGCTACAGTGGCAGACGGATTAAAAATAATCTCGGCGCCATTAAGTCCCAAAGCTCTGGCTCCTTCTGGAAAATGCCGATCGTAACAGATATAGACACCTACATTTCCGTAAGCTGTTTTAAAAACAGGATAACCCAAATTACCAGGTTTAAAGAAAAATTTCTCCCAAAAGCCCGCGACTTGCGGAATATGATTTTTTCGGTATTTGCCGAGATATTTTCCATCGGCATCAATTACTGCTGCCGTATTATAGTAAACGCCGGTCATGTGTTCTTCGTAAATGGGGACCACGATTACCATACTATATTTTTTTGCGTATTCGCACATGATCTTGGTGGTAGGCCCATCGGGAATGGCTTCGGCCAGGCCATACCACTTTTTGTCTTGTGACGGACAAAAATAAGGCCCGGTAAAGATTTCTTGAAAACAAAGCATCTTGACTCCGGCTTGTCCTGCTTTAACTATATAGGGAATATGGGCTTCGATCATGGCGTTTCTATGTTGGTCACAAGAAGCAGCAGTGTCGAGTTTGTTGGCGACCTGAATAAGCCCTGCCTTTACTATTCTAGACATTAAATTCTCCTGGTTTTTTTCGTGGAAGATATTTGCCAAAGCCTTTGCCAATAAAAGCCTTACCTTCATCGATGGCAACAGTGCCTCGCAAAATTGTCGTGCGGCATTTACCCGTCACTTGCCATCCTTCATAAGCGCTGTAGTCACAATTCATATGATGAGTTTTTGCCGACATCGTGTGTTTTTTATCGGGATCGAAAATCACGATGTCTGCGTCAGCGCCCACAGCAATTGTTCCCTTTTTCGGAAAGAGCCCGAAAATTTTCGCAGGTTTGGTAGAGGTCACTTCGACAAATTTGTGAATGTCTAAGCGATTTTTCAAAACACCTTCAGAAAACATGAGCTCCATTCGGTTTTCGATTCCGGGTGCGCCATTAGGAATTTTTGAAAAGTCTTTGAGACCCATCTTCTTTTGGTCCCAGCAAAAAGGACAGTGGTCGGTGGCAACCACTTCTATTAAATTTTGCGTGATCCCCTTCCATAAGGCAGCCTGGTCTTTCTTTTTTCGCAGAGGGGGACTCATTACATACTTAGCGCCGCCAAAGTCTGCCTCGGCATAGACCGAGTCATCCAGCAGCAGATACTGTACACAAGTTTCCACAAACACTTTTTGATTTCTTTTGGTCGCCTCGCGCACGCGGTTAAGAGCTTCTTCGCAAGTCATGTGCACAATATAAAGGGGATGACTGCCCTCAAAAGCAATGTCAATAATTCGACCCGTCGCTTCGGCTTCGACAATAGGAGGGCGCGATAAGGGGTGAAATTCGGGAGATAGATTTCCCTTATTTCTATTCTCGGTCACAAGGACATCCACCAGATCGCCATTTTCCGCATGGGTCGTTACCATGCCACCATACTTTTTGACTTCTCTCATCAACTCAATAATTTGCCGGTCATCGAGCATCAAAGCACCTTTGTAGGCCATGAAGGTTTTAAATGAAGTCACCCCTTGGTTTTCAACGAGACTCTTAATTTCTTTTTTGGTGTTTTCATTAAAATCAGTTACCGCCACGTGAAAGGCATAATCGCCGACAGCTTTACCCTTGGCTTTCTCATGCCAGGTATTAAGTGCCGATTGCAAACTATCGCCCTGAGTTTGGATTGCAAAATCAATTATTGTCGTGGTGCCACCGTGTAGGCCCGCCAAGGTTCCTGTAAAAAAGTCATCACTGGCATGAGTTCCCATAAAAGGTAATTCCATGTGCGTGTGCGCGTCGATTCCCCCCGGAAATAAAAAACAGCCTTTAGCGTCGATAACACGCGTGGCCTTATCTTGTAAATCAGTACCGACTGTATGAACTTTTTCGCCTTCAATATAAACATCAGCATCTTGAATATCTGAAGCCGTGACAACAGTGCCATTTTTGATGAGTAGAGAGTTCATTGAACCTTCCCTTGATTCCAAATATTGGCATCTGACATCCAACGCTGAGTTACTATTTTCTCATCAGTAAAAAAATCTACAGAGGCCGAACCGTGAGCTTTTATGTCTCCGTAAAAAGAATCTCTCGAACCGCCAAAACTAAAAAACGACATAGGTGCAGGCACCCCAATGTTAATACCAACCATGGTAGGAGCAATTTCGCTGCAAAATTTTCGTGCTGATGGCCCACTCGATGTAAAAAGTGTGGTGGTGTTGGCATAGGGACTGCGATTTACCCAGGCGATCGCTTCTTCAAAAGTTTTAACATTGGCTAACAATACCACCGGGCCAAAAATTTCTTCTCTACCAACTCGCATGTTTTCGGTGACGTCTGAAATGACAGTGGGTTTTAAAAAATAACCTGGTAGGTGGTCCACACCCTTTCTGCCATCGACGAGAATCTTTGCACCATCTGCCTTGGCAGACTCTATTAAACCAATAATTCGGTCTTTGGCTTCACGAGATATCACAGGCCCCATCTGCACATTGGGATCGAGTCCATCACCAATGGTGACATCAGTCGCACTTACGGTCATGCGTTCTTGCACCTGCTTGTAGGTTTCGTCACCGACACAGATAATCACCGAGCCCGCAAGGCAACGCTCTCCCGCACAACCAATCACAGATTCTAAAGCTGTGGCCACAGATTTTTCCATAATGGCGTCGGGCAATATTACCATAAAGTTTTTAGCGCCGCCTAAGGCTTGAACCCTTTTTCCGTGAGAGCAGGCCGTCGTGTAAACATATTTTGCGACGGGTGTAGACCCCACAAAGCAAACTCCCTTAACTGTAGGATGGGTGCATAAAGCCGTGACAACGTCTTTACCGCCGTTAACGAGATTCATAACGCCTTTTGGTAATCCCGTTTGCTCAATCAATTTGAAAACTAAGGCTTGGGTGAGGGGCACTCTCTCGCTGGGCTTTAAAACAAAAGTGTTGCCAGCAGCTATCGCGAAGGGCCAAAACCAAAAAGGCACCATCGCCGGAAAATTAAAGGGCGCGATACCGGCAAAAACTCCCATCGGCTGACGAATTGTTAAGCAGTCTATGCCTCGAGCAATGTCTTCAGAATATTCACCTTTTTGAAAACTAGGCATTCCCGTAGCCGTTTCTACCATCTGAATTCCCCGTCGCACACTGGCCCGGGCCTCTGAAAGGGTTTTTCCGTGTTCAAGGGTTACTGTTCGAGCTAATTCTTCGACATTCGCATCGAGAAGCGTTTTGAGTTTAAAAAGATACTGTACTCTTTCGATAGCCGGCACCAGCTTCCAGTTTTGAAAGGCGACGGCTGCGGCCAATACAGCTCGATTCACATCCTCTGAGGTTCCCACAGGACAAAGGCCGATTTCCTGATTTGTCGCTGGATTTGTGATGGGAGTTTGAATTTTTCCAAGTGATGAGACCCAATTGCCATTAACAAAATCTTGAAGCATATTTCACCTCCTAAGAATAAGTCAGAAAGACTAACCGAAGTCGCCACTCTCGACAAACTAAAGTTTTTAAGCCTTGAGTCAAGTTTACTCTTGGCAGGTCCTGACTTTAGCTGTTATCTTTTTTGAACCATGAAATCTCGCTTTAAACGCCGCTTACTCTTGGTTTTTTCTTTTGTTTTTGCAGGGGCGATCGCCTATGGGATATTCTCTCTTTCTCCTAAAACAGGAAAGTTGACTCCCCAGGAATACTTTTGCCCCGCCTGTTTAGAGGGATTTATCCTTAAGAGTACAACCTTTGAAGTTCCGAAAGAGATTCAGTTTATAGAAGACAGTTTATTTCTTTATATTCCGGCCCAACTTGATCTTGCCGAAAAGGCCATGATCCTTTCTGTTCTGCAGAATCTAAGTCAAATGGGCGTGGGCAATCAATCAGAGTTTGCACTTTTAGGCACTCGACTTTTTGAGGCCTGGGGAAAATCCCGCCTCAACATTAAAATACGGCTCGCCGAGCACGGCATATATCATCCTCAAAGGGGTATTCAGTGGCCCCGAATTAATGCCTGGCCTTTTGTTTATTTTTCAAGCCTGCAAACTTTCACCTTACAAGATGAAACTATGGCATTTGTTCTCATTCACCCCATGCAAACCGAATTCGATGTTTTCTTAAGTCTCGCCCATCAACTGTTTTACCTTTTTGATCCGGTTGATTATTCTACGATAAATAACCCTCACCTTCAGCAAACTCTCAGGACCTTCAGAGCTCTTCTGGTTGAACTCCACTTATATGGAATTTACAAAGAACGGTTTCCGAATAAAAAAGTCTCTCAATATCGCGCACGAGTTTTTCAAAAATTATTAAAAAAGGCTAACAAACGTGACTATGCTCCCCTATTTGAATGGGTTTTAGAGCAACTTTATCCGGGTGATTGGACGAAAGAGTTATTAACAGAAGAGATAAAGGCTCGCGTATTCTTAAAGCCACGACCCTCAGAAAAATATACAGATAAATCGACTGATAAATCAACTCAGGAGGAATCAAATGAAATTATTTCTCTGGGAGATCTCTCCATTCCTTACTCATTAAAAGAGCCGGTCAGTTTTGTGGGTCGGGTGTTGCCAAGCTTTGCCGCTCGAGATTCTCAGATCACAACTTCTAAATTTTCAGAATTATTCTCCATGAACTCAACGGCCGATGGACTTCTTATGGAGCTCAGACCTCAGAACAATACCTCGGCAGACAATAGCCCGGCACTCATTCGCTTTTCAGGAATTCGCAAAGAAATTATTGAATTCATGCGAACTTCTCTAGGCGAAAGCCAGACTGATGACCGCACAGAGATTATTAACTCTTATATCAAAGGCGGCGTGCCACACTTACTAAATTTTAGTGCGCCACTAGCTGAAGGGGTCAAACCAGGTCTCCTGGAAGAGTTTTGATGCTTAAATATTTAATTTTAAAATCAAACGAATATTTTATTCCGATGGTGAAACACCAAGCCGTTTTTTTATTTATCGGCCTGTTCATTTTTGAAGGTGCGTTTCAATACTTGCTGTTCTTGAATAGAAGTATGAATGAGCTTGTAAAAAGTGGAGTTAATATCCCGCAGTTTATTGTGATTTCCAATTTGTTGCTGTACCTCATGATTTCTATGATTTATTCTTTTTTTCTAGCAGTCGTGGTGACTTTTTCTGTTCACGCTGTGATAACGAAAATCAAAATCCCATGGTTCAAAACCCTTAAAGACGTGGCCTGGCCTTTGACCGTGGAATCAATGAGAGCTTTGGGCAAAGTACTTTTGTGGAGCTTTTTGATTATCCCAGGACTTCAGTGGTACGTGCGCTATTTCTTAGTGCCCCTAGTGGTGCTACTCGAGCCAGAATTTAAAAAAGGTAAAATTGATGCCTTAAAGCTTTCTGAATTTTTGACCCAGGGTTTCGCTTGGAAAGTCGCGGGGTTTATCCTGATGACCATGCTCGTTTCAACACTGCGCTTCCAAGATATCTTCAACATTGGAACAAACCCTATCGCGGTGATTTTATTGTATTTAGCTTGGGCTACAGTACAACTTTACGCATCTCTAATGTGTTATTTCTTGTACCAATACCTTTATGAGATTAAAAAAGACTCGATTCAAAAATACCTTGAAGGGGCCTAACTAGGAGATAAAATGAATACGATTTTTGGCCGTAAAGAACTTTCTTGCTCGCGTGTCGGCCTCACTTATGATGACGTATTGTTAGTTCCTAGAAAATCTGAAGTTAGAAGTCGGCGAAATCCTAATTTAGGTGCAAAAATCACAAAATTGAGGTCCCTACAAATTCCCATCATAAGTGCCAATATGGACACCGTCACGGAGTCGGAAATGGCTATTGCCATGAATGTCCTCGGTGGCATGGGAATTATCCACCGTTTTTTATCGATAGAAAACCAGGTAGCTGAGGTTCGCAAAGTCGCCGATTCTGAGGCGACAATTATTAGCGCCAGCTTAGGTGTAAATGATGATTTTAAAGAACGTGCCCGAGCTTTGGTTGACGCCGGAGTTAATGTTTTAACTATCGACATTGCTCACGGACACTCCATCCAAATGCTCGAAACTTTGAAGTTTCTCAAAGACTCCTTTCCGGGTGTCGAAGTCATCGCGGGAAATATTTCAACTCCTGAAGCTGCCGAGGAGCTCATCGAAGCCGGCGCTGACTCACTAAAGGTTGGAATTGGTCCCGGCTCTATGTGCTCTACGCGAGTGATTACTGGCTGCGGGGTTCCGCAGATGACAGCCGTAGCTTTTTGTACCGAGGTTGCTGATGCCTACGGCGTGCCTGTCATCGCAGACGGCGGAATTAAATCTTCTGGCGACATCGTAAAAGCATTGGCGGCTGGCGCCCAGACAGTCATGTTAGGAAACCTATTGTCTGGCACCATGGAAACTCCTGGCGATATTAAGTCTGGTCATAAGATCTATCGCGGCATGGCCTCAAAATCAGCGCAGGTTTCTTGGCGCGGCGTTTTACCTGAAGGTATGGCTCCGGAGGGCGAGAGCACTCGTGTTTCGGTAAAGGGTCGTGTACGCGATGTGGTGATGGAGCTTTGTGGTGGTATCAGGAGCGGTATGAGTTATCTCAACGCCGAAACAATTACTGAACTACAAAATAATGCTCGTTTTATTCAAATAACTTCACATGGAGTATTTGAATCAAAACCCCACGGCCTCGAAAAAGGTGCGGACTGAAATTTTAAAAAGTAAAAGCTTCGAAAACAACAGTTCTGCTTGTCGTACTTCCATTTCCCAGCTGTCCGTATGAATTGGCTCCCCAAGAATAGACTTTATTTCCGACAATGGCGTAACTTGATGCCCTCGAGCCCACACTATCATAAGTTCCAGAAGCAGTTACATCGCTAGCATTATCTAAGCCGACCAATTTAAATGGTGTAGAAACGTCGACGTACGTTTCATTTCCGATTTGCCCAAAAGTATTACCTCCCCAACAATAAGCTTGGCCGCCTGCTAGTGCACAGGCATGGGTAGACGCTACTGATATTTTTTGAACGAGTTTTCCCTCAAAAGAAATTTGTGTGGGAACTACACGATCGATCAAGTCGCCCGTTCCTAGGCGGCCATTATTATTAAGTCCCCAACAGTAAAGTTTGGATTGTTTTATGGCACAAGTGTATTCCGCCCCAACGGCTACTGACGTAACTCCCGAATTCATATTATTCACTGGGACGGGCTGCTTGCGGGCAACTGCTGTCCCATCACCAAGCTGGTAAAACCTATTGACGCCCCAACAATACAACGCTCCCGCTTTTATGGCGCAGGTATGATTGCCTTGATATCCTGTCGTCGCAACATCAGTCACGTCACTCTCCATCCCCGGCACAGCTACTGGATAATTTTGATTAGTGGTGTTTCCAATGCCCAGTTGACCATCGCTATTATTGCCCCAACAATAAAGTTTTCGTTCTTTTATTGCACAAGTAGCAAAATATCCTGCAGTGACTTTAGTTACGCCCGCAGACATTTCGATAACCGGCTGAGGAATAAAAGTTGGCGGTGCGGTACTAGCAACGGTTGTGCCATTTCCAAGCTGTCCGAAACTATTCTGTCCCCAACAAAAAAGTGCGCCACCCACTTTTATAGCGCAGGTATAATGAGTTCCTGCGGCGGCATAGGTCACGTCTTTATCTAGGGCAGTTACAGGCGACGATTGACTGACAATATTGCCATTTCCTACCTCGCCCCATTGATTAAAACCCCAACATTTCAAATTACCAGCATTTAATAAACAGGAGTGTAAATGACCACCAGTAATACGAGTTTTTTCGGTCAAACTACTTGAGCCACTTAAGCCACTTAGATCAAGGGGTCTTTCATTACAATTCTGATAAATTAAAGTAGGCAATAACAGAGTAACTAAACAAAAGAGAATTATTTTCGACACTTTCATCCCGCACTCCTCTAGACCTAGACCCATATCGGCTGAATCAACGAAATTATATAGCAAATTGAGTCTTTTTAAAATTAACGTCTCAAAATGAGATAGCAGCTGCCATTTACGAAATCTTGGCTCGTTTCGTTATTGGAAGGAAAAAGATGTAGCACGAAACCATGACAGCGGAAAAAAACACAAGACCCATTGTGAGTCCAATCATGAGATGAAAAATTACACCGCTCAATAAAACGAACGGTCGAATCTTTGGCATCCATACTAAGACCGGAAAATACGTTTCAAATAAGACCGTGAAATAGGTACCTAAAATAATAATAATTGGCCACTGTGACAAAAATGTAAAATCCACAATTGCCAATTGAGAATTAGTGATTGCACCCCATAACGCCGTTCCATCCCACCAAGGCTGGCCCTTTAACTTTTCCATTCCCGTATATCCATATATCACACACAACTGAATCTGAAAAAATCGAATCGCAACCGAGTTCAAGGCATCACTTAGGGGTCTAACCTTATCTATTGGTTTAAAAAATAAATTAAGAACACTGTAGTGCCGAGTTGAGTCGGCGAGGCATAGGTAAAATAAAAAGAAACTCGCCAAAAGGTCTGCGCCATACATTATGGGTGGATTTCGGAATACAAACGTGAGATGCAAAAATAATACAACACACTGAAACCATCTACCAAAGACACCCAAAGCCATTACAAAAATACTAACTAAAAATGTTGAATGGAGAATAAGTATCATCAGGTCATTTTTGGGGAACCAAACAAAAGGTCTCGTGTAAAAATGCGAGAGAATCTCCTGAGCTACCTGCCATGTGACAAAGCCGGAATCAAAGAAATAAAATTCGACATCTTTTTGCCGATAGGCATACATGACAAACAAAACCAATCCAAACACCATGCGAAAGAGTCCCAGTCTGCTGAACTCTTTTTGTCCAAACCAAAACTTGTCCCAGACTCTTGCAAGCTCCGTTATTATTTTTTCTGGTTTTATCATTGGAAGGCCTCTTCAATCGGAGACGGCGCCTGACTATCTATTTGGTTTCCGGGACAGACAAATTTTTGCACTCCCCCTCCTTGAGGGTCTTCGATATCAGAAGCTTTTACAAAATCTTTGGCCTTCTCAATATTCGCGACAGGATAAAAAAATACTTCCAATAAAACACCGGTCATTTTTGGCGATTGGCGACAGACCCACGCCACAAAGGTTTTCTCAAGGCGCTCCGGTTCCATTGATATAAAACGCGTGGCATACAATCGTCTGCGCCAATTGTCCCAATCGGGATCCCGTTGATTTTTAGGCGGAAAAAACCTTTTCTCGCTCTCTAAAAGCTCAAAACCTTTTTCAGAATCATCGACAGCGTCTTTTTCAGAATAAGTAACATACTCAATGTACATTTTGGGTCCGGGCCATGGCGAGAAAAACTGCCAAGGCGTGTTCATGTTTAGTGAGTTGGCATAGGGCAAAAGAAAGGTATCGAGCTTACGGCTTAAGAGCGAAGAAGAGTTTGGAAATAGTAAAATAACAAACAGATGGTAAACAATCCAAAGTGAAACAATTCCTTTAAATACCTTGAGCCCCATTGCCCTCTATCGCCTCTTTAGGTTTATGTGCTATTTCATATTTCTCCAGCCACTTGATATCTTTTTCGTCCGCGGCCTGCCCAAGAGCGACAGTTTCGCGAATGTCCTCAGCTCGCTCTCGGTCGCGCTTTTCACGCTGCCTAAGTTTTTCTCCTTCAAAAAAATCTGTGGATGTAGAAATAGTTTCGAGCTCGGTTACGATTTGCAGAAGTTGCTCTTCGCCCATTGAGTATTCATTGTCAATGGCATCACCCAGTTTTTCGCTGACTTGATCGAGCGTTAATTTATCGCCCTCGTCCTCGGTAATACCCTCAGGAATTAGTTCATCAATTTCACTCAAACTTGGCAACTCTTTGAGATTTCTAAGACCAAAAATATCTAAAAACTTTTTTGTGGTGGCATATTGCATGGGTTTTCCGGGTACATCACTCTTGCCGGCAAAATTAACCAAGCCTTTTTCCATAAGCGCTCTGACTAAGTGACCTGATTCCACGCCACGGATTTGATCAACCTCAGCTTTGGTGAGTGGTTCTCGGTAAGCTATTATAGAAAGTGTTTCTAATGAAGGGCCGGTCAAACGAAAGGATTTGGTTTTTCCCATATTACGTAGATAACGGGTATTATCTAGCTTTGTTCGCAATTGATAACCGCCAGCTACTTGCTCTAAAGAAACTCCCTTTTTAGCAGAAGCGTACTCAATTGTCATTCGATCGAGTGCATCCTTAATCTGTTCTTTTTTTACTCCCGTGCCTTTAAACGCCTGCTTAATGGTGAGCTGGCCTAGTGGTTTTTGACTAACAAACAAAATGCTTTCAATAATTGATTCAATTCGCTCAGGCTCTAATGTTTCAAAGCCGACTGTTTCAATGCCGTCCGAATCGCTAGCGACTTCAGACTCTTCGGATTCATGTTCTGCAATTTTTTCTAGTTCAGACATCGAAAGTGTTCTCCTTTTCTGAATTACCTAATTTCTCTTCTGCCGCCAAGATTTCTTCGTCAGTGGCGATTTCAATATTTTGGAACTCTTCTGGCTCTGACTCTGACTCCGTCAACAATTCACCAGATAAATTAACTTTCTGTTGCGTATCAAATTCCTCAGTCCGCCAGATAACGTGCTCGTCAATTTCCTTAATTGGCTCGATATAAATATTTCCAAAGAGATCCGATTGGTAAACTGACACGTAACCCATTTTACTCATCTCTAGAAGAGACAGAAAGGTGACAAGAATTTTTTCTTTCCATTCTTCTTTTGGTAAAATATCCCACAGGCTTGTTTTACACCCAATGATCAATTTGCTTTTGAGTTCAAGGATTCGAGACGCCACCGACTGAACTCTCATGGCAACCCGGTGAATATTTTTACCTATTTTTTTAACGGCCCGCCGATAGCCCGAGATTAAACAAAAAAGTGCATTATCGTCGTCGAGTAAAATAGCCGCATCGTCCTCGGCCACCTCGATCACGACAGCCGGAAGATCACTCGCCCACCAATCGCGACCTAGAAGGGGTTTTTCATACAATTTTATAGAGGCCTCTTTGTACATTTGATATTCGATCAATCGTTTTACTAAATCTTTTCGCGGATCAAGATCCGCAATTTCTTCGCCCTGCTCGTTATACTGAGGGAGAAGCATTTGTGATTTAATATGAATCAGTGTGGCAGCCATCGCGATAAATTCGCCAGCTAACTCTAAATCAAGTTCGCGCATGCGACGTATGTAGTCTAAATACTGAGCCGTAATTTTATGTATCTCGATGTCATAGATGTCCATCTCTTCTTTTTTGATGAGATGTAACAAGAGACCTAGAGGTCCCTCGAACCGACTTAGTTGCACTACCATTGCATTCAAAACTAAACTCCCCCCGTAAACTTCATAGCTTCACGCACTCGCTTTAAGGTCTTTTGTGCTTCAACTCGCGCTTTATCACAACCCTGAATAATCATTGAATCTAATTTTTTATGGTCATTCAACAATTCTTTTTTAAGTTCTCGAGGTTTCTCGCATAAAGTATTGATATTACCTACTAATCTCATTTTACAATCACCGCAACCAATGCCCGCAGTTGTACAACCTTCACGCACCCATTTTAGATCGCTAGAGGACGAAAAAAGCGTATGGTAAGTATAAACGTTACAGACATCGGGGTCGCCCTTATCTTCGCGGCGAACTCTGGCCGGGTCAGTCGGCATTTTCATAATCGTCTTTTCTAAAATTTTGGGCTCCATGCTGAGTTCAATAGTGTTTCCGTAGGACTTTGACATCTTACGACCGTCTAGGCCCGGCACAAGGGGTGTGTCGGTAAATAGAGGCTTTGGTTCTGGCAGCTTTGCTTTATAAATTCCGTTAAATCTACGAATAACTTCTCGACTAATTTCAAGATGTGAAGCTTGATCCTGACCGATCGGCACAAAATCGCCCAAGTACATAGCGATATCGGCTGACTGCAGCACGGGGTAAGCAAAGCGTCCTAAATTGTGAGTGTCATTTTGCTTGGCTTCGATTTCGGCATCCTTCCATGAGGGCACTCGTTCAAGCCACCCCATGGGAGTTAAATTTGCTAAAATCATAAAAAGTTCCAAATGCTCGGGTACACGACTCTGCACAAACACAGTGCTTTTTTCAAAATCGATTCCCCATGCATACCATTCGGCGATGACCTCTCTGATGTAACCATCAACTTCAAATGTTGATTTGTATATTGAGGTCATAGCGTGCCAGTCCATTGCGCCAAAAAAACACTCGTGCTCATGTTGAAGTTTTAACCAATTCCGAATGACACCAAAAAAGTGACCAATGTGAAGCCGGTGAGTTGTACGCATCCCACTCACTACGCGTTTCTTTTTGAGGTCTGAATTTCCGTCGCCCATTTAGATCAAAAACCTTTCGAACACTCCCACCATTAAGGAATAGGTCCAAAAAACAGGATAGGCCACGAATCGCAGCGCGCCCGTAACCATGAGGGCGATTAATATCATACTAGATACATGCTGAGACTCTTCCAATTTATGATTAAGAGAGTTCGGCAAAAATCGCGCAAGAACTTTTCCGCCATCTAGAGGGTGAATTGGCAACATATTGAAAAATGCTAAAAATAAATTAGTCAGTATAAAACTTCGCAACATTTCAACAGGAGCAGTGAGAGTCTGGACCTGGGTCAGATAGACATAGCCGACTAAAGCAATTGTCCCGATAAGCGCCAAAAGCATGTTCGCCAAGGGACCCGCCAGCGCCACCCAAAACATGTCTTCTCGGGGTTTATCGAAATTTCGCTCGTTGACAGGCACAGGTTTGGCCCAACCAAAAAAAATGCCCGAGGGATAGATAATTCCTAATATTGGCAAAATGAGTGTACCTAAAATGTCCATGTGAGCCAGGGGGTTCATCGTTAGCCGGCCCATCAATTCCGCCGTATTATCGCCTTTCCTTTTGGCCATCCAGGCGTGAGCAAATTCGTGAAAGCAGAGAGCAAATAAAAAAGGAATATACTTAAGAGTTATTCCTTTAACTACCTCTAGTAAGTCTATATTCATTCCTCAAACGCTAACCTATCCCCCGACTCCCGTCCAGTTATTTAAAGGCTCGAAAGGCCACGAGATGTTGACTAGTTTATTTGCATTTCTATGCTAACTACGTCATCATTCTTTTTTTAAGGTTTAGCTGCTAAAATGGGGAATTATGAATAGAAACTTGCTTATCATTCGGTTTTCTAGCATCGGCGATATTTTGCAATGTTTAGGTGTGCCCAATGCTTTTCATTTAAAATTCCCCACAAGTAATATTGATTGGTTAGTAAGAAGTGACAACGCCTTTTTGGTGCAATCTAATCCTCACATCGTAAACACAATTGGCTTTCAACGGAATACGGGATTGTGGGGTCTGATCCGTCTAGGTATTCAATTGAGAAAAAATCACTATACACATATTTATGATGCTCACAATAACTGGCGCTCTCACATTGTGTGCTGGCTTTTGACTTCGCGATTGGGGACGTCCAAACCGCCGCAACAACTATTAAGACGTTCTAAATTTCGCATCAAAAGGTTTCTTCTTTTTACTCTAGGAATAAATACTTTTTCTAGGCCATTTATGGGACAGGGCTCTTATTTGGCGCCTTTGATTTCATGGTTGGGCGTCCCAGAGCTTCCGCCGGCCCCGCAGTTGTATCTCAATCAAGAGACTCTCGATTCTGTTCGGCGCAAGATTATTTGCCCCACGCCCTTTGTGGCTCTCGTGCCCTCGGCGGCTTGGAAAATGAAGCGATGGCCGGTAGCGCACTGGAAGAAATTAGTTACGCTCTTACCCAATGAAAACTTTGTTATATTAGGTGGACCACAAGATTCTTTTTGTGAAGAAATTGCCAAAGTTTCTCCGCACAGAACACAGAATCTGAGTGGTAAACTGACGCTGATCGAAAGTTGTGCCGTCGTCCAGTTAGCGCGCCTTACTATTTCTGCGGACACGGGGTTACTCCATGCGGCTGATCAACTCGGAAAAAATGCCATTGCCCTCATTGGACCTACCTTTTGCTACCCGTCTCGTCCTACAGTCAAAGTTCTTGAAGTTTCAAATCTTAAATGCAAGCCTTGCTCCAAAGATGGCCGCGGCCGTTGCTCTCAAACAGTTTATCAGCGATGTATGGTCGATATTACTCCGCAAAATGTGGCCAGTAATGTTTAGAGCCTTTTTTTACCTTTGGCTATATCGCCTGATATTGCACCCCATTTTTTGGATCGTCCTTTGGTTTTTTTCTTTTTTTAATAAAAAAATAGCCACCGGTTTTTTGTTGCGACAAAAAATAGCTAACGCTTACCCTTGGCTAAAATTTGCCAAAAATACAAAACCAATTTGGCTTCACTGCTCTTCGATGGAATTTGAGTACGCCAAACCCGTCATCCGCGAAATCAAAAGACAAAACCCCGCGCAAAAAATCATAGTGACCTATTTTTCGCCGTCAGCTCAACGAGCGGTTGAGGGTTTTGCCGGCGTTGATTTTGCTTGCCCGTTGCCATGGGATTTTTGGTGGGTTGTCAAAGAATTTATCGATTATCATAAACCTAAAATGTTGCTGTACGCACGCACTGATGTGTGGCCTGAGGTTACGGTTCAATGTTTGTTACATGGTATTCCCACCCTGCTTTTTTCAGCAACACTCACTCAAACAAGCAGTCGCCTCAGAGTATTCTCACTGGGATTTACACGGTGGTGTTATTCGCTTATAACTAAAATTTTTAGCGTGAGTCAGAGTGACCAAAATAATTTTAAGCGAGCCGGAATCGAGCGCAATTGCTTGGTGCTAGGAGACACTCGCTACGATCAGGTGCTCTATCGCTTGCAAAATCCAAAGGTGCTTAAAAATATTTTTCCGACTAAGAATTCATCTTTACGTACCGTAGTTTTTGGCTCCACCTGGCCCGAAGACGAATGTGTGATATTTGCAGCAATTGAACAGTTAAAAAATAAAAACCTATGCTTTGTTATCGTACCCCATGAGGCAACCGCCGCACATATGCAAAACATTTCTCAGCACAAAATCGTACGCTACTCGCTATTTAATGGCACCTTAAAATTAGACGATGTTTTAGTGATAGATCAAGTGGGAATATTGGCTGAACTATACACTCACGCCGACTTGGCTTTTGTCGGTGGTTCATTTAAAAAAAACGTGCATAGCGTGATGGAACCGCTTGCCGCTGGCAATGTAACTCTTGTGGGACCCTATTATGAGAACAATCGTGAAGCGGTGGAGTTTCAAGAGATAAATCTTAAAGGTGACTCTTCACGTTTTCCGCTATTAGCGAGACCTGTTGGTGTGATCAAAAGCTCTGCTGATTTAACAAAATATCTCTCGCAGCTTTCAGACGTTACAGCAGGAGAATTAAGCCTTATTCGAGACGAAATAAAAGGACTAGTACAGGCACGCGCGGGAGTGACTCGAAAATTAATGAATAAAATTATGCAAGAATTTAGTTAATCCGAAGATATACTAACATTAAAACAAAACTTTTTTATTACCGCCACGGACCACTGCATGTTCCCCTTGCAAGGTATCCTAAGTTTACAGTTATGCCCGCCGCAGTGCTGGAAGCCACGCTGGAAAATTTAAAAAAAGCAGCGGCAGCTGAAAGCACTCCAGATCCAGAATAGGTTCTAGTATTCCAAGTCATTGAAATTCTAGTTGAAAAATTTGCGGGGAGGGTGCCACCCCTTAATGTTCTTGTCGCGATTCCGGTGGCTGAGATTGCTCCACCCGCATCAGTGGCCGAACAGGTGGCCGTCTGGTTTATATCTGCCCCGCCAGCACCAGCCGGCCCAGTTGGCAGAGCGCAATTAGGAGCTGAATAAGTTCCGCCTAGAGCGAGGCACATCTGTTCGACCTGAAGATCCGAAAGCCCGCCTGGCCCTCCCGTTGACGCTGGGATTACGGGCACCAGTGTACCTGCGGCACACTCAATGATGGTACCTGTGGGATCCGTCTGAAATTGCATAGCGATGGGTTGCCTTGTTTGGCTGCCCCCCATAACGACTCCCCGCTTGGTTATCGTTACTAACATGTTGGCCCGATAAATAAAATTATCGGCATCTGATAGCTCGAACCCTGATAAACTAATATTTGAAACCCAGACCGAAATGCCTGGGTTAGTCGGAAGTGCAGGGGGAATAATTACCGGCATTACCACGCCACCCTGATCTACAATTCTTGCCATTGTCATGGTCAATCCACCCAGAGGCGGTTGGATCTGACTGCCACTAAAATTAGAAATATTTAAAGTGCACGATTTCTGATTTCCAAGAACCATTCTGGCCAATGTAACTAAGTTATTAGCTTCTCCGGCAAGACGGACTGCATTCACGGCTCTAAACTGTGTGATAATGAGTTGGCCGATGCCCAACATGGCAATTAGGCCAATAGACGAAGCTACCATAACTTCGATAAGTGAAAAGCCAAATAAATTATTATTCCTGCAGATACGGTGTTTCATTTTGATACTCATCCCCAGAGTAGATTAAACTAGAAAATCTCATATTGAGATTACTGGCACCAGGTTTTAGTTAATTCGTGGACAAACCACTGTTTGAGGAGCGTTGCAAAAGATTTGCCCCCTTGCTGTAGCTCCAGGATATGTAGTGCATGATCTTTTGGTTGTTGTTACCTGGTTTATGCAATCACTTATGCCCCCAGTACGACTATTATCGCTCGGCGTGCAAGACCCCCCTTGTGGGCATTGATAAAGCGCCACCACCGCACCACCAGCAGGGGGAGGAACCGTAGGCAAAGTACAAGTTGAGCCGTTCACAATTCCGCCAAGGTAAATACAAATATCTGAGAGCGCAAGTGGGCCACCCGGGCTACCAGGGGGTGGTAAAACAGGAACTAGCGCTCCTGCCGCACACTCCATAATTGTTCCTGCGGCATCTGTCAGAAATTGCATAGCGATGGGTTGTCTTGTTTGACTGCCCCCCATTACCACTCCACGTTTAGTTACTGTCACGGTCATATCGGCCCGGTAAATAAATTCAGCAGGATCCGGGCGCACGAATCGGGATAAACTAATATCTGATACCCACACCGAAACAGCGGGATTAGCCGGAAGTGCAGGAGGAGGAATTACCGGTATTACTACGCCACCCTGATCTGCAATTTCACTCATTTTCATAGTCATGTTACCCGGATTTGCTGGGATCGTGCTTCGACTAAATTTGTTAATATTAAATTTGCAGGCGGTCTGATTTCCAAGCACCAATCTGGCCAATGTAACTAAGTTATTGGCCTCGCCACTCATGCGCACCGCACTCACTGCTTTAAACTGTGTAATGATAAGTTGGCCAATGCCCAACATTGCAATTAGACCAATAGCTGAAGCTACCATTACCTCGATTAGTGAAAAACCTAATAATTTATCATCTTCGCAGTGTCGGCGTCTCATTTTGATACCTCATCTTCATATCTGTATACATCTTTTATTCTAGCAAATACACTTCTAAGAACATAGCTAATTTTTTTCTGGCTTAATTTGTTTTTTGGGTCCCTTAGGTATATTCGTTTTAAAACTGAAATTCTCATTCTGAGATTTCCTACATTAAATATGGTTAACCAATGCATAAAGGTTTATTTTTATTGAATTCCTTTTTAAGACCGAAAAGAGTTTGTGACTCTAAGGTTTTGTCTAAATTTAATGTTGCTAATAATTTCTGGTCTAACAACTGGATGTGTTACGTTTTCAAATAACCTCGCGTGTTCGTCAAATGAAGTTCTCATTGGCGAAACTGATTTTAAAGTACAACTCACCCACTATGATCCCGAGGGAAAGTCATTAAAAAGCATACTTATCCTCCCACCCACAGGCGGCACAAATCTCATTGATCGAAGCTACGCCAAGGAATTCTGCGCCAAGGGATATGACGTATATATTTTAAATACTTGGACAGATAAATTAGAAGAATCCCCCGACCTTGAGTACCATCAAAGGTTCTATACACGAGGCCAAAAGGCGATTTCCCGGGTGCTCGCTGAAGTTAAAACTCCCTTTGTGGGCCTGCTTGGCACTAGCATAGGGGCACTTCATTCCAGTATAGCTGCGACCACCGTTGAAAAAATCGACGCTGTGTTTATCATCGTTGGCGGGGCACCAATAGCCGAAATTGTTTTAAGCTCTGATCAGCAACAGATGATAGACTTAAAATATGCGCGGAAAAAACTCTATGGCTTTAAAAACGATCAAGAGAATATTGAAGCGATTGGTAAAGCCTTTCAGTTAGAACCCATGCAACAGGGCACACTATACAAGAAAAAAGACCTCGGTATGTCGATCGCCAAAAACGACGAAACCGTTCCCACAATAAATCAAAATAAGTTACGTGATTATTGGCAGCCCAAAAAAGTAGTGAGCTTATCTAGCAATCATTTTTTTGGTATTTTGAAAACTTGGTTGTTTCATACTGACGAACTTGTCAGTTTTTTCGAAGAAAGTTTTAGCTCTCGGCAAAAATAACATTTATAAACTGATACCCTTTAGTGGTATGGCTTCGATCTAGCGCCTCAATAAACTCATAAATTTAAAGAGCTTATGTCCTCTCGTTGCTCTCCAAATACACTTAAGTGTATTTGGACCACAAGGAGTCCCAGATGCCTCTGAGTTTACTGAATTTTTCGACGCATGAGAGAGGATCCATACCACTAAAGGGTATCAGTTTATTAAATAAAGGAACAATCCACTGCGAAGTTTAGGCTCAAACCAAGTGGATTTTGGTGGCATGACCAGGCCCATGTCTGCCACTGCCATCATTTCCTTAATCGAAGTCGCAAAGAGGCTCAGGCCAATGTAGTCTCTATTCTGCTGGCAATAATCTTCAATCCCGGCCTGTCCCCCTAAACCACGATAGGTACCCCCAATAAAATCAATATTTTTATCAGTACGTGGGTCAATAATGCTAAAAACATCTTTTAAAAAAAACTCTTGTAAGATATGAACATCGAGAGTTTTTATGACGTCGTCATCATCACAAATGTTTTTTTTGGCTGTCATCTTGAGCCATTGGTTTTCAACATATACGCCAAATTCATGCTTTTTGCTAACTGGGCCTATTGAAAAATCAAAATACCTCTCGGCAAGTAATTTTATTTTTTGCCAACCCAAACCCTGGTGGTCCTTGACCACCCTATGATAGGGCAATACTAAAAGTTCAGTGTGCGGAAAAATCACCGCCAAAAAATCCGTGTTACCTAAGCGCTTTGATACTTCACTGGCTGCGGCAGCTCGATGATGACCGTCGGCAATGTAGGAACAAGGTACTTCGCTAAAAAGTTCGGTGATTTTTTTAGTTTCTGAGAAACTTTCAACCTGCCACAATTTGTGAGTCACACCATCGGAACTGGTAAAATTAAATCGTAAATTTTTATCCGTCATGGCCTGAGCAAAAACTTCCCGAAGCTGCGCCGGGGCTCTCAGCGTTAAAAACACAGGTTCGGTGTGGGCCCGACAATTAAAAATGTGATTGATACGATCCTGTTCTTTTTCTTTACGAGTGAGCTCATGTTTTTTAATTAAATTGCTTTTATATTCAGCTATTGAAACTAGGGCCACAAGTCCCGTCTGAACTCTCCCCTGAAAAGACTCCTGGTAAATGTAAAAACTCTCATTTTTATCTGAGACCAACCAACCTTTTTCTAAAAACGATTTGAGAACCTGAGAACTTTTTTCATAAACAGATTGATCGTAGGGATTTTTTATTTCGGGTAAATCTATTTCAGCACGAGTAACATGAAAAAAACTTTTGGGGCTCATTACTTGAGATTTAAGTTCCTCGTATGTCACCACGTCATAGGGAAGTGCCGAAACTTCGGCGACGAGGTTTGGGTTAGGGCGAATGGCGCAAAATGGGGTGACTTTCATAACAAATTTAAGCCTCTAGTTTGAATAATTTATCACTACGCGCCCTCGACGCCAAGGAAAGTTAAATAAAATCAAGGCGTTGGGAGCCTAGAATTTGAGCACAAGAGTTGTATAGGGTTATGAGTCTACACTGAGGGCTGTCTCTTATACACATCTCCGAGCCCACGAGACTAAGGCGAAACTCGTAT
>ENA-ORBV01002611-ORBV01002611.1-microbial-mat-metagenome-genome-assembly--contig:-NODE-2611-length-37767-cov-27.656328_pt1 | contig 37767 bp, 24 predicted proteins | sample MGYA00237777_ERZ505514 | MGnify/ENA primary metagenome ERZ505514 (study PRJEB26160, sample SAMN06269048) | microbial mat metagenome | isolation source: Oligotrophic lake microbial mat | place... | reverse complement strand
CCCCCGACTCTATTCACATTTTCGTGTCGCAGACGCGCCCGGCTCACGCCGAGCGCGAACGCGGCCCCAGGGCCGCGGGGGTCGCACGACCCCACCGGTTGGGCGCACGCCCCCGGGTGTGGGGGAAGCATCGTTCAAAAATACGGTTTTTATGAAATGCGCTTCGCGCCAATGTGGCGCGATGAGCCATCCTACTCAGATGAGACCTGTCCACGCCGCATCGAAAGACACCGACGAACGATACCCCTTGCCGAGCAGGTCGTGAACTTCGGCCTGTGCCTTGGGCGTCAACCGATTTTCTGCGAGCAACGCCACGGCTTGATGACCTTCACCGCCCCAGCCGAACGCCACGCGAGCCAAAACTAGAATTGTTGCAATGGAGGCTGGAAACCGCATGCGATCACTTTACAGTGCCTAATGCTCTCGGTCGAAAGGAGATTGCCGTCGGCTGTCGCAATGGTGGACTTTCGTTGACGGCGGCCTCCGGGTCGGTCACGATTCGGGCACTTCGTTTTCAGAAAGGAACGACCATGGTCCGTCATTCAATCCGGTGGGTATTTCTGCTGGGAGCCGTCGGTGTGGTATCGCTCGCAGGTTGGTCCGCCCGCGCTGAACCTGACGATTGCTGCCGCGCGACCTGCAAGGGCGCTGATCTGTGTCGGGCGTGCAAGTCCTGCAAATCATGCGCGCACTGTAAAGCGGGTGGAAAATGCGGCGTGTGCAAGCCGACGACGAAACCGGCGCTGTAAGATCAAAGACTGAGGACTCGATGCTTCTGCTCCAGACCGTTCGGTTGGTGCTGGGCCGGAAAAAGCTTCCTGCAATGTTCTGTTACCGACGGTTCGACCGCCGGAAGTTACATATATTGAAACGCCGCACGAATTGAAGAGTGCCGTCTGGCAACGCCGAGCCAATGCCACAGCATGGCAACGTCGTGATCCGAGCGTCCCAATTTCTTCACCGCGTCGCCGATAGACATCCTCCTCATCAGCATAATCTTTGTCAGGCGTTCAGATCCGCAACGGACGCAGCGCGGAGATCCGTCGCCGTATTCGTTCGTGTCGGACTTGCCTTGCCGACGAAAGTTCGGCGCGAAAGGCGTCACTATTGCAGGCTTAACTCTAAAACTTCAGGGCTGGGGTAGCCGATCGTCGAGCAACTTCGAGGTCTATAGTAACATCCTTCGATCCATTGGAAGATCGAGCTGGTTGCCTCCTCGCTCGTTGCGAACAGTCGGTGTTTGACATGTTTACGTTTGAGCGTGTTAAGAAGTGCTCGATAACCGCACCGTGCCGGCTGTCGTCTTCTCTGTGGATGCTCAGTTTCATTTCATGTCATACGATCATTTAGTGGGCGCCGTCCGAAGTGTACGGGTTACTGCGCGGTTGTGATGAGTCGACAAGGACTAAACAAAAAAAAGGTCGCCGTGTGGCGACCTTTTTCTTCTCCGCTCGCGGAGTTCCGTTACATCGGTTTTTCCTCGGTGTGCATATGAGCTCCTTGGTTAAATGTTAATGGTAAAGAAATTCTGCATCTTTGCCCGTGAAGATGCAAATGTAATCCTCTAAAGTATTATTTGTCAATCCCGGCCTTCTGTCAAGTTAGGTCATTTGTGTCATGTGTAGTCTTTAGCCGCTAATGCAGCGGTTTGGCACCCGCCGAAAATTACGAGGTTCAAATTTGGCGGCTTCATAATCGATGCCCGTGTACAGGACAAGTATTACTTCCGATGCCGCTACGGAACATCGGCCAGATGTGAAAAACACTTTACTGCTTCTCCGGTTGCGGATGCGACAGTTCGGATTCAGGACTCTCAAGTTCGGGAATTCTGGATCTTATATAATCTAGGTCGCGGTCGATCTTCGCTCTCGCGAGGTCTTCGGGACATAATTGTAATGCTCTCTTAATGCATCGAACACCTTCGGCGATCGCATGCTGATGCTGTGATGTTTCTGTTTTGTCAGCACTGAGTTGACTATTCTCGGCGAAGAGTGAGTGATAGCAGGCGATGTTGTAGTAAAGCGCACCAGTGTCAGCGTCGGCGAGGTCAGCCTTTTCGCGGGCCGTAATGGCGCGTTGCAGGAGTTCGACTGCCGTCTCGATGTTTTTGTTTTTTCGATATAAGCGTGCGAGGACGATGTTGGCGCGACGATCTAGTTGCGCTGTTTCAATTATGTTCTCGAGACGAGCAATTGCGTCATTGCGATATTGTTGCATTTCAGCGAGATGTCGTCCAGCCACGGGATCATCGGTCATCCTCAATAATTCCGGGCGATCTTCGGGGAGGTATGGGTCTAATCTGGGTTCAAGGCTCAATGCGGACAGGCCGAGGGATATTGCCGGGCCCAGAAGGTCAGTTCGTTCTGCGGATGCCTCGAGATGCTCTACTTTGTGAGCGAGCAATCTGGTGTCATCCGATTCGCGCAACACTCGCTTGAAATAGACTCGGGTCCAAATATATGTGAGTAAGAAGCCTGTCGTTGCATAGAAAACAACGACAACGGTGACAATCGGTGAACTTGTGCTGGGGAGGCTAACCGCAGGGCCGAGATATGTAGCAAGATTCGCCAGCTCAGACTTAATCGTTCCCAAGTGCGCGAGGCCGAGCCCCACCAAAATTTTGGTGAGCCAATCGGAGACCTGCTCAAGATTAGTGTTATCGGAATAGGTTGTGCTGGATACATAGTGGGATTCGCCTGCGTCGCGTTCGGATCCCGCCGGAGGAGAAGCGCGATCACCCGATGCAAGGGTTCGAGGGATTCCGAACAAAAAGCCGACCACAGAACCACAAATCTCCGCACCCAGCGCTATCAGAAACAAGCCGCCGTAGGTCGAGAGGCAGTGCGATGCGTCGCGATCAGGAACCCAGCAGTACGGGATCATCGCAATTGCACCGAGGATCGAAGTAATGACGAGAACGACGAGCTTGGAGTTTTCTTTTTGAATCAGGGCTGAAGCGTGCGGCATGATAGATTCTCACCACAGTTATGCTGTTTTTTCGTACGAGCGCACTCTTCGGCACCGTGCAGTTACCGAACCGGTTCGTTTTTTTAACGCGGCGGAGAAATGAGTGATTCCATAGTTCATTGCGTTTGTTGTCGAACGAGGCGCGCTTCCATCTCTTTCTACGCAACAAGCCATGGAATGCTGCCACACAAAATTTTGTGGACAATGCCAATGCACAATCGAGCAACGCGACATGCGCTAGCAAAATCGGGATAACCGTGCTGGGAGTGGCTGCTGTGCGCCGCGATCGCCCAGCCGACAATTCGCCGGCTTTACAACTCGCTGGTCGCCGTGACATACAGTAAGCCTTCAATCGGTCGGGGCGGATGTAATGGCATAGGCCCACTTCCGGGTTAGGCTTATCGACACTGAAGCCGCGACCCAAAAGGTTGCGCGCCGCGCGGTGCGGATGTTCGGAGTTCGGTGTGCGCAAGACGAACGCCGAATCGTAATTCTGTCTGAAGACGCTTCCGTGTTGGAGTCAAGTCTTTCCTTCCGTGCGGAGCCATGTTTGAACTTAAAATTACCGGCAGGTGTTATGCACACGTTTGCTTTGACCAACTATGCCGATCATGGTGCGTCGATCGAACGGCCGAGCTTTCGAAGCGCAGTGCAAAATATGAACACGGTGACAATCCCCACGACTGGAATGATGACAAGCCGGATCAGGAGGATCATTCGGACCTGGGTCAAGCTCAAAGGAACGAGCTCGATCGGCCGAATGATCTGGTACGGCAGTGAGATCAGTGAGGATGCAACTCCGCCGATGAGCAGCGGGCCGGCTCCGAGTTTCCACGCCAATTGAAGTGTCGAGAAGTTCGATCGGCTGAAGATGTATGCCGCGTACAATGCTGTAAAGACAGCAACTACCGCAAGACCAAGGAAATGGATTCTGTTTTCCTCCGCAACCGGGAGTCCTGCATCGCCCACGAAGCTTGGCGGGAACAGTAGGGTCACGGCGCAGCTCAGCAGTGAATAACAGATCACCGCTCGAAGTTGTCGTGTCGACAGCGCGTGCGTTCTATACAGCCCGGGTATCCATCCGGTATCGGACTCGCCGCCGAGTTCAACAAAGTTGAGGTCAAGTTCATCCGCGATGTGCAAGCGTTTTTCAGCGGCAGCGAGTTTTGGCGGCGAAGGCAGGAGAGAGCAAAGCAGGAATGACAGCACCAGCGAACCCGGAATGACCACTGGAAGAATAGCGATGGGGTCAGACTCAGGCTCATTGTGCGATTTCTCTGTCCCGTTCGTGCTGTGAGCACGATCGCAAAAGACGTCTTCGACCCACTTGGCGAGTTGATTGCCGTCGACCCCCGCGTCGAAGACCGGCATGGTCGCGGGAAGCGCTTCAGTTGCTGGCATAGTCGAGGCTTCGGCGGTCGGTAGCTTGGCTTTAAGCGCCGCCTCCACCTTTGGTGCGAAGTAGGTCTTGTACGCTTGGCAGATCGCTTCACGTTGGCTGGCTGGTACCCACTGCCGTAACGAAATCCCAGCCACTACTAAAGTGATGAACATCATCCAGAATTGCCACTTCGTGACGACATCCTTGACGAGCTTGGCCAACGGGGTGTGCAGAAATGCGAGTATCATCGGATCATCTCCGCGTATTGTTGAAGTCTCTCGGTTTCAAGTGCATTTGGTTGAGGCGCCCAAATCGGCAACGTGTCATTCGCGAGACCCTGCGCCGCATGCGGAACATCGTGCGTGCCTGGGAGTCAAACCAGCAACTTTTTCGCCAGCTTCTGAAGAGCCAGCGCTCCGCCCTCGTCATCGAGGAACCGCTGCGCTAGCGCGAGCAGCGCCGCCAGATTCGTTGCGTCAGCGTTATCCATATCGTCGTAGGCGTGGTCCAACTTCGTCTGGCAGCGAACGTAGTTACCTTCCGGCACCAGTTGTTCGGCGATATAGTCCACGGCATCCGCGGCGCCGTCGAAAAGCACGTCGATGACCGGGATCGCCCATTCCAGCGCGCCCCATTCCCGAGCGTCATTTGCAACGATTGCGCGAGTCGTCTGCCCGGTTCCAAACGAACCGACTACGATGTCGCGAAGGGTCTGGAGCTTTGTTTCTTCCGGGCTCATGCGTACGAGCTCGGCAATCGCGCAGGCGGTCGGGTTGTTGGCGACCACGCCCCCGTCGATCAACGGACATTCCACATCCTCCATCTGCAACAGGTGCGCCGGAAAGTAAGCCGGTGCGGAACAGGATGCCTTGACCACTTCCCAGAGCATCAACGATTTGTGTTCGTCCTTGTTGCTTTTGAAGACCTTCGCCTGCCGTGTGAAGGTGTTGTACGCCGGGATCAATAGGAATGCGCCAGACGCATCCCCAAGCCGCTTTTTCTTAAAGCAATCCTTCAGCACTTTTTCGAGGCCTTCTTCGCTGTATCGCGGCGCACTCAGTCCCTGTGAGACACTCCGCTTGAATCGGCTCCACCGACGCGTCGTGGCACCGGGAAAAATTTCCCGGCCTCGCTCACGGTAAAGTGTCACCAGGTCGCCGGCCGGCAGGCCGATCGCTAGTGCAGCGGCGATGATGCTGCCCGTTGAGGTGCCCGCTAGGATGCCGGTGACGTCGCGGCAAGCGCGACCCTGCAAATGTGATTCGAGGTAGGTCACCCATTTGGCCGAGATCAACCCGCGAATCCCGCCGCCGTCAAAACTGAGCACACTGTTCTTCGGCGGGGCTTCTTGACACTTTTTAGTGGTTCGTTTCACGCGCGGTCCTCCCGCTCGAATACCAGAATCAGCGATGTGCCTGTTACGGACATGGTCACCAGCCGGTGACCCGGCGGTTTCGCGGCGTTGATGACGGCTTCGATCTGCTGCTCAGAAGCGGGCAGCGGCAACTTCACAACGGTGTACCTCATGCGAACCTCCGCACTCACGGACGGACTGAGCGGACTATTTGGCAACGGCACGCAATTTCTCGATCAATGCTTTCAGCTTCGGACCTGCCCGCGAACGTACCCCCCACAACGTCTCGTCCTTATACTCAGGACCGGTGGCGACTAAGTTGATGGCGTAGTCCTCCATCGTCGTGACCCCGGCAGGTTTGACGGCATCGTCCTTGAGCGACATTTTCAGGAGTTTGTCGAATTCTTCGCGCAGGGTCTGCGCGTCCGATGACAGCAACGCATTGACAACGTCCGGCGGGAGTGATTGCGCCGCTTTGAGTTGATCGACCTTCGCCAGTTCCAACGCGGTGTCGATCACCTTCGAGTAGAGCACTTGGATTTCTGCATTGGTGAGTTCGTTGCGGAATTGCATTTCGTTCAGGCGAAACAATGCTTCGCGCAAGAACATAATGGTCTGCGTCCGTTTACCCAGTTCGGCGATCGACTCAGTCACTTTCGCCGACGCATTGCCCTCGATCCCTTGATACGATGCCTTGGCGACAAACTCTGACACCACTCCCATCGCCGTGTCAGGAGAGGGTTCGGAGAGCACACGCGTTGAGTTCACCGCTTCGCCCTGAAACACCAGCGTTCCCCGGCGGGTTGCGTCGTAGTCGAGCCAAGAGACGCCCGGTGCCAGGGTGTGTTTCCGCGCCGGATCAGTGAACGTCCGGCACCCCGTCGTGGCGAGCAAAGTGAAAAGCTGGGCCGTGGCCAACCAAATCCGCATATCCATACTCCTGTCTTGTCGGATCCCGACGCGGTCGCGTTCCCGTCACATCGGGCTTCTCTACCGGAAGTACGGCGGACAGTGCACAATTCTGCAGGCGGCTATTTGTTCCCCAAATTTTTGCGATGGCGAGTGAGGCGACTGCGCGGTGCTCGACCTCAGTGCTGCGAGCGTGGAGTGCCCAGAATAAACTTGGCGCATTGCGTGCCTTTCTGTAGAACGTCGAAGTGCCCCCCGCAGGCGAACATGACTCGTTTCCCACCACCGACTGGGAGTTGTTCACCCAGTTGAAAAGCGCGCAGTCGCCCGATCGTTCGGATGCGCTGCGCGTGCTATTGAGTCGGTATGGGCCTGCCATTCATCGTTTTCTGCGTCTGAGCAAGGGAATGAACGCAGCGGACGCCGACGACCTGCAGTCGGCATTCGTGATCGATAAGCTGCTACAGTCCACCACGCTCTTCGACCGCGCGGAACCGACCCGCGGGCGGTTTCGGAGCTTTCTGGTGCGCGCTCTGCAAAACTACCTCACCGATCGCCATCGCCGTTCGGGAGGGAGGAGGGAAGAGTCGTTAACCTCATTTCACACATCCGCCATTACGACATCGGCCTCCGAGAGTAACGCGTTCGATCACGCTTGGGCGTGCAGCGTGTTGCAGCAGGCGCTGGCGAAGACTCATGCTCACTTATTGGAAACCGGTCAATCAGGAACCTGGGAAGTGTTTGCCCGTCGGATCGCTGATCCGATCCTTGCCGATTGCGAGCCGACGCCATATCCCGTGCTGGTGGCGGAATTGGCGCTTGACGGTCCGATTCAGGCGTCGAACCTGCTTTCCAGCGCCAAACGGGTCTTTTCCCGCCAACTCCAGTCGACTTTGGCCGACCAAGCCGGGCCAGACGAGCCTTTCGCTCAGCAACTGATCGACCTAAAGGAAATTTTCTCGCGTCCTGCAGAATGACGACTCCCCGTGCGTAGGAATCAGTGAGATGGCTCAAGACGTACCGCCGTCGAAAACGTTACCCCAGTTTCGCAACACCCAGGCGATTCGACGGCTGCTGTCTGTCGAGAGCCCGGCGGCGGAAGAGTGGCTGCCCGATGAGTTCGGGGTCATGCTTGGGCATCAACTAGGCACGTCGCTGGCCTTGGGTGTGTCGCGACTTGATGCGGCGCGAGGGCTGGGCACCCAGCAGATGCTGGAACGGCTCGGTTCACCGTCCATGACCTTTTTCGAGGCGCTGGCGAGGGGGGGCGCCACTGTCGAAATACTCGGAGTCGTGAAATGGTTCGCGAAGGAGTGCCTCACCTCAACCGACCCTTTACTCCCGTGGCCTATCGCCGTCTATCTCTACGTCCTCTCGATTGTCACCGCGCTCCGGCTGCACGGCGCGTGCATCTCCACGACGCCCGAGCACAAACTGGAAACGGACCTGTCATGGCTGGCCGGGCAGCCGTGGGTGTCCGGTGCCGCCCGTGGGCTTGTCGAGGCGGCGTTGGCGTGGTTGCAATCCCAGCGGGCGCGGGCATAGTCCCCCTCGACGAAGTACGCAGCGTTGGCGGCATACGATGCAGGCCCCTGATGAACGATGAATCGCCGTACATCCCGTCTTCGCCGTCTTTGCCGAATCCCTTAATTGACGGTTTTCTACCCACACGGATAGGCAGCTATCAGGTGATTCGACTGCTCAATTCCGGCGGCATGGGTTCGGTCTTTGAAGCTCGACAGGCGCAGCCCGACCGACTTGTCGCGTTGAAACTGCTCCGCACGACCTTGCTCACGCCGCCGCAGCTTGAGCGTTTCCGGCTTGAAGGTGAGGCGCTGGGTCGATTGCAGCACGCGAACATCGCGCAGATTTTTGAATTCGGGACACACTGCCAGGGCCTCTTAGAAATTCCGTTTTTCGCGATGGAGCGCGTGCGCGGGGCGCGGACTATTGTTGAGTATGCGAACGCCAAAGCCTTGGCCTGGCGGGAGCGCATCGGCCTGATCCTACCCGTGCTCGACGCGTTAAGACATGCCCACACGTGCGGCATCGTCCACCGCGACCTTAAGCCGGCCAACATTCTGGTGGATGAGACCGGCGTAGTGAAACTGATCGACTTCGGCGTGGCCCGCCTAAGCGACCGCGATCCTTCGGAGATGTTGACCAGTCCTTCGGTACTTGTCGGCACACTGCAGTACATGAGTCCGGAACAAGCCGGACACAAGCCCGCCGACGAGCGGAGCGATCAGTACAGCCTCGGCGTGGTGTTGTATGAACTCCTCTGCGGTGTGTTGCCCGAACCGCCTACGCGTGAGGGTGTTTCATCCGAAATCAGTTACAAGAAAAGCGGGCCGATTCTCCCGAGCGTGCATCGACCTCTCCTGCCGCGCGATCTCGACACGGTGGTACCCAAGATGCTGTCGGTCGCGCCCGAAGAGCGTTATGAAACCCTCGACGCACTCGAACGCGACCTTCGCCATGTGCTGGTCGACGAGCCGATTGAGGCGCATAAGCCGGCCGCGTGGGAAAAGCGCATGCGCGCAACGCGCCGCTGGGCGGTACGGCACCCGGCCTGGCTGAGCGTGATGCTGACGGCGGTCGGCGCTTCAGTGAGTTACCCGCTCGGAACGACGATCGATCTGCTCGGCTTTCAAGACGCGTATGAATCGCGAGTGACGACGACGCTCAACTTTGTGCCCGACGAGCCTCTTGGCGATGTCATCGTCATCGCACTGACTGACCAGACTGGGTTTGGCGAGCTCGCGAGCCGATACAATCTCGATCGCCTGGATCCACGCAGAAACGCGACCCTGCGCGGCCTGCATGCGCTGCTGCTTGAAAGGCTTGTGAAATCCGGCGCTGGCGCGGTTGCCGTCGATATTCACTTTTCGCCCGTACCGACGCCGGATGACGCGCCCCTCGCGGCGGCCGCGCGACACCTCGAACGGTCCGGCATCCCGTGTGTCCTGGCGCGCCGCCCTTTCGATGGTGGCGATGCGGAGGTTGTAACGATTAACTCGGCCCTGACGACCAGCCGACCCGGTTTCATCGGCGCAAATGTCTCGGCGACGGCACCTTGGAACATCGTCCTCGCGGCGCAACGACCAAACGCACCGACACGTCCGAGCCTCGCGCTTGCCGCCGCAGCGGCGCACGCGGCAGCAACCGGTGGGCACGTTGACATGGCGACGGGGATCACGAGCCTGGGGAATGGGACCGCTGCATTCGTCACGCACCATTCATTCTTGAGACGAATGGAGACTGACCTCGCGGCGCTCGGCTACAGAAAGGACGACCTGCTGGCGCACTTTACCGTTGAGATGCCGCCGCTTAGCACGCTGGCCGGAAACACAATTGACTTCGGTGCTGCGTTGACGCTTGACGATGGGGCATTACGGCACCGCTGTGCGGGCCGTGTAGTTTTGATCGGCGACCTCCGCGCTGGTCAGGACGGTCCTTTCCCTCATGCGAGCAAGATTCCATATCACGGGCTTCAGGCCAATGCCGTCGCAATCCAGATGCTCATCACTGGACAATGCATTCGTTGGCTTCCGTATGTTGAGTTCGGCCCCCTGACGCTCGGTACGCCGTTTCCCATGCTGCTGCTCGCGGCAACGGCGGGATGCTGGGCGGGCAGAATCACAAGGACATCACGAACTTCGCTCGCACTCATTGCGTCGTTTGCCGCCCCGATCGCCGCTTCCCTGATCAGTTATCAGGTCGGCGGATGGCTTTGGAGTCCGGCGACATATTGCCTTGCCGTTGTTATCACATTTGCCCTCGCACGCGGTGCGACGGCGGCCCACTTGTTTCGCTCGGAAGGAGTGACATTGTCATGAGATGCACACGCGTATTTATCGAGAGAGCCGAAGGGAATTTTCAATGCCTTGCACCGGAGGGTGCCATTTATGTCGAGGAGTCCACACCCGCCGCGGCGGCCCGCGCTGTGATCGTCAGCGGCTGGATTTATCTGGTGGGAGAAAAGCCTCAGACGGCCGCGGCGAACGGCTACGTCGAGATCGGAGCGTCTGGTACCAGCATGGTCGTGCAGCAGATGCCAGAACTGCCCGGGAAAATCCGCGTGCGGGCCTACGTTCGCAGCGCACCGACAGGCCACACCGCGACGATCGTGCATGGTGGTGTGTATTCCTCAGACCCGATAGCACCCGGACAATTTGCCGACTGCGTCGTCGGCAAATCCGGCACATTGATAGCGATCACAAGCCCGGCCACCTTCGATGAAAACAATCCGCCCGCCGGGAGCGAGGGCCTCATTGGTGAAGTCGATACCGAACGTGCAGCGCGCGGTGTTCAGTGATGCGAGCAAAGACATTTGCGGTGCATGACGGCCATCGACACGTCAGCAAAATATTCGCTCTGAGCAGCTGTTAAACTTTGCCGTTTGGCAGAGCGGATATCCTGCACCTGCACAAGTGTTTAGTAACTATCTCAGAACCACCAATCGATGCTGACGGCGGTACCAGAGGAACGCACAGGCCAGTTGAATGATTCCCAGGTAATTCGATGACTTCTTCGCGTACCGAACCAGAATCGCCCGGCATTTGCTCATCCACCCCAGCGTGCGCTCCACGACCCAGCGCCGCGCCGGATGACGCTTGCGTTTCTTCTCGTCCAGTTTTTCTTCGCCGATGCGTCGGATGTGCGGCCGGTATTGTTTCTTGGCGACGGCCGCGTGGCCGGTGGGGTTGTCGTAGCCTTTGTCCAGACAAAGATGCTGCGGCGATTGCTTCGTCGGCTCGGGACGATCCACCACGATGGCGTCGATCGTCGCGGCCAGCAGTTTGGTGTCGTGGACGTTGGCTCCGGCGAGCACCACGCCCAGCGGCCCGCCGTCGGCTTCGACGATCACGCTGCGTTTTGTGCCATTTTTCGCACGATCGGTGGGATTCGGGCCGACGCAATCCCCCCAAAACGCGCCTTGCCCATCGCGCCGTCGGCGCTTTGCCACTCCCAGTCGACGCCGCCGAGGTCGTCGCAGTTTTCGATCAGTTCGGCCCAGATATGCTCGAACACACCCTTGGCGATCCACCGCTGCATGGTGCGATGCACCGAGGAGTCGTCGCCGAATTGCCTGGGCAAGTGGTTCCATTGGCAGCCGGTGCGCATCTGATAGATGATGCCGTTGAGCGCTTCGCGCTGCCCGGTGCGTGGCCGTCCGACGGCCGCCTGCGGGTCCAGCTCTTCGAGAATGATTTCGATGATGTTCCACAGTTCGTCGTTAACTTCCCAGATCGTCGGCAAGACTTTGACCGTTCGTTTCATTCTGGCCATCCGTGGCTCCTTGGTTTGAGTGCCTACGGATGGATATCGGCTAGATGAGGCATTTTGAGATAGTTACTTAGTGACATGTGGTTTAGCCGATACAATGCACGCTTGAGTCGAAACTATTCGCAGAAGGAACTGCGGCTGCTGTACACCAGGTCAGGAAACGTCTGTGCGTTTCAGGGCTGCAACCAGCAGCTCACGGTCTGGTGAAAGACGCGGACCGGCGACCGACTGTCGGCAAATAATTCGGGATGCACCACGTTCGCGGGGCGATTGTGGTTGATGCGATCGCTCGCCGCCCCGGCCGAAGCGATCGACCCGTACACTTTGCATACTCTGTTTCCGCGATTGCCGAGCCACGACGCGACGTTGCTTGCGGCACCTCAAATCAACGACAGCAGTGCGAATGTCGTTCGGCAGACCCTGTCGCCGACAATGCATACGCAGCCGCCTCATGATTGCAGCAGAATTTCGAGGAGAAAGTTTCAGACCGCATGGGAGCGGTGGCGATTGCACGTCGACGATGAAGTGTCTTGACCAGAAATTCACGAAGTCCGAATAATGGCGGCAGAATCCAGACGTATCGTGCGTAAGCATCAGTAGGAGGATCACAATGCGAAGCCGAAGTTGCTGCGTAACGAAAACATTGGAACCGAAAAGGTCAAAGCCCGAGAGGCCAACCCGCGAACTCACACTTCACGACTGCGTCGGTGCTTGCGCCATCGTGTCGGCGTGGTTGACCGCTCCGGGCGCCGCCGCCGTGATTACGCAATCAATCCCTGGATTATTTCGAACCACGTATACCACGCCGAGGACGGTTCAAATCCCACGGTTTAACCCGTCCCTCGGAAACCTTCAATCAGCGACGGTTTCGTTCTCGCCAGAATACTCCGGCACCGTCGGTGGCACGTCCGGCGGCTCGCCGAACACGGCCAACGGCTGGGCCATCGAGTTCAGTGGGACGCTCCGCCTGAGCGGACAAGGGCTTGGTAACCTGGACTTCCCGCTATTCAATAGTCGCAGCGGCACCGTCTTCCAGCCAGGCACGCCCGTTTTTGAATCCTTCGGGCCCACTGCGTTATCGTCATCGACGACCTTTACATCGAATCTCGCCAGTTACATCGGAGTGGGAAACACAGCAGCATCGCTGAGCGAGCCCACCTTCACCGCCGACTTGTTTTGGTCACGGAGCGGTTCCGCGCCCGCCGTGACCCGGGATTTGGGTGCGAGCGGTGGTTCGGTCGCCTACGAATACGCGGTCCCCGAACCAACGACGAGCGCTGCCCTGCTGGGAATCGGATTGATCGTTCGCCGTCGTCGACGCAAGGAGTGGGCCGGAACGCGGCGGCAAGAGGCGCAAAGCGATCGCTGGGATTTACGAGACGGTCGAACTGCCGGACAGTGAAGAGGATCGCGGGATGTGTAGGAAGATTCACATAACATCCGGTCGCGGCCGTGAACGAACGTCGTCGGCACATTCAGAGGAGCCGCCGGCACAGTGGGATTTGTAAGAGTGCGATAATCTTTTGCGAACCGTGTTGACAATTCACGCATGGACGTTTTGATATTGCCACTCGCGGAGGGTTTGCGGGCACGGAGGTTCGCGCCGCGAAGGGTGCAGGGTTCGTTCCATCTCAACCAAGGCATCTTTCGATGCAGTACTCCCCGGAGGCTCTCATGCGTCGTCGTGGTTCTCACAAACCTGCGCGGAAGGTCTACGCACATCGACAGGCAACGTTAGCGGCGAGCGTCATGGAAACGCTGGAGCGGCGCCAGCTCATGGCGTCGCTTACGTCGGCGTTTCAATGGCAGACGGGGCCGCAACAGTCGCTAAATTTTGTGTTTTCCGGCCTCAGCAGCTCGGTCGCCGGTCAGTTCACGCTGGATGACATTGCCATCGTCAACCTCACCCGGAACCGGGTGGTTGACAATAGCGCGCTGGAGTTCTCCGTCGGCGGGTTTGGCGAGGGCACCGAGGGATTCAACATCACCTGGCCCACCGCCAGCGAGAGTACCGGGCGGCTTGAAGACGGATATTACGAAGTGACCGTTGACTCCGCCGGAGTCCCGGTGCTTCCCGGCGACTACACGGCCGTGTTCTGGTTTCTCAACGGCGACGTGTCCCGCGAAGCAAGCGCCTTGTCTGGTGTAATCGATGAAGAAGACTTTGGCGTATGGGAGAAAAACGAGGAGCAATCTGGCAGCTTCGTCGACGGCGACGCCGACTACTCAGGCTATGTCGACGGTCTGGATTGGGCCATCATCTTTGGTGCGTTTGGCAATCCGGTCAACCCTCCCCCAACTACACCCAACTTTGTCGATGTAACGCCCAATGGCGCAGACAGCATGATCATTCAATGGACGCCGGCGACCGGCGCAAGCCCTGACGGATACCGCATTTATCGCTCGACCGACGGCGTTAACTTCGGAAACCCGATCGCCGAGGTTGCTTTCGTCGCCGGAACGCAGAACTACAGTTACACCGATCACGGGCTGACGGACGGCAAGAAATACTGGTATCGCACCCGCGCGTTCACCTTCCAGAACGGCAACTCCGCAGCGACAAACAAAGACTGGGCCGTCACCGCTCTGCCCGCCCCACGCAACGTTCGCCTCACCGACGTGCGTCCGACATCCATGAACCTGCTTTGGGACGCCGACTCGACCACGCACACCGGCTTCCACGTCTTCCGCGCCGAAGGCAGCCAGCCCTTTAATTACGCGCAGCCGTGGTTGACCGTCTCGCCAACAGCTCGATCGCAAGCCATCACAACCAATGTGCAACCGGGAATCGAGTACCACTTTGCCGTCCGGGCTGTGAACGCGGCGACGCTTTCCGCGCCTTCTGCGACGGCCAGCGCTGTCGCGGCGACGCAATCGGTCATCGACGGTCCGTCATTTACCACCGAAGGCAGCACGGTCAGCTTCGTCGCCGATCTTGATCGTGCGGGGATTGCGTCGTCAATCCAGGCCATGTGGCGCGCCAGCGGGCCAGGCATCGACTCACTGACCGGCTTCGGGGAGACGTTTATTTTCAAAGTCGGCGACGAGGGCGTCTACACGATCGAACTGATCGACTTGACGAACGGCACCGTGGTCGAAACCCGGACGCTCGATGCGGCCAATGCCGCGCCGCGCGCGCCGACCATCAAAGGGCCGGTTCAAGGACCGCTCAACGAAGCCACGCTTTTCCTGGCCGATACCACCGACCCCGCCGGCGCCGCCGACCCGCTGAGCTACCAATGGCGGTGCTTTGCAGAAAAGGCCGACGGCTCGGGGTTTGTCCAGCTCCCCAATTCCGGCACGGCCAAGTATTTTCTCTTCTTTCCCCCCGGCCTCAACGGCGGCGGATCGACGGCGATTTATACCGGAAACTTCCGCATCGAGGTGACGGCGACCGACGATGAAGGCGCTTCTGCGACGTCCACCCGAAATTTCTTCGGCAATCCTGAGATAACGGATGTGGATTCGAACAGGATCGACGTTGATAACGGCGTGCCGTTGACCGGGCAGGCGCCTCAAGCGATTGCTGTAGACGACCTCGGTCGAATCTACTTGGCGGCGATTCATCGGCTGCCCAGTGTTCCAGGATCGCTTGAGCGTTTCCCCATTATCGTCGCTCGGTTCTTGCCGACGCTGGCACTCGATAGCTCGTTCAACGGCACTGGATACATCCAGTTCAACATCGAAGGGGATGGTACGAACCCCTCCAACGAAATTAACTACCTTTGGAACGCCCGTAATGGCAATGAACAGACGTTGTCCCTCGCCTGGGACTCGCAGGATCGCTTGATCGTCGGTGGATACGCCATCCATTCCACTGATGCAATGCGGTTCGGCGTGGTGCGCATCAATAACGCCATGACGAACAATCCGGTTTTGGATACGATGTTTAACAACAACGCGAAAAATACTTTCGCTGCATTGTGGCCGACGCTTTTTCAAGAAACGGGTTGGGTGGAATCCATTACCGTCGACGCGTCGGACCGCATCCTCGTGGCCGGCAGCGTTGTATACAGCTACGCCCGCGCCGCAGGGCGCACACCGGGTCCCGGCCCGGGCGCGGCGATCGTCCGTCTTGCGGCTGACGGCACGCTTGGCAACACTCCTGTAGACCCTTTTGGAACACCAATTGTAATAACAGTTGCAACACCAACTGGCCCAACAACCGTAACAATAAATGGCGTATCGCTGATTCCACTTTCCGGCTTCGAAAGCGGCACTGGTGACGGGTACATCCATAGCTCAGCGTCTCTCCGCCCCAGTGTTGGAGGCGTTGTCGTCCATCCGGACGGGTCGATTTACGTCGGCGTCGAAATGACGCTGGCGCCCTCGCCGCCGCCGACGCCGCCGACGCCACTGCCAGAGTCCCTCGGTGCGGAGTTAGGACTCGATATTGCCATCGTGAAGTTGACGGCTAACGGCGTGCCCGATGCATCGTTCGGCCAGTTGTCTACTGTCGCATACGTTACTGTTAGCCAAGACTCGGACCTTCATCCGCTCCCATCATCGGAAGGCGCATTCGTAGTGCCTGGCGCGCGCCTCGCCTCATTCATCCCCTGGGGCACCGGCACGGGCGACACGCCTTTTCAATGGTTGCGCGGGCTGACGCTTACGCCGGATGGTCGGCGCCTGGTATTGGCAGGGATCGCGCGCTACGTGGTGAGGGAACAAGGAACCCCATGGTGGTTGGAGCGCGGAGCGGTCGGTTTATACGACATCGGTTCTTCGCCCGGATTCGACAATTCGTTTAGCGGTGATGGTCGCGTTGATTTCGATCTCGGGGCTCAATTTCTCGGCACGGCTTTCACTCCGGGAAGAACCATCATCACGTCCGTACTGGCCGATTCCAACGGCATCTTTGTCGCCGGCAGCGCTTCCGATGGCTCCACGAAGTCGATAGCGATCGCGCGGTTGAACAATAACGGGACATTCGACACCAGCTTCGGTCCGGTACGCGAAGGGGCATTTACGCCTACCGGAGTCAAGCTCATTCGCGTTGCGAGCCCCGAGTCGAATGGCATTCAGCTTGCGACGTCTATCGCAACTACTATCAATTCGCAAAATCGACCTTCAATCATCCTGGGCGGGTATTCCAGCGACACTACTGCCGGGCAATTACATGACACGTCGGCAGTCCTCGTTCGCATCAAGCCCGAGCAATTCGCGCGATTCGACCTTACTGCAGCGCTCACTCAGGACTCGCGCGTGCAGTTGAGCTGGGGTGATCCGAACATCCTTCGCGACCGTTTCGTTGTCGAGCGCCAGACGATTGTCAACGATCTGTCGGTCGGCTCATTCACCGAACTTGCGGTTGTTCTTCCAAACGAGCTGACTTTTGTGGACACGACGGCTCAGCCCGCCACGACCTATGAATACCGTGTGCGCGCCCTGCGCGGTAACGCGTTGATCCCGGTGGGCGAGTCAAACATCGTGCGGCTATCAACCCCGCCCGCCGACACGAGCTTTGTTTTGCAACAGACCGTTCTGGTGCCGGTTGATGGCACTCCGATTTCCAGTCCGGTGGCGCTCGACCCGGGCGCGTGGTATCGCATTCGCGCCAGCGGCTACTTCACATTGGGAAACGACCAGAACGGGCAGGCGATTTACGCCGACGCCGAATACGCTTACTTTGCAGGAGGCGGTTACCCGCGCGACAAGGCGGCAATCGGGGGGCCTTATCATCAAACAGGCCTCGATTACGGCCTTTCAATCAGCACGCTTCCCAATGGCGCGCTCTCCGGAACGGTGAAGCCGCCGTCGTGGGGCGCGCCGAACACGGATACCGAGCATACCTATACAATTCTTTATCAGCTTCCGTCCGGCACCACTCAACCTACACCCGTCAATTTCCGTTTCCATGACGATTACTACCGCGATAACCAGGGCTTCGGCACGTCCAACCTCTACAAAATGCGTCTGGAAATTTACCGCGCCATTCCGGGCCGTCCGGATGGGCTTCGCGCGGAGCAGACTGATGTAGGGAGTAAGTCGGTTACGGTGTCGTGGGATCAGGCGGCCGAGTCGGGATTGACCTACGTCATCCAGCGCCGAGGGGAGAGCCCGGACCCCTTTGTCGACATCGCCCTGGCGCCGGGCGGGGCGTCTTCTTACGTTGATGAAGACATTCTGTTCAATCGGCGCTATCACTATCGCATTCTGGCCCGCAGCGTTTTCGGTGATTCCACACCGTCGAACGAGGTAATCGGCGCGGCGGTGAATCTCGCGCCCATCATTACGCGCATTCCCAGTGTTACCGCCTATGCGGACGTGCCTTTTCAATTTCAGATTGCCGCGACCGATCCAGAGGGAGGGGCGCTTAGCTACGCTGCCCAGGAAACCCCGCTGTCGCTGACCTCGGCGGGTTTTGCCGCCGATGCCACGGGGCTCATTTCGACGAACTGGACGCCCTCGTCTACCCAAGTCGGCAATTCGACTATTTTCCGTGTCACCGTCACCGATGTGGGCGGAATCGCCAGTTCGACCAGCTTCCGCGTCTTTGTCGCGGCGCATCCGGGGAATGTGCTTCAAGTCTCGCCTGCAAGCGCAAGCGTCAGCCCGATCGATGACGAAAGAGTGAACCTTTCCCTGAGCGCGGCCATCGCCGGGGGTTCAACCGGCATCACTTACGCATGGTCAACTTCGCGGCGGCCCACGGGGCAAACTGCCGAGCCGGAATTTGATGAGACTTTGAACGCCACCTCGGCCACGCCGCAGGTCAGGCTGTTTCGGGCAGGCTTGTATCAATTTGCTGTCGTCGTGCGGCACGGGCCGAGCGGGCAGGCCCAAGAGCGATTGGTCAACTATTACCACGTGCCCGTGATACAGACCCTGAAAATTACTTCGCCCGGCCCGAGCGCGGTGATTCGTATACCCAAGGGCGGGGTGTTTGAAGTGCGCGCGATCGGAATCGATCAATACGGCCAGCCGGCCGTTCCCGAGGAAGTGTTCTGGCAACCTACTGTGGGCGCATCCCCCAATGTAAACGATGTCTTCTTTGACGAAGCGGATCCTGACACCGCGCGGGTCATTGCCGGCGATACTGCCGGAACCTTTTACATTTATTTGAAAGCGTCGGACGCGCCGACTGCTCAGATTCTGGATCAGCGTACGTTCACCGTGACCAACGCCACCAACACCGCGCCGGTGATCCGCGAAATCTCACGCGCGCCGGGGCCGAATGGGACGATCCTGCTTTCGGCCCTCGTTGTAGACGATTCGCCGTCGACGGCGCTGCAGTACACTTGGACGGGCACGGGGCCGACGGGCATGGTGACTTTCTCATCTCCGCCGAACGGAACGCCGGCTGGGCAGACGATTGCGGTTACTCTGCCCAACATCGGCAATTACACCTTCGCGGTGACGGTTGCTGATCCGGTCGGCGCCAGCGCGAGTAGTTCGATCCAAGTCATCAACTCTCCGACGCCTACGTCGATTCGCATCACCTCCGTCGGCGTGGGCGGGCGCACCGGGAATCTGGTGACGCTCGGATTTCAACTGACATTGACGGCACAGGTGCTCGATCAATTCGGGCGTGTGATTGCTGCGCCATCTGAGGCGGGGTTTGCCTGGTCGGTTAACGGGGGCACTGCCAACGGAACTCTCTCCAGCACCACAGGCCAGGCCGTGACGTACACTCCGCCGGGAAATGCGGGGACTTTTTCTGTGCAAGTGACGATTTCCGGGGTGGCGTCGATCGCCACGTCGGCGACTACGCTGCAGGTGCACGCGATCGCGCCAGAGCCTCCTCGCGCAGAAATTGCAGGCGGCAACAGTGTAAGGGCCGATCAAGACCTCGACATCATCCTATCGATCGAAGATCGAAACCCGGAAGACACAATTACGTACCGAGTTGAACTGGTTTCGCTTGACCCGAGTGTGCAGCCGGTGGTGCTTAAATCCGGGACCGGACCAATCGGTGCTTACGGCGGTTCGGGCGAAGTGATCGGCCAGGTTCGCCCCACGATGCTGCGCAACGGCGTCTACCGCCTGCAGATCGTTGATGGTGCAAGCAACCAGAAACTTGATGAACAAACCATCACCATCGATACCGAGTTGAAGGCGGGCAATCTTGCCCTTCCGCTCACCGACGCCACTTTTCGGCTCGGCGACATCGATTTCCCGCTCACGCGCGTCTACGACTCGGCCAATGCCGATCGCCTGGGCGATCTTGGCCCGGGCTGGCGATTCGAGTTGCCCGACGTCATGATGCGTACCAACCTCGCCGAGAACGGCTGGACCGGGTCGCTCGTCGACGGCCGGGCGCCGTTCCGTGAAGGGCAAACTGTCTGGATCACGCTGCCCGGCGGGGAAACGCACGCGTTTACATTCTCGCCGGTGCCGGCATCCATCACTGGCGGACCGGTCGGGGGCGCGAATCCGCTGCGGCCGTATATACCGGCATTCATTTCGGTTGACGGGAAAGCGCAACTCAATGTCGAGAAAAACTATCGTGGCGATGACGAATTTCCGGTCCGGGTGCGCAGGCGCATCACCAACGGGATCGTCGATTACGTCACCGATCTGAATTACCTTATCGCGGACGGTTTCGCTGCCGAGCTTCCATACAATCCTGCGCTTAATGCGCCCGTCGGCGGCTCTGGATCGAGTCCCTTCATCTTCAGCAATTTCTACGAGCTTGCTCTGGAAGACGGGCGGAAGTACCGCATCGACGCAACCACCGGGCGGGTGACGCGATTCACCGATCGCAACGGGCGTATTCTTAAGTTCAACGACAGCGCAGGCAAGCTGCAGTCGGTCGAGCTCGTGCATTTGAATGCTTCCGGTAACGAGGTGGTTGATGCGCGCATCGTCGTCGAACGCCCTGGCAACCTTGTCCGCGTCGGCTACCCCGGACTGAACACCCCGGTCAATATGAACCTGCCGTTTGTTGAATATGAATTGTCAACGGATAGCCTGATCCCGGTCCCGCGGCTTACAAGATCGGCTGCGCCCCGAAACGATGGCGAAACGGCGCGATGGTCCAGCTATCAGTACCTTTCAATAACCGACAACCTGCTGACCAAGTTGATCGACCCGCGCGACGTGGAGGTGTTGTCGGCTCAGTACAACGCAGCCACGCGTGAACTCACCAAGCTCATTGATGCCACCGGCAAGGCGGCAACCAGCAACGTCGGCGCTTTTGACGGCGAATCCGCGCATGACTCCGCCGACGATCTGGCGGGCAACAAGGTCGAGTACCAATACGACGCGTTCGGCAACCCGGTTCGTGAAGTGCGGCATGTTTACGATGAATCGAAAATAGACCGGCCGCTCAGCGGCTACAACATCATCTTCCGGAAGTTCAACACCGGCGTTATCAATACCTACGCCGAAAACAGCCCCCTGCCCTACTCGCACCAGAACCAGTTGACCCATGAAAGCGAGCCGGTGTTTGTGGTGGCGCAAAGCAACCCGTTCGCCGACAGCCTGCAGCCGGTCGTTTGGCGGGTCATCACTTCCTATTTGGGCCGGCTCATCGATCACCCGATCACCAACAACGATGATGGCTGGTTCAAGCCCGGGCCGGTGAGCAAGCAACGCCTGGGCGTGCGCGTCGGTTTTGAAGGCGATCCTAACGAGGGCCGCACGAATGAGATCGCCTATCCAGACGACCTCGCCTACCAAAACGCCTTCGCCGGCGGCTCGGGCGATCCGTTCGAATTGCCGTCGTCCACCACCGACGCCGATGGCAACGTCACCGAATTCATCTACACCACCGCCACCCTCGACGCCGGCGTCCCACGCGGGCTCCTCAAGGCCTCGCGCAACGCGCTTAATGAAGTGACCCGCAACGAATACAATGCCGCCGGGCAGGTGCTTCGGAGTTGGCGGTATCGCAATGCGACCACCACTTGGGGGAGCGTCTTGCCGCAGGATGCGTGGCTCGTGGTCGAGAACACCTACTACGACAGCGGGCCCGAGAGAGGCCTGCTCAAGTCGAGCAAGGACCACACGTCTTCCAACGATCCGACTCTGAAGATCACGCGGCACTTTGCGTATGATGCCGCGCTCAACCCGATCGCAGAATACCGTTTGTGGAAGCCGCCGGCGGGTGACGTGACGCCGAATCGCTGGGTGCGGACCGACACGTTTTTCGACGGTGCCGGCCGGGTGATCGAGTCGGCGGAGGGACATTATCTGGATGCCGGCGGCGACGGCGTTTTTGATCCCGCCGACGGCAGTCCACGCCTCGCCAATCCCGCTCTTCGCGGGGCCATCGCCGGCACGCTGCAGCGCACGCTCACCGTTTATAATCTCGGCGGGCAGGTGGAGCAGGCGGTGGATCCGATGGGGGGCGTGACGGCGTACCGGTACGATGTTCGCGGGAACCTGGTGCAGACGATTTATCCCGACGGGTCGACCGCCGAGACCGCGTATGATGCGATGGGCCGCGCGTTCTGGCAGACCGAGCGTTGGCACGCGGCGGTGTCGCCTGCCGGGCCGGCGGCGACGCACTCGGTGTTCGACGCGCAGGGGCGCGTCATCGAGACGCGGCGGTACAAGTCCACCAAGATCATCGTGACCACCGCCGCGGGCGTTGATGGTGTATACAAGTCGACAGCGCCCGAGGCGCTGTCGCCGCGGCTGCTGTCGGTGAGCAAAACCAAATACGACGCCCGCGGCCGCGTAGAGCAGTCGACGGATGTCACCGGCGCCACCACCGCGTTCACCTATTACAACGACGGCCGCGCTTTCACCACCACAGTAGACAAAGACGGCAACCCGGCGACGACTGCCGACCGCGCCGTCACGACGCAGAAGTACGCTGCGCGTCAAAGCTCTACACAGGATGCAAGTGGTGTCTGGACGAAGACCGTCACCGATTCGCTCGGGCGGGTGATTCAGGCGGTCAGCCTTGCCAAAACGGAGACGAACGTCGCGGATGATCTGCTTGTCGAAACGTTCTACGGATTTGTGGTGGATCCCGCAGCGCTGACGGCGGCGGGTTTGACGGTGGATGCCGCGGTGCCCGCCGGCGCATACACGTTCACAACGACGCTTGAGCGCCGGCCGCCGGCGCCGTCATCCGCGCCGGCGCGTTCCACGCAGTTCTTTGATCGCGCGGGGCGGTTGGTGGCGGTGCAGCAGCCGGCCATTACCGTCAACGGCAATGCGTTCACGCCGGTGTGGCGGTACGCGTACGATGCGCAGGGCAATCTCATCGAGCAGATCGATCCGCGCAGCGGCGTCGCCAACGCCACGGGAACGCACGCGGCGGCGGCGATCGTTACGCGATTCAAATATGACGCATCGGGCCGGCGCACCGAACGCACGCTGCCCGATGGCCAGAGCGAAAGTTGGACGTACGATGGTCATGGCAACGTTAAGTCGCATCTGTCGTTTGATGCCAGGCTCACGTTTTACGCGTACGATTACGATGCCGACTTCGCGGTGTCGGCGGGCGAGCGGGTGAACCAGGGGCGGCTTGTGGAGACGCGGCATTACGATTCCGCGGCGCCGAACACGGCGTCGCCAACATTCACCGGCCAGCGCGTGCATTACACCTACGATGCGCTTGGCCGGCAGATTGAATTGAAGGATGATGCGATCGTGACCGGCGGCGCGGCATCATCCACGCGGCTGACGCGGACGAATTACGATCCGGTCACCGGCCAGCCGGCGAGCGTGCAGACGTGGCTGGACGATCAGTCGCCCGGCAGCGCCGCGCCGGCGGAGCTAATCGCGTATGCGTATCACAGCGGCACGGGCCGGATGCTCGGCGTCGAGACTGGGAATGTGACGACGAACTACACGCACGATCCGCTGGGCCGATTAACGCTCGTCTCGGCGACGCGTTTGAACGGCGCCAATGTCGGATCGGTCGCGGCGACGTACACGTATGATCTCACTGGTGCGCTCACGACCGAAACGCTTTCCAACGGCCTCACGACCGCGTACGGGTATGATGATTACGGCCGGCTCGGCAGCGTGGCGGTGACGCGCGATGATCCGAACACCACGGCTGTCGATCAGTACAAAGTCTTCGGGCAGGAGCTCGCGTTGCTCCCCAGCGGCCAGCGCGACACCGCGACAGAGAAGCGCTACACCGGCACCGGTGCGACCACGCCGTTCAGCACGGTGGTGATCGACTGGGGATATGATGCGCTGAATCGGCTGACGAGCGAGCGGCGGGACGTGCTCGCAGGCACAAACGTCACGGGCGCCATCGACGCCGCGGGTGAGTATTACACCACCTACACGCTGGATGCAGTGGGCAATCGATTGCAGAAAACACTCGACGACTTCGAAAACGCCAAGGACGAGACGATCACGTCGAGCTATCTCAACGCGAACGGTTCGCTCAACCGCAACGATTGGCTGCTGAGCGAAACGTCGGTGAAAACGACGCCGGCGAGCACGACAACAACGGCGTATGCGTACAACGCCAACGGCTCGACGACCAGCAAATCGGTCAACGGCAGCGTAGCTGAAACCTACACATGGGACCGGCGTGGCCGCATGACGAGTGCGGCAGTGGGCGGAGTCGCGACAAACTACAAGTACGACGCCGTCAACAATCGCACGCAGAAGCAGACCGGTGCAACGACGACGCGCTACATCATCGACGCGCAGAACCCCACCGGCTACGCGAAGGCGATCGAAGAGCGCAACGCTACTGGCGCGCCGACGAAGAGTTACGTGCTGGGCCTGGACATCATCGCCGAACAGGACGGCGCGTCGGCGGCTGTGGAATACTTAGTGCAGGATGCACGCGGCTTCACGCGTATCCTCGCGGCCCCGACCGGCCTGGCGAACGCTAATCAACTGCTGGACATGGACGCGTTCGGCAACGCGCTGAACTACACGAATGCCACCGCCGGCACAGAATGGATCGCGCCGGACGGACGGACGGATGTCGAGACGGGGTTGACGTATCAAATCAACCGGTATAGCAATCGACTGACGGGGAAATTCAACAGTTTTGATTTCAACAACGATGGCGATCCAAGCAATCCGGCGACTTTCCACAAATTTGTGCTGGGGAATGCGAACCCGGTGTACTATCTGGACGCGAGTGGTAACGTTTCGCTAACGGAAACGTTAGGCATGCTCGGCATTCGGCCGAAGTTTGCATTGGCCGTGATTTCGATAAGCGCCGCGATCCTTGGGGGCTCCTACGCTTACAACACGCTTGCAGTGGGCAATTCTCTTACTACGGTTCAAGGCCAAAAGCTAAACCGAGCCATCCACCTACTCAGGGTTGAAGGATACAACTCATGGGCGGATTTGGCGGCCGGGGTCACCTACAAAATCGATCCCGAACTAGGCGATTGGGGTCAGACCCGCTTCGCCTACAGAACTGTACTCTTGCGGCCCGACTCCCTTCAGCTTGACGATCGGCTACTGGCGGCTCTAATCCTCCACGAAACTGTTCATGTTAGCCAATGGGTGATTGGCACAGAAGCACCAGCGTATCAAGTCCAATCCGACTATATGCGTTCGGCTCATCTCGATGGAAGGCTCGGCGAAGTACTAGCCCGCATCGGGGCGACATCCTTTACCGATCGCGCGTGGCTTCGTGACCAAGCCGATCACTTTCTGGAGTTCGCAACCCCGAATGCAGCGGTTCGACGATGAAGACACAGAATGTCAAAATGTTCAGTGGCGCCAACGGAACACAATCGCGCGTGGGCATGAAACTGCTACGCATCGGAATTGATCTCGCGATGCTCGGACTCGTCGCTGTGATGTCGGCAATTTCTGGGCATTTCCTCGCGGAAGTGCTGGCACTCTTTGCATTCGTGATCTATGTGGCGTCATGTGTCCTGCGCCCGCGCAATCAGTATTCGGGATGGGTTCCAACTTTGCTCTCTGCAGGAGTTGTAATTTCTGTGTTACTTCCGGCTGACATTGCCTTGCGGGATGGAGCGCATTGGAGTGCCAAAGTGGTAAAGGTCGAAAATTCTTCCACGCCAGAATGTGAACAGAGTTTTGAGGTTCTTCGGTATCGAACCGAGTTCGTACGCGTCAGATGGGCGTTTGTGTTTATAATTCCGATTCCACGATATGTCTATACTCCATTGTTTGTCCACCCACGAGCGCCGTTCTTGATCGGAGCACAACGTGAGCAACAGCGAGACACTGCCAAACCGCGTCCCTAGCAGAAGCGGACTTTCGGCGTTCGCGCGTGCTGGACCAGCGCGAGCGCATGACCAGCGTGACGGTGAACGGGGTCGTCACAAACTATCGGTACGATGCCGACAACAATCGCACGCAGAAGCAGACGGGCAGCGTGACGACGCGTTACACCATCGACCCGCAGAACCCAACGGGTTACGCGAAGGCGATCGAGGAGCGCAACGCCGCCGGAGCACCGACGAAGAGTTACGTGCTGGGCCTGGACATCATCGCCGAGCAGGACGGCGCATCGGCAGCGGTCGAGTATCTGATGCAGGATGCACGCGGCTTCACGCGCATCCTCGCCAACCAAACCGGCGTGGCGATCACGGGCCAATTCCTGTGTCAACTTACGCCGAGGATTGACCCGCCTGCGAGCGCCAAGTGTTAACCCGGATCAGTAAGCTACCTTGAACGTCGGCGAATCCTCCGCGCGGGTCTTACGTTTGTCGTACAGCCGTGTCGTCGAAACATTCGCATGCCCCAGCCACTCCTGAACTTTTGCGATGTCCGAACCGTTGTCGAGCGCATTGGTCGCCGCAGTCGCCCGCAGCGAATGCACACAAAACTCCGCCACCGGAATATTCGCCGCAACCGCGTAGCGTTTGATCACGTCATACACGCTCCGATACGCGATGGCCTTCTCGATGATTGCACCTGCAGCAACCTTCGTCGGCCGAAACAACGCCCCCTCCAAATCCAACGCATGTCCCGCCGCGGCCGTGTAGGCATCAATCCGATCCAGCGCCGCGGGATGCACGGGAACATACCGAATCTTCGATCCCTTTCCATGCACGCGAAAGTGCTTCACCCCGCTGTCCAGACGCCGCGTCGAATTGTTCGTTGTCGCTCCACGGTGCGCTTCGTGCGGTAGAGCATTTGGTGGTAAAATCCCTGCATGACCACCGCCGACCTCCAACGTAAAGACCGCGAGCACCACCTTCATCCGTTTACGCATCACGATGACATGCACAAAACCGGCACGCATGTGATCACCGGCGGGGAGGGTTGTTTTGTCATCGATCAGGACGGCCGGCGGCTGCTCGACGGGCTTGCGGGGTTGTGGTGCGTTAACGTCGGTTACGGCCGCCGCGAGATTGTTGATGCGGTGTACAACCAGATGAAGAAGCTGCCGTACTACTGCAGCTTCTTTAACACGACGACCGAGCCTGCGATTGAACTGGCCGATCGGCTGGCGAAGCTGGCCAAAGGCACGCGGCTCACGCACACGATTTTTTCCAACAGCGGATCGGAAGCCAACGAAAGCGCGATGAAACTGATCCGCGGGTATTGGAAAATCAAAGGCAAGTCGCCGAAGAAAACCAAGATTCTTTCGCGCACGTTTGCGTATCACGGCGTGGGGATCGCATCGACGAGCCTCACCGGTTTGCCGAGTTGTTACCTGCCGTTTGACCTCCCGCTGCCCGGCTGGATTCACGTGCCCGGCCCGTATGCGTGGGGCGCCAACAACGGCATGAACGATGCGCAGTACGGCCAATGGTGCATCGACGAAACGAAACGGATTATCGACAAAGAAGGCGCCGACACGATCGCCGCGATGTTCGTCGAACCGATCCAGGGCGCGGGCGGCGTGATTATTCCGCCGGCGGGGTATCTCGTTGCGCTTCGCAAGCTCTGCCGCGACAACGACATTCTGTTCGTCGCCGATGAAGTGATCAGCGGCTTCGGCCGGCTCGGCGACTGGTTCGCCAGCACCATGTGGCAACTCGACCCCGATTTGATGACCCTCGCCAAAGGCATCACCAGCGGATACCTGCCGCTGGGCGCGACGATGGTCAGCGCAGAAATTAGCCAGACCCTCAACACCGGCGGTTACCTCGCCCACGGCTTTACCTACAGCGGCCACCCGACCACGTGCGCGTGCGCGCTGGCCAACCTCGATATCATCGTGAACGACAAATTAATCGAACACACGAGAGACGTCGCCGGCCCGTACATGCAGCAGAAGCTCGCCGAGTTGAAAGGCCACCCGGCGGTGGGCGAAGTGCGCGGGTGCCAGCTCATCGGTGCCGTCGAACTCCTCCCCAGGGGCGGGCGAGCGGAACTGGCCAAGCACCCCAACACGCTCGGCGTAAAGGCCGCGAACATCGCCCGCAAACACGGCGTGATCGTCCGCGGAATCCGCGATTTGATCGCGGTGTCGCCGCCGTTGATTGTGACGAAGCCGGAACTGGATCAGTTGTTTGATGCGGTGAGGAAAACGCTGGATGAGTTGTGGAGTTAAGCGCAATTGGTCCCAAAAGAGGACCCATCGCCAAAATGATGCGATCCCGCTCGCTCTAATTCATTTACTTCGCAGTGATCTCTACGTTTGACGCGCCCAGCGGCAGCGATTCCTTCGGGCCGATCCGCAACAGCCGTTTCAGCCCTTCCTGCATATCAAGCATGAGGCTCATCAGCGCCGGGGTGAGGAGCAGCGTGAAGACGGTTGACACCAGCAGCCCGCCGATGACCACCGCGCCCAGGCCGCGATACAGTTCGCTGCCCGCGCCGGCAAAGATGACCAGCGGCGCCATGCCTGCGACCGACGTAATAACGCTCATGAAAATCGGCCGCACGCGCGTCTGCGCGCTCAGCGCCACGGCCCGGCGGCGATCCATGCCTTCGCGGATGTAGTTCAGCGCCTGGTGCACGATGAGAATCGGGTTATTCACAATCGTGCCGATGAGGATAACGAAGCCGAGCATCGTCAGCACATCAAGCGTCTGGCCGTTGATGCGATGGAGGATCGCCAGCGCCACAAACCCGCCGGCCAGCGCGAACGGCACGCTCATGATGATGACAAACGGATGCAGCCAGCTTTCAAACAGCGCCGCCAGAAGCAGATAAGTGATGAGGGCGGCGAGGAGGAAGCCGGGGATGAACGCCTTCTGGAAATCCTGCAGCTTATCGGCCGAGCCGGCCACGCGCACGTTCATCTCCGGCATGATCACTTTGCCTTGTCGCAGCGGCGCGATCACCTGCGATTGAATCAAGTTGGTTACTTCGGTGATCGTCTCGCCTTTGTTGAGCGCTAAAATAAGTTTGACCGCGGGCTGCTCTTCAATGCGGGTGATGGATTGCGGGGCGGTGGTCTGGATGAAATCAGCCACGGTAGAAATGGGGATGGTGCGTCCGTCGGGGGTTACCACGGGCAGGTTGCGCAGCTCGTCGGTGAAGCCCTGCCGCGCCGTGGTGCTGACGACGGTGAGATCAATCGAGCGCCCTTCGCCGCGGTAATCGCCAATGACTTCGCCATCCACCGCCACGCGCGCCAGCCGGCGCACGGTACTGCTGGGCACCGCGGCGTTGGCGGCGCGCTCGCGGTTCACCCGAATCTGCGTTTCGCTTCGGCCGAGGTTGAAATTCTGCGGCTCCGAACGCACGTAGCGACCGAATTTACCCATCATCATCCCCTGCGTTGCGGCGGCGGCGGCGCGGATTTGATCGATGTTCGGGCCGGAAATCTGCAATTCAACTACCGTGCCCGGCGCGGCGGTGCGGAAGATCGATGCCTGCCTCGGAAACGCCATCACGCCGGGAATGCCACGCGCGGCGTCGCTGAAAAGGAATTCCAGCGGCTTGACGTTTTTCATATCGGCGCTGGTCGCCCCCATGAACGCGCCGCCGCCGAAGGAAACAAAAAAGAAATTATCAATCGCACTCGGCGGGGGGCTGGCGGCAAGCTCGGCCTTCATCTTGATAAACATGCCGGCGGCTTCCTCGAACTTATCGGGCGGAACAGACGCTTTAATGCCATCGATCGACTGCTGCATGCCGGGCAGCGCGAACTTGTCGCGGGCCATTACCCATTGATCCTGAACCTGCTTCAATTCGGGCGAGCCGGGCTTGGCTTCCCACCAAGGCGCCAGGCCCGATTCAATCTTGCGGCCAATCTGCCGAAGTTCATCAATGCCATACCCCGGCGGCGTGGCAACGAAGCCGAACACCAGATTCTGGTTGCCGCCCGGCAGGTAATCGCGTTGAGGAATGAGAAAATATGCCGCCGCCGCAGAAACGCTCACCATCACCAAGACCAGCGCCAGCCGCCGCAGCACGCCGAGGTTGAGCCACATCAGCAGGCGATAGAACCAGTCAGAAGCCGCCCCGCCGACGCGTGCCAGCGGGCTGGTGAGTCTTCCCAGAATAGTGTTGGTCGGCGCCGCAACCGTGCCGTCTTTCGTCTCAACAAATCCGCCGGGCATCTTGCGCAGGAACAGCGTCGCGAGCATGGGAATGACCGTCGGCGAGACGAGCATATAAAACACCAGCGAAATGCTGATGGCGATCGAAATATCGGCAAACAGTTGCCCCGCTTCTTCCTGAATGAACACCACAGGCAGGAACACCGCGATATTCGCCAGCGTGGCCGCGACGATCGCGCCCATTACTTCCTGCGCGCCATCTTTAGCAGCGGTGAAGCGATCCTTGCCCATTTCGCGGTGGCGGAAAATGTTTTCCAGCACCACGATGGTGTTATCGACACCCATGCCGATCGCAAACGACAGCCCCGCCATAGAAATCACATTGAGGTTGCGGCCCGTCAGCGCCATGCCCAGAAACGTGCCCGCGATGCTGATAGGAATGCTCACCGCAACGACGATCGTAGCGCCGATGCTGCGCAGCGTGAGAAACAACACGATCGCCGCCAGCGCCGCGCCCAGCAGCAGATCATCTCGGGCCTGCACAATCGATTGCTCGACGTAGATCGTCTGGTCGTAAACCTGTTCGATCTCCAAACCCCAGCCTTTGGGTTCGATCACGTCGCGGTTTACTTTGGCCAGTGCTTCACGCAGGCCGCTCATGACCTGAATCACGTTGGTATCGGTCTCACGCTGCACATTGAGGGCCATGACATCGGTGCCCAGCGATCGCACGAAACCCGTCTGCCGCTTGAAGCTGCGAACGACCTCGGCCACGTCGCGCACGTAAATCGGCGAGCCAGATTTCTCCCAGGTGATCACGGTCTGCAGCACCTGCTCGGGCGAGGTGTATTGGCCGACGGCGCGCACGCTTATATCGCGCTTCCCTTCCGGCACCACGCCGGCGGTGACATCGTTGTTTTCCCGGCGGAGGGCTTCGATGAACTGATCGATGGAGACGTTTCGCGCGGCCAGTTTCTGTAGATCGACGCGGACCTGCAATTCGCGTTCTCGTCCGCCGAGCACCTGCACTTCGGAGATGCCTTCGACGCGTTCGAGCGCCGGTTTTACTTCGTCTTCCAGAAAATCCTGCAACTCAGTGACGTCGCCGGTGAAGCCGGGCGCGGCGTTGGCGGCCATCGTCGGCTGCTTGGCGCCGTCTTTGGGCCGCAGCAGCAGCCAAGCGATGTAGTCGCGCGAGAAGCGATCGACGGCCGCCACCACCGGCTCATCCACATCCGCCGGATAATCCTGCACTTGGCGCAGCTTGTCGCGCACTTCATTCATGGCGGCGTCTTTGTCGACGCCGACGAAGAATTCCATGCGGATCGAACCCGAACCTTCCGAGCAATCGCTGGTCATCTGCCGCAGGCCGGCGACGGTTTTAAGCTTTTCTTCCTGTTCTTCGATGACTTCGTTTTCAATCTCCTGCGGGCTGGCCCCGAACCAGATGGTGCTGACGGTGACCACAGGTTGATCGACATTCGGCGTGAGCTGCACCGGCACCCGCAGCAGGCCAAGCACGCCGAAAATAACCACCAGAATCACCACAACGGTGACTGTGACCGGCTGACGGATGGATCGTTCGACAAGCGTCATGAGTTTAAGAACAAGGCGAGTTCATTGCCCCTGCGGCCGTCCGGCCGGCGGCGCGCCGCGGATCATTAGCTGCTCCCCGCCGCGCAGACCTTCGTTGCCTTTGGTGATGACCTGCTCGCCGTCGGTAAGCTCGCCGCGCACGCTGGCCACTTCGCCCGCCGCCGCCACCACCTCCACCGGAACGACGACGGCCTTTCCTTCGCGCACCGCGACCACCGAAGCCTTATCGCCGGCGTTTACCACGGCATCGCGCGGCACGAGTTTCACACCTTCATCGGTCGAGGCAAAAAACGTCGCGCGCGCAAAAAAGCCGGGGCGAATGAGCAAATCGGGATTCGATACCAGAATTTTCACGCCGAACGTGCGGCTGGCGGAATCCGCCTCGGGAAGGATCTGATCGATCTTGCCTTCGGTTGTTTTGCCGGGCAACGCATCAAACGTGATCTGCACCGTGTCGCCGGTGCGAATCCGTGCCACCAGTGCTTCAGGCACATTGGCGCGCACGAACACCGGATCCATCTGCACCAACTCGGCCACCGGGTCGCCCTGCTTGATCCATTCGCCCACCTCGACATGCCGCGCCGCGACGACGGCATCGAAAGGACTGCGCACTTCCGATTTTTGAATCATCAGCTTCAATCGCTCGTAATCGGCCGCCTTCTCGGCGAGCATTGCTTCACGGTTGGCAACGACGGCCTCGGTGACGCGCATATCGCGCTGCGCGTTGTCCATCATCATTTGCGGCGCGGCTTTTTGTTCGATGACCGGGCGCATGCGGTCGAGTTCAATCTTCGCCCGATCGCGCTCGGCCTTGGCTTGTTCGATCTGCGAGTGCATGGCCTTAAACACCGCCTCCACCGCCGTAAGCTGCACTTTCAGCAGATCGATGTTGGTGCGGACCAATATGGCCCCTTTGGCGACTTTTTGGCCATCGTCGAACAATCGTTCGCTGACCAGCCCCGCCTCCTCCGCCGCCAGTGTGGTGCGCACCGTGGCTTCGACGGATGCCACCAGCGGGCGGCTCAATTCGATCCTCCCGGTGCGAACCGGCGCAACATCCACCATCGTCGGCCCCATTTGGGCGAACGCCGAAGCCGCCATCAATACGCCGGTGAGGAAAGCAATACGCACGCCCTTGATGCTATTGGCGCGACGGATCGGAATCAACCGACTCGTTTGTGGATGCTCTAATCGGGAAAGTTCACTTTCAATTTAGTGTCGAGCCGACGTGGATTCAACACTCGGCTTGACGCGAACCGCCGCGCGGTCTAAGACGCTGCCGTGCATCCAACGGTGGTGATCAACGTCGTCGGCCTGACGCGAAACCTGCTCCGGCACATGCCGCGGCTGCGCGCATTTGCAAAAGCCGGAAAAACCGCGTCGATCGGCCATGTCACACCCGCCGTCACGTGCAGCGTGCAGGCGACGTACCTCACCGGAACCACGCCCCGCGAGCACGGCATCGTCGGCAACGGCTGGTACGACCGCGACGACTGCGAAATCAAATTCTGGAAACAATCCGACAAACTCGTGCAACGCCCGCGTATCTGGGACATCGCCAAACAGCGCGATCCAAACTTCACCTGTGCCAACCTGTTCTGGTGGTACGCCATGTACTCGTCGGCCGACATCACCGTGACGCCGCGCCCCATGTATCCCGCGGACGGGCGCAAGTTGCCCGATCTGTGGACCAACCCTCCTGAACTACGCGACCGCCTGCAACGGCAACTCGGCCCATTCCCACTATTCAAATTCTGGGGACCGCTGGCAGGCATCGAATCGACGCGATGGATTGCACGGGCCGCGCTGTTCGTTGCCCACGATTACAATCCATCGTTGCAACTTGTATATCTTCCTCACTTGGATTACGACCTCCAGCGCCGCGGCCCCGAAAGCCCCCACGCCCACGCAGCGGCGGAAGCCGCTGATCAAGTAGTCGGTACACTATTGGAAGATTGTGCCGCCCGCGGCGCGAGAGTTATCGTGCTGAGCGAGTACGGCGTCGAACCGGTCAACAAGCCCGTGCACCTCAACCGCGTGCTACGTGAAAACAATCTGTTATCGATCCGCACGGAATTGAATCGAGAACAGCTTGATGCCGGCGCGAGTAAGGCGTTTGCAGTCGCCGATCATCAGGTGGCGCATATTTATGTGAACGATGCAAGTGAGCTTGATCGTGTTGAAAAGTTGGTGCGATCGACGCCGGGCGTGGCCGATGTCTATCGCGGCGCCGCCAAGGCGCAAGCGTCGATCGATCACCGGCGCGCGGGCGATTTCGTTGCGGTGGCGGAACGTGGGGCGTGGTTCACCTATTACTTTTGGCTGGATGATGCACTCGCGCCCGATTTTGCGCGCACGGTCGACATCCATCGCAAACCGGGATACGACCCGGCGGAACTGTTCCTCGACCCGGGCAAGCCGCTCATGAAGGCTTGCGTGGCGTGGAAACTGGCCAGAAAGAAGCTGGGATTCCGTTCGCTGCTGGATGTAATTCCGCTCGATGCCGCGCTCGTCAAAGGCTCGCACGGACGACCGCCGGCCACGGTGGAGGACGGGCCGGTGTGCATGACCAACCAGCCATCGCTGCTCGCCTGCGAATCGCTCCCCGCCACCAATGTTTGCGGCTTGATTCTGCGGCATCTCTTCGAGTGACAAACACGGTACAATGCCGGGCCGATGCTCAAGTTCATGCACCGATTTCGATTGCCGCTGGCGGCCAAATGCCTGCTGTTGTTCGGCGCGGGCGTTTCAATTGTGCTGGCGGCGGCACTGTGGGTGCCGTGGCAGCGCATGGAGCAACTCACGCAGCAGCTCGATCAGAGCACGGCTTCGGGCACGGTTCGCCTGGCGATCGGCGAGCACACCAGTGCGTGGTCGCACCGAGGCGCCGCCGCCACACAGCCGGTCAATCAATGGGATAAGGGGATCGCAAGACTAATGGTCGACGGCGACGAATACCTGCCGCCACGCTTGATTCCCCTCTCGGCCCTGAAAACACCCGACAAACTCACGCGATTCGACCTGCAGGCGTTTCAAGCCTTCGCATCTGATCCGCGGCGGGCTTCGTTCTGGCGTTATTTCAACGGAAGTTATGGCTACCGCTACGCCGAGCCGTTCTACGCCGCCGGCGAATGCCTGAATTGTCATAGTGCCCAGCCGCTTGCGCCGGAACTGGCGAGCCTGCTTCCGTCGCGCAACAACCCCGCCGAACCCAGCGGCGGCGCCCCGACGACGCAACCCGCGCCGCTGCTGGGCATGGTATCGGTGGAGATTCCCTCCCAGATTGAAGCGCAGCAGCTTTTGCTCAACCGCGTGTTCATGCTGTCGGCGGGGTTGATAGCGGGTTTGCTGGCGATCGTGCTGTTCTACCTCATCACCACCCGGCTGATTCTGCAGCCGGTGCGCGTGCTACAGGAAACGTGTGAAAAGGTGGCGTTGGGCGATCTCAACATTCGGTCGGACGTGAACACCGGCGATGAATTTCAGCAGCTTTCCGAGACATTTAACGGCATGCTCAAGAACATGCAGGAATCCACCGACCAGCTTCGCGCCGTAAACAAAAGCCTTGATATGAAGCTTGGCGAGCTGGCGCAAACCAACGTGGCGCTGTTTGAATCGAACCGACTCAAAAGCGAATTTCTGGCCAATGTAAGCCACGAACTGCGCACGCCGCTGAACTCGATTCTGGGATTTGCCGACCTTCTACAGGGCTCGCTTTCCCGCGACGCCGACGGCCGAACGATTCGTTACCTTCAGAATATTCTCGTCAGCGGCAAGGGCCTGCTTCAGTTGATCAATGATCTGCTCGATCTGGCAAAAATTGAAGCCGGGAAAATGGAAATCCGCTCCGAGCCGCTGATTATGTCCGACCTTTTTGAGGGCCTGGTCAATCTGCTCAAACCGCTTACGGAAAAGAAGAATTTGATTATCCACGCCACGGTGACGAATGATGTGCCCATCATCCAAACCGATTCGGCCAAGGTGCGTCAGATTCTCTACAACTTTCTTTCCAACGCGATCAAATTCAGCCCCGTCGGGCAATTTATTGACCTCACCGCCGACCGGGACGGGCTGGTTTCCATCCGCCTGGAAGTGACTGATCACGGACCGGGCATTTCGCTCGATCAGCAGCAGTTGATCTTTGAAAAGTTTCGCCAGATCGATGGCAGCCACACCCGCGAGCACGGCGGCACCGGGCTGGGCCTGGCGATCGCGCGAGAACTGGCCGAATTGCTCGGCGGCAGCGTCGCCGTCCGCAGCACCGCCGGGCAAGGCGCCACGTTCTCCCTTACGCTGCCACTTAAGATTGACGCTGGCGCGAAAGACGTGCGCGAGAAACTCGTGCTGACCTAATTGACGCTCAATACCAAAGGTTCAACACCAGTGCCGGCTCGCGAATTTTGCCTTCAAACACGCCCACGGTCGGGGTGACAAACTTGACCTCGATTTCGGGGTTTGCATCAAGCCATTCGTTGACGGCATCATCGAGGTATTGCAGGCCGCTGTCGGAGTATTTGCCGTGGAAGCTCTTCATGCGAATCGCGCCAAAGCCGTTGGTGACGACTTTGCGCTTCCAATCGTGGTGCTTCTTGTGCAAGCCGGCGTCGCCGAGCTGCTTGATCTTCTTCGCAAAATCTTCGCTGTGCGAGGGCATGGCGGCGATATCGTCGTCCACCAATGCAATCGGCTCCTCTTCAACCGGCTGCGGGCCGTGATGCTGCGGCACGGTCGCCCGCACCGATTGCGCGCCCGCCGGGGGGCGAATCGTCGGTGCCTGCTGCGGCACGGCCGGTCGAACCCCGGGCTGCTGCGGAATCGGGGTAGAAGTTGAATGACCAGTTTGCTGACCGATCGGAAGATGACCAGGCTGCCTTGGATCCTGCTGCATGATGTGCTCCTCGTAACGCCGAACTACCCGAAACAAGATATGTGCTTCGTAGTATACCCATCAACAACACCTCGTGTAAACACAAACGCGCACCCCGCCAGGATTGCCCAGGCAAGCGCGCATGGACGGATTAACGAGCCGCCAGCATAAGCGACCGGTGTATTGGGATTGGGAATCGGGTCGCTTACGGCCGGCGTTCGACAGAAGTGTTTACCATTGCGGCTTGCTCAGTTGAACAGGTTCGAAGCCGTCTCCAGCCAGGTATCAATATTATTACGGACGACTTCCAGCGAAGCCGGCGTGAGATTGAGGTCCGCCATCGTCTTTTCTTCAATCTGGCTGTTGGCGGCGGTGAGGGTGAAACCTTTGCCGGCCTGGCAGCAGAGGATGTCGGCGACGTGAACCACCATCACCAGAATGCGGCTGTTGTCGGCCAGCGCGCCGGGATTGTGGTGATACCCCGCTACCAACTGACACGACCGCGGAAATTTCCATAGTTCGGCAATGCCCATGCCCAGCATCTGGTGATCGACGCCGGTAAGCTCGCGTTCATTTTCGCAAAAGGTGCCCTGGCCGCGTTTGGTCTTTTCACAAACGCTCTTGAGTTGTTCCGGCGCGGTCTGCAGTTCAACCAGAATGCCGATGTCGTGAATCAGGCCGGCCAGAAACGCTTCATCGGCGATCGGCAGCTTGCTCTGCCTGGCCAATTCGCGCGCTGTCACGCCGACGGCGATGCAGTGCGTCCAAAGGTCTTTGGCGGTGAACCCTTCGCACAGTTTCACCCCGCGGAAGAGCTGGCCCAAGCTGGCGGCGACGGCGATGTTCTTCACCGCGTTCAGGCCCAGCAGCACGATGGCGCGCTCAATCGAAGCCATCTGCCCCGGCAGGCCGTAGAACGCGCTGTTGACGACTTTGAGAATGCGCGTCGCCAGCGCCGGATCGTGCGATACGATCTGGTGCAACTGCGCCGCCGAACTCTTGGGGTCTTCGACAGTTTTAATGATCTTGACGGTGATCTCGGGCAGCGTGGCGAAGGTCGAAACCTTCTTGATCGCCTGCTGAACAAGCACCTTCGGATCGGTGGCGACGGTTGTGGGCATGCGTTCTCGCTCCGTTATGT
>ENA-ORBV01002610-ORBV01002610.1-microbial-mat-metagenome-genome-assembly--contig:-NODE-2610-length-37769-cov-6.260718_pt1 | contig 37769 bp, 36 predicted proteins | sample MGYA00237777_ERZ505514 | MGnify/ENA primary metagenome ERZ505514 (study PRJEB26160, sample SAMN06269048) | microbial mat metagenome | isolation source: Oligotrophic lake microbial mat | place... | reverse complement strand
CCACTGCTCCTTAATAGGGCGGTATCATAATCTATGGGGCCTTAACCCCATGGCGATGGCCTCGCCGCGCAGCGAAGCTTACTCAATATACGAGCCGAAGGCTAGCACCGCCGAATCCCAAGTCACGCAACCAACAGAAAGCATCATCATGAAAGCCTCCAAGACTTCCTCTATGGCCTCTGTGGACCCTATCTGCGGCATGGCCGTTGATGCAGCGACCGCCATCCATGCTGAGCGCGCTGGCAAGACGTTCTACTTCTGCGGCGAGACCTGCCGGAAGAAGTTCATGCTCCTGGCCCCGGGAAAGCTGCCGGAGTCAAAACCTACAGGCTGCTGCGGGTAGAGTGCTGGGCGTTCGCGTTATCGATGTGGGCTTCTGTTCCACAACTCCTGCTCCGGATAGCCCAGAGCTTGGCGTCCGACACGCTGGAATTCGCACCTCTGATCCGGCTGAAGGCCGAAGGCTGAAGGCTGAAGCGCACTGCGGCGTCTGTCCGCTGGGCTAGCATTCCGCTTGGCTACGGATGCTCGAGGCTCCGCAGATAGCGCGAAAACACGCAAAAACGTGATGGATTCAAATATGCATATCGCAAAATACGCCACTTTTGAATGGGCCAACTATGGGTAAATACCCCGTGGGGTAAAGACCCCATGGCCGCAGGATATGAAAAAGCTAAAGCTGATGCCAAGGAACAGCAACATGCTAACTACTTCCACAGTCGATCGCGCCTCGTCAATATCCTTTAAAGAACCCGCTGATCAGTTGCGCGTCCTCGCCATTGATGACGACCGCGCGCAATCATCGCTAATTTCGCAAGGCTTAAAATCACATGGTTGCCTGGTTAATATCGCGACCAACCCAGATGTAGCTATTGCCTATCTTCGAGATCAATCCTACGATATAGTCTTCTGCGATTCAAATGTCGATAAACATGACAAGCGCAGCTTACTCTCTAGCCTTCTGGCTATTAAGCCAAAGCTCCATATTGTCATGATGGCAGCCATCGCTTCGCCGGAAAACATCGTCCTTGCAATGAGGTCCGGGGCTAATGATTTTGTAATCAAGCCGTTTCATGCTGACAGGATCGCTTCCTTTGTTGCCCAGGCACGGGAGAGGCGTAATTTCTCAACGAGCTATCATGCAAGTGCTGACGGCCAACATGGATGTCAATCCTCCGAGTCGCCAGCCATGAGGACTGCGATCGAGACCATTTCCCTCGCTGCTAGATCTGATGTTCCCGTGTTGTTGAGAGGAGAAAACGGAACGGGAAAATCAATGTTTGCTAAGGCCCTTCTGCATGGAAGCGCACGCAGCGACAGGCCCTTCGTCACTGTCAACTGTCCGTCGCTGTCCGATGAACTTATGACAAGTGAGCTCTTCGGACATGTGAAAGGCTCTTTTACAGGTGCTATCGCAGACCAGAAAGGCAAGATCGAAGCTGCAGAAAACGGAACGATATTTCTAGATGAGGTCGGCGACCTGACATCCACTGTACAGGGTAAATTATTGCGATTTCTCCAAGATCAGCGATACGAACGATTAGGCGACACGAAAACGCGACAGGCAAATGTTCGGGTAGTCGCCGCAACCAACAAAAATCTCGAGTTGCTAGTTTCAGAAGGCCGATTCCGAGAAGATCTCCTGTATAGACTAAACGCGATAGAGATAATCCTCCCTTCGTTGAGGGATCGACAGGCCGATATCATCAATCTGGCATCTGCCATCCTTGCTGAAATATCCACGTCTTCATCGGAGTGCCCCAAGTCGCTGTCGCCCGCTGCGCGTGATCTGCTGATTGCCTATCCATGGCCAGGTAATGTTCGCGAACTTCGTAACGAACTGCTCCGCATAACAGTTCTATGGCCAGCGGAAATCATTGAGCCTGACGCTTTTTCCCCTCGGATGCGAGGTAAAGTCGAAAGTACGCCTGTAATTGGCGGCGACTGCACCATTGCCTCTATGGAGGCCGAGCATATCCGCAGGGTTCTGGCTCGCTCCAATTCTTTCGACGCTTCCGCCCGCATCCTTGGAATACAGCCTTCGACTCTGTGGCGAAAGCGAGTACAATTGGGAATGTGACAGCCATCCAAAACGACAGATCATAAGGGTTTTGTTGTGATTATTTACGCGCTAGGCTCGTGCTTCCATGCCCTCTGTCGTTGGAGAGTTGATTAATCCCCCTTGTCATGCCTTGTCATGCCTTGCCTTGTCATGCCTTATCATGGACGGACAGATCGTCTGCTGTTGAAGCCTCCGATGACGTCCGATGACGTCCCCCGGGCTCCGCGCCTGGCGGGCAGTTCACCTACGCCAACCTACGCCAACCCCCAGCCCTATCAGGTCGGGGTGAGCGCTCGGTATCCTCTGATGTTTCGACACGGTAGATGAATACCCGAATAATATTCGGAAATATATGATAAACTACGTGACGAATGGTCTAGTTCAAACGCAGAACGTATCTTCTAGATGATTCCATTATGTTAATCACGTTGCATCATGGCCGCTGAAAATCCATTAGTGCAAATTGCACGGCGACAAAAACACGATTATATGAATATGCAGGGACACGGTCCCTGGTACTTTTCAACGTGTGGTTGTGCCTCGTCAAGTGGCAACGGACTTACACCACTTCGTGGGACACTATCCAACGTGTCATGAAGGACAGCTATGAAAAGCGATGATAATTCGAATTCAGAAGCAGCTTTATAAGCATTTTCCTTAGGTTATTTAGAGCAGTTCGTTCTAAGATATCCTGAAACGGCAGCAGGAATTCCCTGGGGTATACACCCCAGACAGCCCGCTAGTAACCAACCCTACCGTGGGCAATGACATGGAGGGGTTGTCTCCTCGGAAGGAGCCGACGGACGGCAGATCTCTACGTTGGCATGCTTGGCGCTAACCCTGCTCTTGGGTTGCCTCTGCGAGAAGCAGACCTTGGGCAATCTTGCGTCTGAGTCATCCGATAAGTCCAGTCTCCATATTCCACTCGCGAGGACGTATCGGTCATGGCCTACAGTAAATACGACAACTGGAATTTCAGGTGAGTGGTGAAGCCTCATCGGGTCATGGGGTTGTTGTCGCCATCAGAGGTAGCGTCGTTGACGTGAGCTTTGATGGGCAGATCCCACCGATTTACTCGCTCCTGCGAACCGGAACGAACAACGAGATTGCTATCGAAGTGCTGGTGCTGCTCGATGCCCATCGCATTCGCGGCATCGCGCTGACTCCTACTCAAGGCTTGGCCCGTGGACACCAGGTCGAGTACACCGGTGGACCACTCCAGGCACCAGTCGGTCCAAAGATCCTTGGACGTATGTTCGACGTATTCGGGAATGCCATCGATCGCCAGTCGCCGCCCGTAGATGTTCAATGGCGCCCAGTCCATCGCGCTCCACCGCCGCTATCGCAACGCTCAACCACGTCAGAGATATTTGAGACGGGCATCAAAGTTATTGATGTGCTGGTGCCGCTCGAACGGGGGGGCAAGGCCGGGTTGTTCGGTGGTGCCGGCGTCGGAAAAACAGTGCTGCTTACCGAAATAATCCACAACATGATCGGAAACGAAAAGGGAGTTAGCATTTTCTGCGGTATCGGCGAGCGCTGCCGCGAAGGAGAGGAGCTATATCGCGACATGCAGAAGGCCGGCGTCTTGAAGCAAATGGTCATGATATTTGCGCAGATGAACGAACCGCCGGGCAGCCGCTTCCGGGTTGGCCATGCGGCGTTGACCATGGCTGAATATTTCCGTGATGATGAGCATCGGGACGTCCTGCTGCTCATCGACAACATCTTCAGATTCATCCAGGCCGGATCGGAAGTGTCTGGATTGATGGGCCAGATGCCATCACGCCTGGGCTATCAGCCGACCATGGGCACCGAGCTATCAGGTTTAGAGGAACGCATCGCCAATACCGATCGGGGTGCGATCACTTCTATCCAGGCAGTCTATGTCCCGGCTGATGATTTCACCGATCCGGCCGCCGTTCATACGTTCTCGCACCTATCGGCGTCCATCGTGCTGTCGCGAAAACGGGCCAGCGAAGGCCTCTTTCCAGCAATCGATCCGTTGCAATCCAACTCGAAAATGGCCACGCCCGGTATCGTTGGCGAACGGCATTACCAGTTGGCGCAGGAGATCCGGAGAACCCTGGCGCAGTATGAAGGGCTCAAGGATATCATCGCCATGCTCGGTTTGGAGCAGCTGTCCCCTGAAGACCGAATTGTGGTTGCCCGCGCTCGTAGACTAGAGCGGTTTCTGACGCAGCCGTTTTTCACGACCGAGCAGTTCACAGGCCACGCAGGCACATTAGTCAGCCTCGCAGATGCGCTGAACGGATGCGAACGCATCTTGCGTGATGAATTCAAAGATTATCCCGAGAGTGCGCTTTATATGATTGGCGTGATAGACGAGGCAAAAAAGCCATCGGATCAGTCAGATCCTAATGCCCAGGGACCATCTGCGCCGGATTCTCCACAAAATATCTCGCAGCCATCGCAAACGACCAACAACGCAGCCAGCCCAGGAACTGTAGCGAAAACCAAAGCTGCAGCACAACCGGGCAACGCATGAGTACCCAGTTCATGCATCTGAAGATCCTGTTGCCTTCTCAAGTTTTTGCCGATGTGGATGGCGTGTCGCGCATGGTGGCGGATACCAGCGATGGTTCCTTCGGGCTCTTACCGCACCGTCTGGACTGCGTTGCGGCGATGGTGCCCGGCATCCTTACGTATGAAATTGGTGCCGAAGGTGAATCGTATGTAGCTGTTGATCAGGGCATGCTGGTGAAAAGCGGTTGTGATGTGCTCGTATCGGTTCGCCGGGCGATAGGTGGCAAGGACTTGAGTCAGTTGCACGCAATGATGAAAAGAGAATTTCAGACGCTCGACGAGAGCGAAAAGGACGCACGTGCAGCATCGGACAAACTAGAATCCGGTTTTTTAAGCAGCTTTGTACGAGCGCGCCATGAGTGATGCCAACAACACCAATAGCGGCCAAGGAAAGCCAACCTTGGTTGGGCAGGTTGGAGCCAAGGCCGCACGCAAGCTCAAGGCGAAGCGCAGTACGCACAAAGGTATCTGGTTCGGATTGGGTATGATGGGGCTGATCGGTTGGTCGGTGGTGATCCCAACGTTGCTTGGCGCAGCGCTCGGTCTCTGGCTGGATACGCGTCATCCTGGCAAGCATGCTTGGACATTGGCTCTGCTCGTTGCCGGACTTGTCATCGGTTGCCTGAATGCCTGGCGTTGGGTCGTCAAGGAGGACAAGGCGATGCATGACAAACAGGAGGACGACGATGAGTAACACCGGAATACTAACTTTCGCAAGCCTTGCTGGGGTATTGCTCGGTCTCGTTTTCTATGGCGGTCTTTGGTGGACGATTCGTAAGGGGCTGGCAATGGGCAACCCGGCGTGGTTGTTTTCCCTTAGCCTCCTCCTTCGCGTTGGGATTGTCTTGACTGGATTTATCCTGGTCTCAGCCGGTCACTGGGAGCGCATGGCGGCATGCTTGATGGGCTTCTTCGTCGCGCGTCTGGTTGTGACCAGGTGGGTTCGAACGCCGCCTCCGAACCAGCCAGCATCGAAACCGAGGATCCCCCATGCGCCTTAGCCCAGACGAATTGATATTTTGGCAATACGGCTTCATCAAACTGAATGCGACCATTGTGTATACCTGGGGGCTGATGCTGGTACTGGCGATCGGTTCATTCTTGATTACGCGTCGTATATCACTGGATCTCAAGCGATCGCGCTGGCAAGTCCTCCTGGAAATGATCGTCATCACCATCAACAAGCAGATCGAGGATGTTGGTCTTCGTAACCCAGAACGGTATATCGGCTTCCTGGGAACAATCTTTCTGTTCGTTGCCCTAGCCAGTCTCTGCACCGTCATACCTGGGTATGACCCGCCAACGGGATCGCTGTCAACGACCACGTCGCTTGCTCTGTGCGTCTTAATAGCGGTCCCCTATTTCGGCATTAAATATCAGGGATTCTCGTCCTACTTGCGGTCGTATGCCGAGCCGACTGTCATCATGCTGCCGTTCAACATCATCAGCGAAATATCACGAACCCTTGCCTTGGCCGTGCGACTATTCGGCAACATGATGAGTGGGGGAATGATTATCGCCATTTTACTAACCATAACGCCATTCCTGTTCCCCATCATCATGACGGCGATCGGTTTGCTGACCGGGATGGTTCAGTCCTATATATTCACAATTTTGGCAGCCGTGTACATCGCAGCTGCCATTGGAACACGCAGACCAAAGCCCGAGCACAAACCAGAGCCAGAGCACACCGCCTGAGCTTGAATTAACACCCTAAGGATACCTCCATGGACAGTTCAACTTTGATCGCCATCGCTTCGATCGTCACCGCTGGTATCACCACCGGCGTCGGATGTATGGCTCCGGCCATTGGTGAAGGTCGATCGGTCGCAGCAGCCCTGACATCCTTGGCTCAGCAACCCGATGCGTCTGCAACCATTACCAGAACGTTGTTTGTCGGGTTGGCGATGATTGAGTCGACGGCTATTTATTGCTTTGTCGTGTCAATGATCCTCATCTTCGCCAATCCGTTCTGGAACCATGTTATCGCCCAGAGCACAGGGAAATAACCCGTGCCTATCGATTGGTTCACGGTCGGTGCCCAAGTCCTGAACTTCCTGGTTCTGGTCTATCTGCTGAAGCGTTTCTTGTATAAGCCCATACTGAATGCCATCGAAACACGTGAAAAGTTGATTGCGGAGAAACTTGCTGGTGCTGAAGCCAAGATGGCCGACGCCAGCAAGGAACAGGACGAATACCGCAAGAAGAACGAGGAGATCGACCAACTTCGAGCTTCAGCCATGAGCGCCATGGAGGCGGAGACGAATACTGAACGACTGCGCCTTCTCGATGAGGCGCGGAAAGCGGCGGATGCAATCTCCGCCAGACGACAGGCATCGACCAGGGTCGATGCCCAGAATCTGAATCTGGCCATCGGTCACCGCATTCAGCAAGAAGTTATCGCAGTCGCGCGACACGCATTGAAGGACATGTCGACGTCCAGTCTGGAGCATGGCGTCGGGGATATCTTTATACGACATGTGCGGGAGATGGACGGGGATCGGAAGCGCTTGCTTGCAGAGGCGCTGAAGACGTCAACGGAACCGGCAATCCTGCGCAGTGCGTTCGAACTGTCCATCGATCAGCGCTCCGCGATGCAGCAGGCGCTCAACGAATCCCTTTCAGCTGACATTCGGATTTCCTTCAAAGTGTCACCCGATCTCATCAGCGGCATCGAATTCGTCACGAATGGTCAGAAAATTAGCTGGAACATCGCGGATTACCTAACCTCGCTGGAAAGCAGCGTCGACCAACTCTTAAACATGCAGACTTCGTCCAAGCCAGAGACCAAGTCAGATACCGAATCAGAGCCTAACGAAGAAAATATTGCCGAGGGGGCTCACGCTCATGGACCCTGACAGCCTGTCGAGCGTACTTGACCATGTATTTGAAAACCTCAGCGAAACAACGAATCGGTTGAAACCACTACTGAACCAACGCGAAATCGGTACGGTCGTCTCGGTATCCACCGGAATCGCAAAAATATCCGGGCTACCGGGTATTGGCTTTGAGGAATTGGTGCTATTGCGCGGCGGGACCAGTGGCATTGCCTTCAACGTGGACGAAGATGAGATCGGCGTGGTCCTGCTGGGTGAGTTTCGGAATGTCCGTGCTGGCGATGAAGCCGAGCGCACCGGCAGGGTCCTGGACGTGGCTGTCGGTGACGAGTTGCTGGGCCGGGTCATCGACCCACTCGGTCTGCCACTCGATGGTCTCGGTCCAGTGCAGACACATATGCGCCAACCCATTGAACGACCAGCCGCACCGATCATGGATCGCGCTCCAGTCACGGTGCCGCTCCAGACCGGCCTGACGGTCATCGATGCACTCATTCCCATCGGGCGTGGACAGCGCGAACTCATTCTTGGCGATCGACAAACCGGCAAGACTGCCATTGCGATCGACACCATTCTCAACCAGCGTGGCCAAGATGTGGTATGCGTCTATTGTGCCATCGGCCAACGCGCATCTGCAGTTGCCAAGGCCATAGCCGTCCTGCGTGATGGCGGCGCCATGGTCTTCACCGTGGTGGTTGTGAGTGAGGGCAACGACCCTCCGGGACTTGCCTACATTGCCCCGTATGCCGCCACCAGCATCGCGGAATATTTCATGGAGCAGGGTCGCGATGTCCTGATCGTGTATGATGATCTTACTCAGCACGCTCGTGCCTATCGCGAGTTGTCTCTGCTGCTGCGTCGACCACCCGGCCGCGAAGCTTTTCCCGGCGATGTTTTCTATATTCATTCGCGCTTGCTCGAACGGGCCACGCATCTCCGCAAGGAACGCGGTGGTGGTTCGCTCACAGCCCTGCCCATCATCGAGACGGAAGCCCAGAACATATCGGCGTACATCCCGACCAATCTGATCTCCATCACCGATGGGCAGATCTATCTCTCGCCATCGCTGTTCGAGCTGGGCATCCTGCCAGCCGTCGATGTGGGAAAATCCGTGTCTCGTGTTGGCGGGAAAGCGCAGCGGCCCACCTACCGATCAGTGACTGGCGATCTTAAACTAGCCTATGCTCAGTTTGAGGAACTGGAGACGTTCGCTAGGTTCGGGGCCCGCCTCGATGAGAGCACCCGCACGACGATCGAGCATGGAAAGCGTATCCGTGCTTGCCTCAAGCAGCATGAATTGGCTCCGGTGACCGTACCCGCCCAAATCGCCATCCTGGTGGCATTGACCGCTAAGCTCTTTGATCAAGTTCCGATCAATCGAATGGCGGAGGCAAAACAAGCATTGAGTGATGCCGACAAGAATATTCCAGAGGAGGTCCGTAAACGTTTTGACACGGAGAAGAAACTGAGCGACGAAGATCGGACGTTGATCGTCAACATCGCGCGAAAAGCCCTGGAATCATTTCAACCAAAACCACCACCTGATCCCGGAGTGGACGATACATCAGCACCGAAACCCAAGGTGGAAAACGAACCGGCTCGGGACCCCCAAGTTGACTCTCCTCCCACGCGGGCAGAAAATCCAGCGACGGAGACCAAGGGAAAGACATGAGCGATACGACAGCTAGTCTACGTCGACATATCCATACCGCCGGCGATCTCCAGTCCGTTGTCCGTACAATGAAGGCGATCGCAGCTTCGCGCATTGGGCAGTATGAAAAATCTGTACACGCATTGGATGCCTACTACCGGACGGTCGAGTTGGGGCTCGGGGCCTGTTTCCGGGATCTCCCTCATACGCATGGCGATGAAGTGAGTGCAGTCGCAGCCACCCAGACCGATACAATCGGTGGCATTGTATTTGGATCCGACCAGGGATTGGTCGGTCAGTTCAATCAAGTCGTAGCTGATCACGCCGTGGCAACTCTCGCAACGCTCCAGGGGAAGCCGAAGTGCTGGGCCGTTGGCGAGCGCGTTCACGCTCGTCTGGCCGACGCAGGAATGCCATTGATCGGTCTGTTCAACGTGCCGAATGCGGTTGACGCCATCACGCCGCTCGTCGGGCACATCCAGATCGCCAGCGAATCAAAACGATCCAATGGTGAATTCTTCCAATTGTATGTATTTCATAACCGGCCGAAGTCCGGTTCGCTGTACGAACCGGTCGCACAACGGTTGTTGCCGCTCGACCGGCAATGGCAGGACGGGTTATCTAAAGTCGCTTGGCCAACCAAAATCAGGCCAGAAGTCATGGAGAGTGGTTCGACGACGTTGCGTGCATATGTCCGGGAGTACCTGTTCATCTCGCTCTATCGGGCATGTGCCGAATCGCTAGCTAGTGAAAACGCGAGCCGCTTGGCGGCTATGGAGCGCGCTGATCGGAACATTAATGAATCCCTGGATAACCTACGCCAATCCTTCAATCGTTTGCGTCAAAGCTCAATCGACGAAGAACTCTTCGATGTGATTTCCGGATATGAATCTATGACGACCGGGAAGAAATCGCGTCGCGATTCCCCCGTTCGCGACACCGCTTTACGACGCTCATCGGATATAAGGCCGTGCGCGGTATCGGGCAGTGGTTCTGAAAATTCGCAGTATACGGTACCTCACTGTGCGGCTGCGCTGGAAGTAACTCCATGAATATTAGCGCCTACGCCGGTAAACCGGCCACCATTGCCATGTTGGTCAACGTCCAAGAGCTGATCACCGCATATTATACTAAGCGGCCGGAACCCGACGTGCCGGCCCAACAGATCGCCTTCGGCACATCAGGACATCGCGGTTCATCGCTCCAGACGACCTTCAACGAGTGGCATATCCTCGCCATCAGTCAGGCCATCTGCCTGTACCGTAAATGGAAAAAAATATCTGGTCCATTATTTCTTGGCATGGATACGCATGCCCTGTCTGTGCCGGCTCTTGCCACCACGCTTGGGGTCTTGGCCGCGAATGGCGTCGAGGTCATGCTGTCCCAGGGCGATGCATTCACCCCGACGCCGGCCATTTCCCACGCGATCATCACCCATAATCGTCACCGCAGGTCGGGTCTCGCTGACGGCATTGTCATCACCCCATCACACAACCCGCCGCATGATGGCGGGTTCAAATACAACCCTCCACACGGTGGCCCCGCCGAATCCGCGGTGACGAACTGGATCGAGGCGAAGGCCAACACCTATCTGCTCAATGGGTTACGCGGTGTGAAGCGGATGGGATACGAGGCGGCATTAGGCGCAGCTACGACGCATCGCTATGATTTCCGCGAAACCTACATCGCCGATCTCGGTCGGATCCTAGACATGGAACTCATCGCCAAAGTCCACCTGGGTGTGGATCCGCTGGGCGGAGCTGGTGTCCACTATTGGGGCGCCATCGCTGAGCGTTACCACTTGCAACTCACGGTGGTGAATGACGCCGTCGATCCAACCTTCCGCTTCATCCCGGTGGACTGGGACGGGCAGATCCGCATGGATCCATCCTCGACCTATGCGATGCAGAACGTGATCGCAATGAAGAATCGTTTCGACCTGTGCTTAGCCTGCGACACGGACTACGATCGGCACGGGGTCGTCACGCGTAACGCCGGCCTGATGCCGCCCAATCAGTACCTGTGCGTCATGGTGTCGTACCTGTTCCAGCACCGGCCGTTGTGGACCACGCAGATGGCCGTTGGCAAAACAGTAGTGAGTAGCCAATTGATCGACCGCATCACAGTCAAACTGGCACGGCAGCTCTACGAGGTGCCGGTCGGCTTCAAGTGGTTCGTCCCAGGCTTGCATGATGGATCGCTCGGCTTCGGCGGCGAGGAGAGCGCAGGAGCGGTCTTCGCGTGCATGGATGGCTCTCTTTGGACGACGGATAAGGACGGCATGGTTCCGGCCTTGCTGGCGGCCGAGATCATGGTCCGGAAGGAGCGGGACCCTGCTGACATCTATCGGGAGATCACCCAGCAATGCGGGGAACCCGTCTACGCCCGCATCGAAGCACCGGCAACGGCGGATGAACGGCGTATCCTGGCCGATCTCTCGCCTCAGGCCATGACGCGCAGCGAACTGGCCGGCGAGCCCATCCAGTCGATGATCACCCAGGCGCCAGGTAATGGGGCACCCATCGGCGGATTGAAGGTGGTGACGGCCAGCGGCTGGTTTGCGGCGCGTCCGTCAGGGACAGAGGCTGTCTACAAGATCTATGCCGAAAGTTTCTTGGGAGTCGATCATCTCCACCGGATCCAAACAGAAGCCCAAGCGATGGTCACTGAGGCCTTGGCTTGTGAGCCGGTCAAGGAACCGAATCCCGGCGAAACCATGCATCATCCTGTCAGCAAACACCGAAAGCGAATATCGGCAGCCGTCCAGGAGACCCCGTGAGCACAGCACCCGTCAACGGTCTTCCCAACCATTCATTGGGGACATGAGATGCACATTCCCTACGGCGACGATGCTGTGACCGATGCGAGACCGCCCCATTTAAAGGCGGGGCTCGCTGCCTTGACCGAACTGGCGTTGGATCTGCGCTGGTCGTGGAACCATGCCGCGGATACGGTGTGGCGCGACCTCGATCCGGCCCAGTGGGAATTGACCCACCATCCCTCTGAGGTGCTGCAGTCGGTGTCTCGGGAGAGACTCGACCGCATGCTGTCCGATCCGGCGTTTCGCGCTCGGGTCGATGCGCTGGTCCAGTCCAAGGCACGCTTGCTGTCCGACCCCGCGTGGTTCCAGCGGCAGCATCCCGCATCGCCACTCGCCTGCGTTGCGTATTTCAGCATGGAATTCATGTTGAGCGAGGCCTTACCCATATATTCGGGCGGCTTGGGCAATGTGGCCGGCGACCAGCTCAAGGCAGCCAGTGATCTGGGCGTGCCGGTGGTCGGGATTGGGCTGCTGTATCAGCATGGCTATTTCCGCCAGGTGCTCGATCGGGATGGCGCTCAGCAGGCCCTCTATCCATTTAACGATACGGGGCAGTTGCCGATCACCGCTGTACGGGACCACACCGGCGAGCGATTACGCCTGGAAGTTGTCCTTCCTGGATACTCGGTGTGGATCCGGGCTTGGCAGGTCCGGGTTGGCCGGGTGAACCTGTACCTCCTCGACAGCAACGACATGGCGAACACTCCAGCCCATCGCGGGATAACCAGCGGGCTATACGACGGCGAGCCAGAATTGCGGCTCAAGCAAGAGATGCTACTGGGCCTAGGTGGCTGGCGGCTGCTACGGGCCCTCGGACTCCAACCTGACGTCTGCCACCTCAACGAAGGGCATGCCGCCCTCGCGGTGCTCGAACGTGCCCGTGATCTGATGCAGGAATCCGGCATCCCTTTTGCCACCGCCCTGACGATCACTCGGGCTGGCAATCTGTTCACAACCCATACCGCGGTGGCTGCCGGCTTCGATCGTTTCGCACCGGCCTTGATCGCACAATACCTTGGCGGATATGCGGGCAAAATCGGGATCTCACTCGACGACCTGTTGGCCCTCGGCCGGGTGAATCCGTCGGACCCGTCCGAGCCATTCAACATGGCTTACCTGGCCATACGGGGCAGCGGAGCAGTCAATGGCGTCAGCCGACTGCATGGGGTGGTCAGTCGGCACCTCTTTGAGCCGCTGTTCCCAGCCTGGCCGGCAGGTGAGGTGCCGGTCGGGCACGTGACCAACGGTGTCCACATGCCGACCTGGGACTCGGAGGCGGCAGACACCCTGTGGACGGACGCGTGCGGGAAGGATCGCTGGCTCGGTACGACCGCACATCTGGAACAGCGGATCCGTAAGATCCCCGATGCGTCCCTGTGGAATTCCCGGTTGGCAGCCCGGAAGTCATTCATGGCGTACATCCGCCAGCGCTTGTCCCTGCAACTGGCGTCTTCCGGTGCTTCATCCGAGGAGATCGACCAGGCAAAAGAGATGTTCGATCCCATGGCCTTGACGGCGGTTATCGCCCGGCGCTTCGCGACCTACAAGCGGCCGAATCTGTTGCTGCATGACCCGGCACGACTCCTGCGGATCCTCAACAATCCAGATCGCCCCATGCAACTTATCCTCGCCGGAAAGGCCCACCCGGCGGATCTGCCAGGACAGGCGCTGATCCGGGAATGGACGCAGTTCATCAAGCATACGGCGGCCCGGTCGCGGGTGATCTTCCTCAGCGATTATGACATGCTCATGGCCGAACGCCTGGTGCAGGGAGCGGATGTCTGGATCAACACGCCACGCCGACCGTGGGAGGCCAGTGGAACGAGCGGCATGAAGGTGCTCGTCAATGGCGGCCTCAACCTGTCAGAGATTGATGGCTGGTGGGCAGAGGCCTACGCACCGGATGTGGGATGGTCGCTGGGTGATGGCCAGGAGCATGGTGATGATCCGGCATGGGACGCAGCGGAGGCCGACACGCTCTATGCCCGGTTGGAACACGATGTGATCCCAGAATATTACACCAGGGATGCCAACGGCATCCCGGTTGCTTGGGTCAAGCGGATACGGGAAAGCATGGCCCGGCTGACACCGCGTTTTTCTGCCGACCGGACAGTGCGCGAGTACACGGAGCAGCACTATTTGCCGGCGGCAGCCGCCTTCCACCTGCGGGCCGCTGATGCAGGTCAGATCGGGAGGCAGATCCACGATTGGCAGCACAACCTCGACCTCCGTTGGGCCGGGTTGCATATGGCCCAGCTGCAGGTTGAATCAGTCGAGGGGCAGCACCGGTTTATAGTGGTGGTCGGCCTTAATGGCATTGACCCCAATGCGGTGCAGGTCGAAGTATTTGCCGATGGCAGACAGGGCGAAGAACCCCAGCGGCTGGAGATGCGACCCGATGACCACGCGGCGGGCGACCAAGGCGGCCATACCTACCGTGCAACGACTGCCTGGGATCGCCCGGCATCGGATTATACGGCGCGGGTGATAGCCCATCGCGAGGGTGTCGCCATCCCGCTCGAGGACAGACGTATCAGGTGGCAGCGATGATGCGATCACCTGGCAGCCAGCGTGGAAAGACGTCGGCTCACGTCACGTGCCTCTTCGTGGATATTGGCGGCGTCCTGCTCACCAATGGATGGGATCACCGCGCTCGCTGGCGAGCGGCTCAGCATTTCGCGCTTCAGATAGCAGAGATGCAGGATCGGCATCACCTGATCTTTGCCACCTATGAGATTGGGAAGATCACCTTGGATGCCTACTTGGATCAGGTGGTCTTCCACTGCAAGCGGCCGTTCACCCGGGCCCAGTTCCGTACCTTCATGTTCGCGCAGTCCCTGCCCTTCCCTGAGATGCTCCAGCTGGTCGCCCGTCTCAAGGCCAAGCACAGTCTGAAAGTCATCGCCGTTAGCAATGAGGGGCGCGAACTGAATGCTTATCGAATCAGGAAATTCCAGTTAACAGAAATTATCGATGGCTTCATTTCGTCCTGCTTTGTCGGGATTAGCAAACCGGACGCGGAGCTCTTCAGATACGCATTGGATTTTGCCCAGGTCATGCCCAGCCAGGTGGTCTATCTGGAAAATACGGCTATGTTCGTCCAAATCGCGGAAAGTCTGGGTATCCGCAGCGTTCTGCATACGGAAATCGAATCCACTCGGGCTCAGTTGGCTGCCTATGGCCTGCGCGATGACGATCGGATCAGCCATGAAACCCGCTGATCCCGCCATCCTGGTCATCAATGGTGGATCTTCGAGCATTCGCTTTGCGGTGTACTGGCAACGTGGACCGCTGACCCTTGCATTTCACGACCGCGTGGAACGCATCGGCCTACCTGGTACCTGCCTCTTCTTCAGCGACGGCAGCGGTGGTCCCTTGACCAGCACGGGATTCGCCGCCCATGATCATCGTTCGGCGGCAACGCTGCTGATCGACTGGTTGGAAGGTCAGTCGTGCTTCTCGTCAGTGACCGCCGTGGGGCACCGCATCGTCCACGGCATGGAACACGCCGAGCCCGAGTCGATCACGCGTCACCCGTACGCGCCCGGATCTGCGCCGGCCTCGAGTTCCTCGGCATCGAACTGGACGCGGAACGCAATGCCGCGGACGCGCCGGTGATCAGCAGCGATACCAGCCGGGTTACTGTCCGCGTCACCCATACGGACGAGGAACTGATGATCGTACGATCTGCTCTTCGCGTTCTGAGCAACACCGCAACGACCAGGGACACGACACCATGAACTTCTCAACCTCGTCCCTTGGCACGGAGCAGCTGCGGCTCATGGATGCCTATTGGCGCGCCGCCAACTACCTCTCGGTTGGGCAGATATATCTGTTCGATAACCCGCTCTTGAAGCGCCCCTTGGCGATGACCGACATCAAACACATGTTGTTAGGGCACTGGGGGACAACCCCTGGCCAGAACTTTATTTATGTGCATCTCAATCGAATCATCAAGCAGTTTGATCTGGACATGATCTACGTCTCTGGGCCCGGGCATGGCGGCCCAGCTGTGGTAGGCAATACCTACCTGGAAGGCACCTACAGCGAGATCTATCCCGAGATCAGCCAGGATGAGGCTGGTCTGCAAAAGCTTTTCCTGCAATTTTCATTTCCCGGCGGGATCCCCAGTCACGCCTCGCCGGAATGCCCTGGCTCAATCCATGAGGGCGGAGAACTGGGCTATTCGCTTAGCCATTCGTTTGGTGCAGTGTTCGACAACCCCAACCTCATCGTCGCCTGTGTGGTCGGGGACGGAGAGGCGGAGACAGGACCTTTAGCAACCGCGTGGCACTCGAATAAATTTCTCGATCCGATCAGTGACGGCGCCGTTCTGCCGATCTTGCACCTCAACGGGTACAAGATCAGCAATCCGACCGTCCTTGCGCGAATCGAGCCTGAAGAATTAGAGCAATTCCTGCGAGGCTGTGGTTGGACCCCATATTTTGTCGAGGGCGACGACCCTATGACCATGCACCGCATCATGGCGGCGACGCTTGACCGGGTGATCAAGGATATCCAGCGTATTCAGGGCAACGCGCGGAAGAATCACGACACCACGCGCCCACGCTGGCCGATGATCGTCCTCAAGTCACCCAAAGGCTGGACCGGGCCGAAGGTGGTCGATGGTCAGCAGATCGAAGGTACGTTCCGGGCGCATCAGGTTCCACTGGGCGATCCGGTCACGCATCCCGGTCACCTCGCCTTGTTGGAGACCTGGCTGCGCAGTTATCGCCCGGAAGAGCTGTTCGACGCGCGAGGTCGACTGATTTCGGAACTGGCCAGTCTGGCGCCCCTGGGTGATCGTCGCATGGGCGCGAATCCCCATGCCAATGGCGGCAAGTTGCTACGCGACCTGAATCTGCCTGACTTCCGCGAGTATGCCGCGACCGTGCCGACGCCCGGAGTGCGTGGAATTGGCGATACGCGCGTGCTCGGACCATTTCTTCGTGATGCGATGAAGATGAATCAGGAGCAGCGCAATTTCCGCATCTTCGGGCCGGACGAGACGCTCTCCAACGGGCTCGGGGCCGTTTTCGAGCAGACCGCCCGCCAGTGGGACGCGTCCGTCAAGCCGAATGACGAGTTTCTCGCCCCGAGCGGACGGGTGCTGGATTCCATGCTCAGCGAGCATCAATGCGAAGGCTGGCTCGAAGGCTATCTGCTCACGGGCCGCCACGGACTCTTTAACTGTTACGAGGCCTTCATCCACATTATCGATTCGATGTTCAACCAACACGCCAAGTGGCTGAAGGTCACGGCTGATCTGCCCTGGCGCCGCAAGATCGCCTCGCTGAACTACCTCCTGGCTTCGCATGTCTGGCGCCAGGATCACAACGGTTTCACTCATCAGGATCCCGGCTTCATTGACCATGTAGTAAACAAGAAGGCAGAGGTAATCCGGGTATACCTGCCACCGGATGCGAACTGCCTGCTCTCGGTCATGGATCACTGCCTACGCAGCCGGCATTATGTCAACGTCGTAATCGCAGGTAAGCATCCTGCGCCACAATGGCTGACAATGGAAGCTGCCGTCACGCATTGCAACGAAGGCATCGGCATCTGGCAGTGGGCCAGCAACGATCAGGGAGCAGCTCCGGACGTGGTCATGGCCTGCTGTGGCGATGTTCCCACGCTCGAAACGCTGGCTGCGGTTTCGATCCTGCGCGAGCATCTTCCGGCTCTGCGGATCAGGGTCGTCAATGTCGTCAACCTGATGAAGCTACAACCGAAATCCGAGCACCCACACGGATTGAACGAGGTTGAATTCGACGAGATCTTCACCAAGGACAAGCCGGTCATCTTCGCCTTTCATGCCTACCCATGGCTAATCCATCGCCTGACCTATCGCCGCACCAATCACGACAACATTCATGTCCGCGGCTACAAGGAGGAAGGCACCATCACCACCCCGTTCGATATGACGGTGCTCAACGAACTGGACCGCTTCCACTTGGTAATGGATGCTATCGACCGCCTCCCGCAGACCGGAGACCAAGGCGTGTACCTCAAGCAGCAGCTCAAGGACAAGCTTATCGAACACAGGAAATACATTCGTACCAACGGCCAGGACATGCCAGAAATACGAAATTGGCAGTGGAATGCCCGATGAATCGAGGCATGCGTATCTGGAACTATTTTTGGTCGAGCTTCTGGTTCTTGCCTTCGTTGATTGTCGTGGCGAGCATGGCCTTTGCGGCGGTCATGATCGAAGCGGGCTCCGCGACAAGCGACCGTTTTCTGGCGCAGTGGCCGCGCCTGTTTGGTGCCGGGGCGACGGGCGCGCAGGCGCTAATGTCCACCATCGCCACGTCGATGATGTCGGTGGTTGGCGTCACGTTCTCCGTTGTCTTGGTGGCGTTGGCGCTGGCTTCGAGCCAATATTCATCACGCATATTGCGGAACTTTATGCTCAGCCGAACTACCCAGACAATTCTCGGCATATTCGCCGGCATCTTTGTCTACAGTTTGATAATCATTCGGACTATTCGTAGCGGCGATGAAGGCGTGTTTGTCCCGAGTCTCGCAGTGTTTGTTGGGGTGACGCTTGCGGTCGGTAGCGTAGTTGTCCTCATCTTCTTCATCCATCACATCGGCTCTTCGATTCAAGCGTCTGCCGTCATTTCGTCCGTAGCCAAAGAGACCATCAACGCCATTGACAACCTTTTCCCCGAGCAGCTCGGTCAGGGTCCGGGCGATGACCTGGATGATCCGATGCAACAGGAACTGCCGCTATTGAATTGGCATCCCATCCCGGTCAAGGATAGTGGTTACGTACAGAGCGTAAATTACGAAACTCTCATGCGGGTTGCGCGTAAACATAATATCATCGTTCGCATGGAGCATGCCATAGGCGAGTTCGCGGTCAAAGAAACGGCGCTTGTGTCCGTTGCGTTTCAAGGCCAGTTGACTCGGGGAACGATTGCGGACCTACAGGCGGCGTTCACTATCGACCGGTACCGTACAGTCGAGCAAGACGCGGCCTTCGGCATCAGGCAACTCGTGGATGTCGCCTTGAAGGCTCTCTCGCCTGGAGTCAACGACGTCTCCACCGCCATAACGTGCGTGGACTACTTGACAGCGATTCTTTCGCGACTTGCGGCCCGGCAGATACCTTCAATGTATCGCTACGAGAGTGGAAAGCTACGCGTGATCGCCAAGGGTCCAGGCTTCGAGAGCTTGCTGACCGAGGCGTGTGACCAGATCCGCAGAGCCGCGAGTGGCAATGTGGCCATCATATCGCGAATGCTTGGATCTCTACAAACAATAGGAAGTCGGACGACCCGTCCCAGTCGACGGCTGGTGCTTCGCGAGCAAGTTGAGTTGATCGCTGAGCTTGCAGAACGCACCGTTGAGTCACCCCACGACCGTTCGAAAATCGAAGCGCGTTTGGCGCACGTGCGCTCGGCGCTAGAGACCACCGCTGCCTTGGATCCAGCATGAAATCGGCAGAGCTACAGTCCATCGATTCATCCCACTTCACCGTCGAGGTTATACGTCCATGAATACCCAAGATCTAATCGACACTGCCGCCGCTATGGTTGCCAACGACAAAGGTCTGCTGGCGATGGACGAAAGCACGCCAACCTGCAACAAACGCTTCGCCGCACTCGGGATCCCCCAGAGTGAAAACAACCGTCGCGCGTATCGTGAACTGCTGGTCACGACGCCGGGGTTGGGCAAATGCATCAGCGGGGCGATCCTATTCGACGAAACGATCCGGCAACGATTGCAGGATGGAACTCCATTCGCCGTCACCCTCGCACAAGCAGGGATCATCCCAGGCATAAAAGTCGACACGGGTGCAACTGGTCTGGCTGGCCATGCTGGGGAAAAAGTGACCGAGGGTCTGGACCGGTTGTTCGATCGTTTAACGGATTATGTAAGTCTCGGCGCCCGCTTTGCAAAATGGCGCGCCGTGATCAGCATCGGTGACCAAATTCCATCCAGGGCATGCATTGAAGCCAACGCTCACGGCCTGGCGCGTTATGCCCGTTTATGCCAGGAGTCCGGACTTGTTCCGATCATTGAGCCTGAGGTTCTCATGGCCGGTGGGCACAATCTCGCGCGCTGCCGTGATGTGACCGAGGAGACCCTACGCATGGTCTTCGCCCAACTCGTGGTCCAGGGAGTGGCACTGGAGGCCATCATCTTGAAGCCCAATATGGTGTTGCCGGGATCCGACAGTGCCAAACCGGCGACCGAAGACGAGATTGCAGTGGCCACCGTCGGCTGCCTGCTACGCACCGTCCCAGCCGCCGTGCCTGGCGTCGCATTCCTTTCAGGTGGACAATCGCCGGAACTCGCTTCGACACGGCTCAACGCCATGCATGTCAACTTCGGTGATCGCCTGCCGTGGGCCGTGACGTTCTCATTCTCTCGCGCGCTACAGCAACCCGTGTTGGCAATCTGGAAAGGTGATGTCGCCAATACCCAGACAGCACAACAAGCCCTATTGCATCGCGCGCAAATAAATCACGCAGCCCGACGTGGTGCATACCTGCCCAGCATGGAACAAGGATGAGCTACGGGAAGACTGTCTGTAAAGCCGGCCAGACGAGTACGGCGCGAGTCGAAACGGCAAACCCAAGGGTGGAGGCTAAGGCAACCACAGCCGGCAGATCCGGAACCAAGAGGTTCATTATTGGCTTCGCCGGGTTGTTCGGCCCGTGCTACAGAGCATCACCCGGCTTCACCACCAACTCATCGCAGAATTCTCCAAACGAACCTGATAGTTCGACTCGTTATTCTACATGATAGTCAATGCCGAGCATCGCGGAGCGCATGCGTACTCACCGGGCTTCAGTGAGGCGAGGCTGGATGTGTTGCAGCGTCACGCCTTCGAATACTTCCTGAGCGAGACCAACCCCGTGAATGGTCTGGTCGCGGATAAATCGCTACCGGGTGCTCCCGCCAGTATTGCGGCCGTGGGCTTCGCGCTGACGGTCTATCCGGTCGGCATCGTGCGCGCCTGGATGACGCGCGCCGACGCGATCGCCCGTACACTGGCGGTGTTGCGGTTCTTCTCGACCAGCACGCAGGGCCCCGCGCCAGACGCAACCGGGCACCATGGCTTCTACTACCACTTTCTCGACATGATCACTGGGCGGCGCGCCGGTCTGTGCGAGTTGTCCACAGTCGATAGTGGATTCCTGCTTGCTGGCATGCTCGCTGCTGCGACTTTTTTCGATATCGAAAGTGAGGAAGAGCAAGAAATCCGGACGTTGGCTGACGCGCTCTACCGGCGCACAGATTGGGCATGGGCGTGCAATGGCGGTGCTACACTTACCCACGGGTGGACCCCGGAGCGTGGCTTTCTGCGCTACCGCTGGGAAGGCTACGACGAGGCGGTGCTCCTGTACGTCCTCGGGCTGGGTTCGCCGACGCACCCCTTACCGCCGGAGAGTTACACGGCCTGGGCATCCACCTACCAATGGAAGACAATCTACGGCTACGAATTCATCTACGGTGGTCCGCTCTTTCTCCATCAGTACTCGCATGTCTGGGTAGATTTCCGCGGTATCCAAGATGCGTTCGTGCGCGACAAGGGGATCGATTACTTCGAGAACAGCCGGCGCGCTACGTATGTCCAGCAAGAGTACGCGATACGTAATCCGCTCGAGTTCGTGGGGTACGGAGAGCTCTTATGGGGCCTTACTGCGAGCGATGGGCCCGGCAAGATGACGCGTAAAATTAACGGCATCAAGCGAACGGTCTTCGACTATATCGCGCGCGGAGCACCGTATGGCCCTGATGACGGAACCGTCGCACCGTGGGCCGTGGTGGCCTCGCTTCCGTTCGCTCCAGAAATTGTTCTTCCGACCATCCAATATATTCAGGACATGTATCCGCCAGTCATCAGCGAGTACTTTTTACGGTGCAGCTTTAATCTCAGCTTTCCTAACAAGAACGATGCCAACGCCGGATGGACATCACCCTATCATTTCGGGATCAACCTAGGTCCGGTGGTGCTGATGTGTGAGAACCACCGGTCAGGTATGCCCTGGCGACTGATGCGTACGTGCAGTTATGTGGTCACGGGTCTGCGGCGCGCGGGCTTTACGAACGGTTGGATAGGAGGAGCCGCAGAATGACGTTAAACTTAGGCGTGGATCCAACGCCAACCGACATCTCATCGGCAGGTCATGGTCGCAATCCATGGGGCATTGACCCCATGGTGGGACCTTACAGCACAGTTAGGCTTACGAAGAATTATTCAAGGAAATATCATGAATTACGTTAAGGAATTCCGCATAAAGCCTGGCCACAAACTCCAGCTCAAGGATTATGATCCTAGTGAATGTGGCAAGCACGGTAAAAAGTCCGCGCACAAGCGGATTGCTAAACTACAGGAACGCATGGATGAATTGCAGTTCCGCCTCTATGCCGAACAACGACGATCGGTGTTAATCTGCCTGCAGGCGCTTGACGCCGGAGGCAAGGATGGCGTTGTGCGCCATGTCATCGGTTCGATGAATCCGCAGGGATGCCACGTGGTCGGATTCAAGCAGCCATCGGCCGAGGAACTCGCTCATGACTTCATCTGGCGTATTGAATCTGCCGTTCCCAGGCGCGGCGCAGTGACGATCTTCAACCGTTCCCATTACGAAGATGTGCTTATCGTGCGGGTTCATGATCTCGTACCTAAGAAAGTCTGGTCAAAACGATATGATCAGATCAATGACTTCGAGCGGCGCCTTGATGATAACGGCACGAAGATCCTGAAATTCTTTCTCCACATCAGTAAGGAAGAACAGCTGGAGCGTTTCAAGGACCGTCTCGATGATCCGACTCGACATTGGAAAATCAGCGATGCGGACTACTCAGAACGGAAATACTGGCCTGACTACGAAGAGGCCTATCAAGACGCCATCAGCAAGTGCAATACCAAACAGGCACCTTGGTTCGTTATTCCATCCGACCACAAATGGTTTCGCAACCTCGCCATCTCGGAAATCATCGTCGAAACCATGGAGTCACTCGATTTCAAGCTGCCCCCATCAAGCGTCGATATCGCTGCGATCAAGGGAAAATACCACGAAGCGGTCGGCCGTTCCATGGCCGAGTTGAAAAAGAACAAGAAATGAAACGGAGCACGCGTGAGGTAATAATGGCTGTCGCGTTACGTGACGAATTATTCGGTCATCACCTTGTCCGGTGGGCCATAGCACCTGATGCAGGTGCTATGGACCGAATTACAGCAGATCCGGTGTTTCATAAAAAGTCCGTCATTGGCACGATTTAAGCTAGTATTATGAGACGCATAGTGAAACACAAATCAAGGAGCAGCCATGCCTTACGAACAGCCATTCATCCACACAACGCCTAAAAAGACTTCAGCTGAAACGAACACACCGCGTCCACATCAAGGATTTTCATGGCCTATGCGAATTCTGGCCATCGTCGGCATCATCGGTGTCATAGTGATGATTATCGCACTCTATTACCGAAACTAATGCTGAACCAATGTCCGTGCATATTGTCTATGTGAGATCCGCGAGCTTTGCAAAACGCACGACGACTAGCGAGTCAATGACGTGCTCGACGACTTGGGCGACCTGGTCGCAAGGATAGATGGCGAAAGATGGCGATGTCGTGGTTACCACAGCGGCGATAATGCCCAAGTCTACTGACATTGCTGCAGTCTATCTGCAGTGACCAGACTCAACTCAAATAAAGAGAACCAATGATGATAATACAAATAAACAGCAACAAAAGCATTCAAGTTCAAGAGGAACTTGTGGCCCAGGTAGAGGCTATGGTCACTAAATCTCTGAGCCACTTCAGCGCTCACATTACGCGAGTGGAAGTTCATCTTAGCGACGAGAACGGCAGCAAGGATGGCAAGCACGACAAGCGGTGCATGATGGAAGCCCGTCTTGAGGGGCGGCAACCCGCTGCGGTGACGTGCGAGGCTGCGACCCTTGCCCAGGCTGTCGCCGGTGCGGCGGACAAGTTGAAAAGATCTCTTGCGAGCACACTGGAGCGACTCAACGACCATCGCTAACGCTATTCGTCAAGACGCTCCCAGTGCCTACGACACAAAAAACCCAATTATCTGTTACAGGCACTCCGGCCGAGGCATGGCACACGCTGACCGTTGATGTAGCAGCGAGTCTTCTGCAAACTGATAGGTCGCATGGGTTGAGCAACAACGAGGCGACACGGCGCCTCAAGCGTTTCGGCGCCAACCAGCTCAAGCAGGCGAGCGGACCGACTCTTTTCGCCATTCTTTTCAATCAGTTCAAGAGCCTCCTCGTGTTGCTGCTGTTCGCGGCCGCTGGGATCGCCTTCGTCATGGGTGAGAACATCGAGGCGGTGGCTATCCTGGTGGTCGTCGTTCTAAACGCAGCGATTGGATTTTATACGGAATGGAAGGCGGAGCGGACGCTAAACGCTCTCCAGAAGCAGACGGTGCGGATCGCTCGTGTGATTCGCGACCAAGTGGAACGCCAACTCCCCGCAGTACAACTGGTTCCGGGGGACCTGGTCGTTCTTGAGGCAGGTGCGCGGGTCCCAGCGGACGGACGGATTATCGAGGGTGTGCGTTTGCAGATCGAGGAGGCCGCCCTTACGGGGGAGTCGAAGGCGATCACGAAGTCGACCGATCCAATCACGGACGCAGAGACGCCTCTCCCAGACCGGATCAACCTGGCGTTCATGGGCACGACGATCATGAACGGTCGGGGTAAGATTCTCGTCACGGGCACTGGCGCCGTGACCGAAATGGGAAAGATCGGGACCCTTATCGACAAAGCCAAGAGCAACGACACGCCTCTTGAGAAGAAGCTCGAACGCCTCGGTCGTCTGTTGCTGGGAATCGTCTTGGTACTTTGCGCGGTGATTGTTCTCGCGGGCTGGATTCGCGGTCACAGCTTACTCTATATGCTTGAAATGGGCATCTCACTCGCGATCGCTGCCGTGCCCGAGGGGCTTCCAGCCGTATCAACGATGACGCTTGCGCTTGGAATGCAACGCATGGCCCGCATGGGTGCGCTGATCCGGCGATTGCCCGCAGTCGAGACGCTCGGCTCCACAACGGTCATCTGCACCGACAAAACCGGAACGCTGACCAGAAATGAGATGACGGTGTCGGCGTATGTTCTTGATACACGACGGATCGACGTCACCGGCGCCGGATACTCGCCGGTTGGTGAGTTTCTGGAAAACCACCAACCGGTGGACCCTCATGCTGACGCACACCTCACCCTAGCGCTGCGCGTCGGCGCCTTGTGCAACGACGCGAAAGTCGCTCACGTTGATGGCAAAGACACCGTCCTTGGCGACCCAACCGAAGCTGCCTTGATCGTGGCAGCGCAGAAGTCGGGCTTGCAGGAGGGGAAGCTCGAAGCCGAGTTCCCCCGCATCCACGAGCAGCCATTTGATAGCGATACCAAGCGCATGGCCACTGTGCACCGGACGCCTCACGGTAGGGCGATCATGTTTGTGAAAGGATCTCCGTCCACCTTGCTCACAGCAAGTTCTTTCCAGGTTCGGACCAGTGGAGTGGAACCCATCACAACTGACGATCGCGCGCGCTGGGATGAGATGAATCAACTCCTCGCCGGGGCGGCACTCCGTGTGCTTGCTTTTGCTTATCGAGATATTCCCGAAGGTCAGAGCGAGAATGATATCGACGCCACGAAGGATCTCGTCTTTGTCGGTCTCGTCGGCATGACCGATCCACTGCGAGAAGAGGTGAAGGCTGCGATCGTCACCTGTCGTGAAGCTGGCATTCGTACGGTGATGATCACCGGTGACCAACAGATTACTGCGGCCGAGATCGCCCGCCAACTCGGCATCGACCGAGATAGTAATGGCAAATCGCTTCGGATTGTGCACGCGAGTGAGTTGACCAATCTTGACGATGCGGGATGGCATGAAACAGTGAAAGGGGTTGCCGTCTTTGCTCGCGTGTCGCCCAAGCACAAACTTCAGATTGTGGAGGCGCTGCAGGCCCAAGGGCAGATTGTGGCCATGACTGGCGACGGTGTGAACGACGCGCCGGCCTTGAAGAAGGCCGATATCGGCATCGCCATGGGCATCAAAGGGACGGAGGTCGCCAAGGAGACGGCTGACATGGTCATCGTCGATGATAACTTTGCCACGATTGTACGATCGGTCGAACAGGGGCGGATCATTTATGCGAATATCCTCCGCTTCATCCGCTACCTCTTCTCATGCAATCTTGCTGAGATCCTCACGGTGTTCATCGCTCTGATGGTCGGCTGGCCGTTGCCCATAGGCGCGCTTCAGATCCTGTGGCTAAACATGATAACTGACATCTTCCCTGCGCTCGCGTTGGCCCTTGAGCCGTCGGTTCCTGGCATGATGAACCGGCCACCGAACAATCCGAAGGCGCCTCTACTGCCGCCGCGGCTCTTGGTTATGATCGGCTGGCAGGGGGTGCTACTCGCTGCAGCCACGTTGTTTGCGTTCTTCCTTGGAATGCGGATGTATGGTACGGAAGGCGAGGGATTGAAGCACGCCATCACGGTGTCGTTCATGACTCTCGCGTTCGTCCAGGTGGTTCATGTATTTAGTTCACGATCGGAGACGCGCTCGGCATTTGACGCTCGGCTCTTCAAGAACGGCTGGCTGTGGGGTGCCGTGGCGCTTTGCGTTCTCTTACAGCTTGCCGCTGTTTACCTCCCGTTCTTGCGCACCATTCTCCATACCGTCCCGCTCGGCATGAAGGATTGGGGCGTCGTGGCCGGTTGCGCGGTCTTGCCGCTCGCCGTCGTGGAAATTGTGAAGTTGATCCAGCGCCGCATCGCTCGGGGCCTGAACACACATGATACCAGCGCATGAGATAAACGGGACGACACGGGACTACGTTGAGCGTTTATTCCCTGCTTGATATGTCAAAACCATTCACCACCTGCTCCTACTGCCAGTCGGCCATGAAAAAGGATCTTGCATGAATGCCACCCGCGACCTGCACGAACTGGGACAGAGCCTCTGGCTCGACAACATCACCCGGGACTTGCTCACATCTGGCACGCTGAAGCGGTACATCGATGACTTGTCGGTGACCGGACTCACGTCGAATCCGACCATTTTCTAGCACGCGCTCAAGGGCGGCGTCGCCTACGACGACGACATTCGCGGTGGTGTGAAGGCCGGTCGCACAGGCGAGGAGCTTTTCTTTGACCTCGCCATCAACGACCTAACCCGAGCCGCCGATCTATTCTTGCCTGTCCATCAACGTACCAACGGCGTGGACGGCTGGGTGTCCCTTGAGGTCTCTCCGCTGCTCGCCCACGATACCGCCTTGACAATAAAGGCCGCGAAGGATCTGTTCGTCCGCGCCGGTCGACCGAACCTACATATCAAAATACCGGGAACAAAGGAGGGTCTTCCAGCCATTGAAGAGGCCACCTTCTCCGGGATTCCGGTGAACGTGACACTGCTCTTTTCGCGCGAGCAGTACCTCGCCGCCGCCGACGCGTGGTTGCGCGGAGTTGAGCGTCGGATCGCGGCTGGCCTCGATCCCGACGTCCGGTCGGTGGGCTCGGTATTCGTCAGTCGCTGGGATGTGGCAGTGGCGGCGAAGATCCCCATAGATCTGAAGAATCAACTCGGTAACGCCATGGCTGGTCGCATCTACGCCGCAGTACGCACGCTGCAGGCGTCACCGCGCTGGCAGCGTGCGCAGAACGCAGGCGCGAGGCCGCAGCGACTCCTGTGGGCCAGTACCGGGACCAAGGATCCAGAGGCCTCGGATCTTCTCTACGTGAAGGCGCTCGCCTCGCCCTACACGGTGAACACGATGCCAGAGAAAACGCTTCTCGCCTTCGTCGATCACGGCGTTGTTGGGTCGCCTCTCACCACTGACGGCCGTGAAGCTGAGGAGGTGATCGCCAGCCACTCGCGTGCCGGGGTGAACATCGATGCCGTGGCGGTCCAGCTGCAGGATGCGGGAGCGAAGTCCTTCGTGAAGTCCTGGAATGCATTGCTCGAGCGCCTTGTAGAGAAGACGACTACGAAGAATGGCATGACATCATGATGCCGATCTCTCTTCGACAGCGCCCCGCCTGGTTAGCGCTTACCGCGCACCACCAGAAGATAGAGCCGCTTCAGCTTCGCGAGCTTTTCGCGAATGATCCCGGGCGTGGGAAACGGCTTACAGTCGAGGCAGCGGGGGTCTTCCTCGACTATTCGAAGAACCGCGTCACCGACCAGACGATAGCGCTTCTTGTGCAGCTCGCAGCGGAGTTGGGTTTGCGCGAGCGTATCGACGCCATGTTCCGCGGCGACAAGATCAACCTAACCGAGAACCGGGCTGTTCTGCATGTGGCGCTGCGGGCACCGCGTAGCACCTCCATCGTGGTAGACGGTGAGAATGTGGTCTCGCATGTCCACGCGGTGCTCGACAAGATGACCGACTTTTCGAACCGCGTGAGGAGCGGCGATTGGAAGGGCCATACCGGGAAACGCATCAAGAACGTAGTGAATATTGGCATCGGCGGATCGGACCTCGGTCCGGTCATGGCCTACGAGGCGCTCCGTCATTACGCCGACCGCACCATGGCATTCCGCTTCGTCTCTAATGTGGACGGCACCGACTTCGTCGAGGCCACCTGGGACCTCGATCCGGCCGAGACCCTCTTCGTCATCTCTTCGAAGACCTTTACGACACGTGAGACCATGGCGAATGCCCATACGGCACGTGATTGGGTGCTTGCTAGCGTGGTGGGTAACGCTCAGGCGATAGCAAGACACTTCGTAGCGGTTTCCACGAACGCCGAGCAGGTAGCAGCATTTGGTATCGACCACGCCAACATGTTTGAGTTCTGGGACTGGGTGGGTGGCCGCTATTCGATGGGCTCGGCTATCGGCCTCTCCACCATGCTCGCCATAGGTCCCGAGGCCTTCCGGGCTATGTTAGACGGTTTCCACGAGATGGACGAGCATTTCCGCACCGCCCCATTTGAACGGAACCTGCCTGTGTTGAAAGGGTTGCTCTCGGTTTGGTACAACGACTTCTTCGGTGCCCAGACCGTGGCGGTGCTGCCTTACGAGCAGTACCTGAATCGCTTCCCGGCCTATCTGCAGCAACTGACTATGGAGAGCAACGGGAAACACGTCGGCCTCGATGGGTCTCGCATTGATGTCGACACCGGACCTGTCTACTGGGGTGAGCCTGGGACGAATGGCCAGCACTCGTTCTACCAACTCATCCATCAGGGCACTCGCCTCGTACCTGCTGACTTCATCGCCTTCGGCGAGGCGCTGAACCCACTTGGCATCCAACACGATCTGCTCGTAGCCAACATGTTGGCGCAGGCCGAGGCGCTCGCCTTCGGAAAGACCACAGCGGAGGTGCAGGCCGAGGGCACACCATCCTGGCTCGCACCTCACCGCGAGTTCGACGGAAACCGCCCCTCCAATGTGATGCTGCTCGATCGGCTGACGCCGGCAGCGTTGGGCAGGCTCGTGGCGCTGTACGAGCACGATGTGTTCACCCAGGGCGCGATCTGGGGCCTCGACTCCTTCGACCAGTGGGGCGTGGAGTTCGGGAAGGTGCTGGCACAGCGGATAGTCCCGGAGCTTACGGATCCCGGTGATCCTGCGCTGGCACATGATGAATCGACCAACGAGCTTATCCGCCGTTATCGCACGATCAGGAGGAGTTCATGCCATCGCTAGCTGATCTCGACACGTTGTGCGTCAATACGATGCGCACACTCTCCATCGACGCCGTCCAGCAGGCGAACTCGGGCCACCCAGGAACGCCGATGGCACTTGCGCCCATGGCCTATGTGCTCTGGAACCGAGTCATTCGTTTCGATCCGCAGGATCCCATCTGGCCCGGTCGTGACCGCTTCGTCCTCTCGAACGGCCACGCCTCCATGCTGCTCTGGTCGCTGCTCCATCTCACCCGCACGCACGCCGTGAACGCCGTCGGCCAGCGGCTCGCCGAAATGGCTGTGACGCTCGAAGACATCCGGCGCTTCCGACAGTGGGGAAGCAAGGCCACGGGCCATCCCGAGTACGGCCTCACTTCCGGTATCGAGACGACCACCGGCCCGCTCGGTCAGGGCATTGCCACCAGCGTGGGCATGGCCATCGCGCAGAAATGGCTCTCTAGCCACTATGACCGCCCCGGCTTCCCACTTTTCGACTACGCCGTCTATGCCGTTGCCGGCGATGGTTGCTTCATGGAAGGTGTTGGTTCTGAGGCCGCCTCGCTCGCCGGCCACCTTGGTCTCGACCATCTTTGCTGGGTCTACGACAATAATCACATCACCATCGAGGGCAGCACGAGCCTTACCTTCACCGAGGCCGTCACCACCCGTTTTCTTGCCTATGGCTGGAACGTGCTCCGCGTCGGGGATGCCAACGACCTCGACCGTATTGAGCACGTCTTCCATGTCTTCCGAAAGACCAAGGGCCGACCCACTCTCATCGTCCTCGACAGCCACATCGGTTACGGCTCACCTCACAAACATGACACCGCTGCGGCACACGGCGAGCCGCTCGGCGTTGAGGAGGTCCGGCTTACCAAGCGCGCGTACGGCTGGCCTGAGGACGCGCAATTCCTCGTGCCCGATGGCGTCGAGCGACACTTCGCGAAAGGCATTGGCGCGCGCGGAAACCAAGCGCACCGGGAGTGGATCGACCTTTTCGATACCTACCGAGCGACGTTCCCAGAACTCGCGGCCGAGATCGACCTTATGCAGAAGCGTGAGCTGCCCTCTGGCTGGGACCGGAACCTGCCTGTCTTTCCCGCTGACGCCAAGGGAGTCGCGGGTAGGGATGCGTCCAGCCAAGTGCTGAACGTGCTGGCCCAGAATATCCCATGGTTTCTGGGCGGCGCTGCGGACCTGGGTCCGTCGACAAGGACGTTGCTCACGTATCCCAATGCTGGCGACTTCCAGGCTGCGACGCCGGGAGGGAAGAACCTACACTTCGGGATCCGCGAGCATGCCATGGCAGCGATCGTGAACGGCCTCTCGCTTTCGAAGCTTCGTGCGTACGGCGCCACCTACTTCATCTTCAGCGACTACGCCCGGCCGGCCATCCGGCTTTCTTCCCTCATGGAGCTGCCGACTCTTTTCATTTTCACTCACGACGCCATGGGTGACGGCGAGGATGGTCCCACCCACCAACCTGTGGAGCAACTTGCCTCGTTGCGGGCCATCCCTGGGCTCACGGTGTTTCGCCCCGCTGATGCCAACGAGGTGGTTGAGGCCTATCGCTACGCGCTGCAACTCCGGCATAGTCCCGTTGTTCTGGTTCTCTCACGCCAGCGTCTACCGACCTTTGATCGTACCCAGTACGCGCCGGCCACGGGCCTCGCGCGGGGCGCATATGTGCTCGCCGACGCGCCGGGAGGCAACCCGGAGCTTCTTCTCATCGCCACTGGGAGCGAGGTGGCGCTGGCCGTCGAAGCTCACAATACGCTCTGTGCCGAGGGCATCCGCACGCGCGTCATCTCCATGCCGTCCTGGGAGATATTTGAGCAGCAGCCACGTGAGTACCGCGATGCTGTGCTCCCGCCTGCGATCCGCGCCCGGGTTGCCGTCGAGCAGGCATCCACCTTCGGCTGGGAGCGATACGTAGGGATGGAGGGACGGGTTATGGGCATGAACACATTCGGTGCGTCGGCGCCGCTCACGGAGCTTGACCGGCACTTCGGCTTCGAGCCGGGTCATGTGGTCACGGTCGCTCGAGAAGTCCTGGGGAGGAGATAGCTATGCGAGTTGCTCTGGGAGGCGTTCACGTTGGGTTCGCGTTGAAACGCGACCTCGCAGACGTCCTGACCCAGGAAGGGTACGAGGTGCTCGACCTCAGGACAGGTATGCACCGAATGATACAAAGACTGGTATGGAAATAGCATGATACTGCAAGGATGGTCTCACTTGTTATCATTCCATCCAACGCCATCTTCATTTGCAATTTCGCAAGGGTCATCGGACCAACTTATTATAGCCCTGAACAGAGCCCTGGAGCCACATGACCAGAACCGTAGGATCATGAATGGTTGGCATATTAACCGAATTGAGTCAAAAAACCTTGCCTCAACAGAAGATTCGAATGGTTACCCAAGGTGTTGCCCTGGGCTATCATTGACCGTGCCGTTTTCCCTCACGAGAGGCATAAGGAAACGGTGCGGGTTGCGACGCCGAAAGTATTTACCCCAAAAAACCGACACTGGAACCAAAAGCACATGAAAAACAAATCTGTTATTGCCACCTCAGAAAAAGCGGAAATTAAGGAATTGCTTAGGGAACTCACGGCAATCAAAGCAGATATGATTGCTAGCCAGATTTGGCCACAAGCCCGTCTTGATAGAGTTCACGCAAACAACCGTGACAGCGCCCAGAACCTACTCCATTATCTCGCTCTCCGCCGTCGCGATCATCGCCCCTTGCAACTCCGGTTGGCGGCAATGGGACTCTCCTCATTGGGGCGGGCTGAATCGCATGTCCTGTCCTCTGTCGATGCAGTGCTAGCAGTTCTTCGCGTTTTGGATCATAGCTCTCATTGGTCGCCTCCACAAAATGTCGGTGTCGTCGATTTTGAACAGGGTCAACGGTTGCTCGCTGATCATACAAACATGTTGCTGGGCCAGGTACCGGTTGGGCGCAAGGTCCGGATCATGGTAACCATGCCCAGTGAGGCGTCGAACGACTACCGTGTCGTTTATAACCTTCTCCAACAGGGCATGGACTGCATGCGCATCAACTGTGCCCACGACGATGCGGCAGCCTGGCTGCGCATGATCGGTCATCTGAGAAAGGCCGAGACTTCATTGGGACGGTCCTGTCGGGTTGTTATGGATCTGGCCGGTCCAAAGCTGCGCACCGGTCCATTGGAGAAAGGTAAGGCAGTGGTTCGGATTCGTCCTGACCGTAGTAAATACGGAAAGGTCATTTCTTCGGCCCGAATCTGGTTGACTCCCGAAACGTCTCCTCACCGGCCTTCCTCGCCGGCGGACGGTTGCCTGCCTGTACCGGCGAAGTGGCTGGCCCATCTTCGCAAGGGTGAATGGGTGACCTGTACCGATGCGCGGGATTCCAAGCGGGAATTCGAAATCGTCGATGTGACCATAAATGGCTGCTGGGCCGAGTCGACAAAAACAGCATATATTATTCCAGGAACAATACTGTATCGGAAGCCCGGTTCTGGCAGCAAGGGTGAACGAAAATGCCGTGTAGGCAACTTGCCATCCGGAAATAACTTCATCACTCTCCAACGAGGGGAATCGCTCATTCTGACCCGAGACTTGAAACCTGGCCGCCCTGCCACCCGTGACATCAGTGGTACCATACTTACTACGGCCATTATCGGATGCACGATCCCTAAGATATTCGATGACGTACGGGCCGGAGAGTCGATCTGGTTCGACGATGGCAAGATCGGCGGCGTCATCTCGAAAATAGAGACAGGGCGAGTTTTTGTAAAAATCACACATGATCGCCTGAAGCCCATGAAACTACGATGCGACAAAGGCATTAATCTTCCCGATAGTAACCTTCGTCTCCCTGCCATGACAGCCAAGGACATTAAGGATCTTTCATTTGTGGCCCAGCACGCTGATGTCATAGAGTTGTCGTTTGCCAACCGTGTTCAAGACGTGGAGTCCCTCCAAAGACGCCTGACGGATTTGGGCACTAGGCAACCGGCCATCGTTTTGAAAATCGAAACGAAACGTGGTTTCGAAAAATTACCAGCGATGTTACTGGCCGCCATGCGGACGCCTTCATGCGGAGTCATGATCGCGCGAGGCGATCTGGCCGTGGAATGCAGTTTTGAACGACTGGCGGAAGTGCAGGAGGAAATTCTCTGGATTTGCGAGGCGGCGCACGTTCCGGTGATCTGGGCTACGCAGGTACTTGAAAACCTTGTCAAGAAGGGGATGCCATCCCGCGCAGAGATCACAGACGCAGCCATGGCCCGCCGGGCCGAATGCGTCATGCTTAACAAAGGGACTTATGTGGTTAGCGCGGTGAAAGCCTTGGATGATATTCTTCGGAGAATGCAGGAGCATCAGGACAAAAAAGGTTCCCTGCTACGTCAATTACATGTCGCTAAGGCTATTCAATCAAAGGTTGACGAACATTAAATAAGTTCAGCGTAATTGTGATATCCATGCAAACATCAATCTATCAAGCAATGGCAGGATGGATTGACGCCTACAGATTACAAAATAACCTGAAACAGCAGTGGGAAATCCATGGGGTATACACCCCATATCGCGCCTAGTCGCCGACTCTAACATTCCGCTTCAGAGCATTTTCTTCCTCCCATTCCCTTGAAAGGGCACTCATATGTTGCGAGCAGCGAAAGCATTCAAGAGTCTCAAGCTACGTGCAAACGATGGGGACATCGGAAAGGCGAAAGAGTTTTATTTCGACGACAAGTTCTGGACCGTCCGCTACCTCGTTGCCGATACTGGCGGTTGGCTAAGCGGCCGGCTTGTTCTGATTTCTCCGCATGCTTTGGGCACAGCAAATGAAGCAGAACTGGTCCTTCCAGTTGAACTGACGAAAAAGCAGATTGAAGAATGCCCATTGCTGGCTAGCCACCAACCAGTATCACGTCAGTATGAAGCGCAATATTTTGGATATTTCAACTGGCCAACATATTGGAATGGACCGTATTCATGGGGCATGATTCCACCAATGGATACCCGCAGTCGGTATCTGGAGATAGCCAAGAATGCGCATAATAATGAGAATGTCCGCCATGAGAACGCGTGGGACCCGAATCTACGCAGTACGAGTGATGTGACCGGCCATGTAATTCAGGCCCAGGATGGGGAGATCGGCCACGTTGAGGATTTCATCATCGACGACGAGACGTGGGCAATCCGGTATTTGGTCGTGGATACGAGAAAGTGGTGGTCTGGAAAAAGTGTCCTTATTGCACCGCAATGGATCGAACGAGTCAGTTGGAAAGAGTCCAAGGTCTTCCTTAACCTGTCGTGCGAAACTATTAAAGAAACGCCAGAATATATACCAGAATCGTTGAATCGAGACTACGAAACAATTCTACATCGGCATTATAATCGTCAAGGTTATTGGGACGACGAACTGGCGGCATATAATACGTGGGCTGCGACCAACAAGGAACACATACGGAAATGATGGCAGGTGTCCGGTAGTGTCCGGCCCAAGGGCCGCTTTGCTGCGTACGCCTGCCCTCATTTAGCGTACCGACAGGATGTCCGCCCTCACAGGTGGTGATCAAGGCTGGGGGGAGGATACCTGTTCGTACGCCAAATGATGCTGTTTATCTTGGTTCTATCGATCAGATACCTGTCGCATGACACATAACATGGAGCATCGACCTATCCCTGACCAAGTCGTTCACCTTTCGCGTCCTCGATAAAGCCGTGGCGGTGAACCTGAAAGTCAAGGCGTTGGGAAGCGTAGGAGGCACTGTCGCAAATAGGGTCGACCAAGTCCGCTCGTGACGCACGCACCCGTGAAGGCATTGTATATGCATATATCCAAGAGAAATACACAAAAACCATGACGTCATCCACGGCTACGTCCAAAGACTCCATCTGCGGCATGGTTGTTGATAATGCTACGGCTAGCCACGCTAAGCTCAATGGAAAACCCTACTGCTTTTCCTGCGATACCTGTCTGAAGAAGTTCAAGTGACAGACCGCTTGTAATCCGACAGGATCTAAGTTTACCAGTTTCTGATGATAGAAGCTAAGTATTCGTCCTATATTACCACATACACAGAAATAACCATCCATGAGTCCTCTCCAGATTACGTTTGGCCTTTTAGCATTTATCGCCATCACGATCGTGACTAGTATGGTTAATACGCTCGTCACGCTTCGCAATCGGTTCATCAATGCCTACGCGCAGATCGACGAGCAACTCAAACGACGCTACGACCTGATACCGAATATGGTCGAGACGGCGAAAGGCTATATCAAGCATGATCGAGAAACGCTTGAAGCCGTAATCACAGCGCGGAATGACGCCGCGACCGCCAACATTAGTGCCGCTGCCAATCCTGGTGATCCGTCAGCAATGCATGTCCTGGCCAGTAGCGAAATGACACTTGGAGGCGCCCTGGGAAGACTCTTCGCGCTCTTAGAGTCCTATCCCGACCTCAAGGCAAATGACACCATGCTACGCTTGATGGAAGATCTGGCATCAACGGATAATAAGGTTGCCTTCTTCCGTGATGCGTTCAATGACGCAGTGATGGCCTACAATACGAAGCGAAAAATGTTTCCAAGAAATGTTATCTCCGTGATATTTCGCTTCAACCTCGCTGAGTCGTTTTCTATCGAAAACACGGAAAAACGGTTGGCGCCGAAAATCCCCCTCAGTTGACGGTGGCGCCGATGGGAATCTTTGAACATCAGGATAGAGCCAGAACGCGCACGACGGTGCTGGTGGCCTACTTTGTGATATCCGTCGTGTGCATCATTGCTGCTGTATACATTGTCAGTATCTTGATATTCTACAACGCTCATGCGAACCAACCACATGGATCGCTGCCGCCCGAACTCGTCTTGTGGGACCCTGCGATATTCCTGTATGCCGCTCTGGGAACACTGAGTGTCGTCATCATCGGCAGCCTTTACAAGATTGCCGCCTTAGCCAAGGGCGGCAGCGTCGTCGCCGAATCGCTTGGCGGTCGGTTACTCAGTCCCGATACGGCGGATCCTAGCGAACGGCAATTGTGCAACGTCATTGAGGAGATGGCCATAGCATCCGGCATGCCGGTCCCTCGGATCTATGTGCTCGATGACGAGCCTGGTATCAACGCCTTCGCTGCCGGGCATGCGCCGGGTGACGCTGCGATTGGCGTCACGCGTGGTTGCATGACCTTACTCAACCGGGATGAATTGCAGGGCATCATCGGACATGAGTTCAGCCATATCGCTAATGGCGACATGCGACTGGACCTGCGGATCATGGGGGTGCTCTTCGGTATCGTGTGCCTGTCAGTTATCGGTCAGGTTCTGTTGTACTCGCGCGGCGGTAGGGACCGGAATCCACTTTTTCTTTTGGGGCTGGCATTGATCGTCATCGGATCGATTGGCGTCTTCTTCGGCCGGCTCATCCAGGCAGCAATCAGCCGGCAGCGCGAGTTTCTGGCCGATGCCTCATCGGTCCAGTTCACCCGCAATCCGGCTGGATTGTCAAGCGCGCTGCAAAAACTGGGTGGCACAGGTTCTCGGGTCAGATCCGCTCACGCTGGGGAAGCCAGCCATATGTTCTTCGGCAATGGCATGGGCAAATCGTTCTTGGGTGCAGCGCTGGCTACGCACCCACCCCTCGCCGAGCGTATCCACGCTGTTGATCCCAGTTGGGATGGGAAGTTCCATCGTGGTGCTATTACAATCGATGAAGCGGAATCTAGTCCCGGATCCGAAGGTCATTTGTGAATGCTCGCGCTCATGCGCCGTAATATCCACGAAGTCATCGAAGGCTGACGATGAGACCATGATACAATTCTGGTACGGCATCAAATCGGATAAGAAGCATCACGAATGGTAGATGGCAAAATCAACTTCCATGTCACAACTAGCTATGCAGCCACGGCATTACAACGCGTGTGATTAAAATTGCCTTGGAGGTAACTATCTCTGGACCTGATGATTCATTACCTATGATAAAACCATGCTCAAAATTAACAGTTGGCTTTCCGTCTTTGTCGTTTTGTATGGACTCGCGATCATGGTCTACGGTGTTGGTGGCTATGTGTTTCCCTACTTCCTAGCAGATCAGTGGTCGCTAATCATTCAGGCGGGCATCAAAGCGACCAATGATGACGCCTACCGCTTCAATGCCGTTGACTTTGCGTGGTGTGAAACAGCTACCGTGACGCATAAGATGTTGCCATAAAAGCACTTGACACTGC
>ENA-ORBV01002609-ORBV01002609.1-microbial-mat-metagenome-genome-assembly--contig:-NODE-2609-length-37779-cov-11.753780_pt1 | contig 37779 bp, 33 predicted proteins | sample MGYA00237777_ERZ505514 | MGnify/ENA primary metagenome ERZ505514 (study PRJEB26160, sample SAMN06269048) | microbial mat metagenome | isolation source: Oligotrophic lake microbial mat | place... | reverse complement strand
AGTGCATCATCATTAACATTGACGGTAAATGAACCTGTGGTTTGGCCAGCAGGAATGGTAATGCTAGTGGGAATTGTTCCTGTAAAATCAGCAGCATTTGCAGTTCCTGAAAGTGCCACATTTACTGTTTGATCGCCGACAACTGCTTGAGATGCTGTGGCAGTCACGGTGATAACTGGACTTCCGGTTTCTGTACTTGTGACTGGGGAAACTGAGAGGTTGACTGTGGGGATGTCGTTGTCGGTAATTGCAACGTCACCAGTTGTTGTAGTTCCTAGTGTCAGCCCACTAGAAGGAGTAGAAATTGTGAAAGTTCCTGTTTCAGTAGGTTCTACCAGTGCATCATCATTAACATTGACGGTAAATGAACCTGTGGTTTGGCCAGCAGGAATGGTAATGCTAGTGGGAATTGTACCTGTAAAATCAGCAGCATTTGCAGTTCCTGAAAGTGCCACATTTACTGTTTGATCGCCGACAACTGCTTGGGATGCTGTGGCGGTTACGGTAATAGTTGGACTTCCGGTTTCTGTACTTGTGACTGGGGAAACTGAGAGGTTGACTGTGGGGAAGTCGTTGTCGGTAATTGCAACGTTACCTGTTGTGGTAGTTCCTAGTGTGATACCAGGAGAAGGATTGGAGATTGTGAATGTACCTGTTTCATTACCTTCTACCAGTGCATCATTGTTGATATTAACTGTAAATGAACCTGTGGTTTGACCGGCTGGAATGGTGATGCTAGTAGGAATTGTTCCTGTGAAGTCGGCCGCCGTAGCAGTGCCAGACAGAGCAACATTTACGGTTTGAGCTCCGACAACTGCTTGAGATGCTGTGGCAGTCACGGTGATAGCCGTTGTTCCCGCTTCTGTGCCTGTACTGGGTGAGATGGCGAGGTTAACGTTAGGAGTCGCATCATCATTAGTAATCGTTCCCGTGACTGGCGTGTTAGTGACAACATTATAAGTGCTGCCATTAGCTAAAGTTAATTGAACTGTTTCATCTAATTCAACTGTTGTATCAACAGTAGGGTCAATCGTCACAGTGGCAGTGGTAGAATTAGCAGCAAAGGTGACAGTACCGTTACTTCCGCTAAAAGTAGCTGCACCAGTTTGGGTGTAGTCGGTGTTGTATGTCGCATCACCGCCGACATTGAAGTTAACCGTTAGTGCAGTAGTAGTATTACCAGTACGAGTGAAGGTGTAAACTAAGTTGGTGGCACCATCTTCTGTTACCGAACTGGGTAGTGTGGCGAGAGTGATGTTGGGAATTGAAGCAATGTTATTGGGAGTTCCCGACCCGAAAGTTGTGGTTGTCGTGTAAGTAACTGATTGTCCCGATGCGATGTTAAAACTATTGCCGCCAAGGGCAATACCCAAATCCTGTCCGTTACCTGCATCTGTGAATTCGTCAGCATCTGCACCATCTCCTGAAATGGTGTTAGCTAAAGGGTTCCCAGCTCGAATTCTGTTTTGCAGACCATTGTAAGCATTGGATTCATAACGTTGGGGTAACAGCGTTCCACCTTCAGAGGTGATCCCGATAAATGAGGAAGCGGTACTTGCATCACCAGCAACATCAGTCTGAAACAGCATATCTTGACCACCTACAACGACTCGCCCAGATCCGTCGTTACTAAAACCACCACCGCCAAAATTAATGTCATTTTCCATGTAGCGAGTCAGTTCAACGTAGGCAGAAGTAGCCCCTGGGTTGGTGATGGTGTAGGTTTGGGTGAGGAGGCTGCCTGTTCGGATTCCCCCATTCAGAAGGTCGCTAACGCTTTGATTCAGGGTGAAATTTAAGCCGCTATAGGTAAAGCTGCTATTAGCTGTAGTTCCACTCGTGCTTGTAAAACCGGGGTCGGTTAAAGAACCGAAACTACCAATATTGAAAGTGTTTAAGTAAGTCCGTTGTCCTGAAGCAGCTAATCGAATCGCGACAGCAGAATCAAAAGTTGAGTCGCTTGCGGTTGGAGCCCCCACAGGGTTGTACAAACTATTTCGGAAAGCCCCAAAAGGGTCAAGGGTAACAGTAGCGCCGCCATCGGTACTGGGATTGGTGGATAGGTTAGTTGTTAACACGCCAGGGTAGGTTGCCATGACGGTAGCTTTAAAGGCTAAGGTTGGGCTAGTTTTACCTGTAGAAACATCCAGTTCCCAATTGCCGCCAAGGGTGCTATTTCCGATCGGGGTACTGGATGCAGCAATCTCTGCTCCTGTCAACTGGTGCAACTTCGAGATAAATTCTTCGCCCGCATCCCCAGCAGCCACATTACAGCCGTAGAGGAGAATATCTGCATTTTTAGTTAAGGCTTTTCCCCACTGTTGAATCTTGTTGCTGAATTGGGGTAAGTTTTGATTGTTTATGGTGTCTGAGCCTAGGTTTAAACTGCCGGGGCTGCCGTGTGAGAGGATGTGAATTGCTTCGATATCGCTTTGATTGGCTAAGGCGTTAGTAATTTGTTCGATGGCGCTCAAATTTTCATTTAAAATGAAAATTTGAGCGCCATCGGCGCTGTTGGTAAGGGTTTGATGGTCTTGTACGGCGGAGTCTACGAAAATAATTTGGTTAGTCATGGTTGATTTTGTGATAATTTTTGGTCGGTATTGTCAAGATTAATCAGCTTGCAGTTGATTTTTTGCAATCAAGATGCTCAGAATCAGTGCCCGTTTTTGTTCATCGGAAATGAACACGGAAAACTCGTTATTTTTGCTCGTGGCTTCCAATATTTCGATCGACTAAACCACCCACAGGGCTAGTCATGGCTGCGTGAAACCGGGGGTTTTGCCGCAGGATGGCGGCGAGTAAGGTGGAACCGGAGCGCGGCAATCCTGATATAAAATGGATTTTATGGGGCATCGAGTTGGAAGATGTTTAAGGTTTCCAAGTAGTTTGCCTCAGTCAAGAAGAAGGCTGACGCTTGGTTGTAGATACTTGCCCTGACTGCGACACCTGTTAGACATTTAAATATTTTCTGGAGACAAGACAGTACATCCAGTATCTGAGACTCTATCTGCTTCAGGCTGGATGTTGCATAACTTTACGGGATTACCGCCTCGTTTTTGGGAAAATCTATCTGGCGGTAGATGGCACTCTAATGAGAATTATACTATAGTTTCCTGTTGGAGAACAATGTGATCGCGCTCACCAAAAACTAATGACCTATATCGTTGCTTTTTGCCGCGAAATATGGTATGCTGATGTGTTACAAAAAAGGTTGGGTTAAATAAAAGGTCGATCGACCATAAGTGCGATCGACCATAAGTGCGATCGCGCCTACGATGTTGGGTGCGAGAAACAACGGCTAAACCTACAAAATGCAAGTTATACCAATTTCATAAAGTAGCGCTAGATATTACCCCCCCAACCCCCCCTTACTAAGGGGGGGCTAAGACTTTATCTATAGCACATCTTTATAAAAATGCAAGTTATTTAATTCTCATTCCTAAGTACGATCTAACTACTCTCTACAAGCGTTTAACCAGTATCCAGCGCAACTCCAACGGCGGCGTTTCTTGCACCGGAAATAAATCGCGCCCGCTGGCCCAACTCACAAACCAAGGTGTCGGCGGCCACGCAGAATCAGGCAAATGTTTTTGTTCGTATTCAATCACCGATTGATCAGCAATAATTTCTAACGGCAAACCCTCGATGGCTGCTTGCAATTCTTGTCTGGTAATTAAATAAGACCAACACAATTCAGACATTTGTTTTGCCATTTCATCGGGTTCGTACCCATCTACAGCTAAGAAAGCGCTGAATAAGATAAACCCGCCGCTTAACACAGCATCGGACATTTTACCGAGGAAAAGGCGGACTTGTTCGGGATAGCGGAAGTGCGAGAGAACTTCGGTAGCAATGGCTAATTTGTACCGATAGGTTTTCATCCTCAATAATGGATCTAAAACGTCGCCTTGGGTGACATGAATCGGCAAGTTTTCGGCGGTGGCTGCTGCTGATAATTTTTCGGCAAATATGGGCGTTAGCTCGATCGCATCCACGGAATGCCCTAACCTTGCTAAAGGCAAACTATTGCGCCCTGGGCCCGCACCGACATCTAAAATAACTGCTTTACCCGGTTCACCTAATTCGGCGGCAATGGCGAGGACTTTGGCATCAGGATGGCTGCCAAATAAAGGTTCGGGGCGAATATCCGGCCAGCTATGATATTTCTCGGCCATTGATTCGACTTGAATCTTGGTATTCATAGTAATCCCGCCTGCTAAACCTGTTTGGGCATTGGCGGGAAAGTATGAGACTATGAGATTAGCGTGAGGAGAATTTTTGAATCCTTCTGCTAAGGCGTTGGCGATTAATATTCGCAAGTTTTCGGATTGAGTAGCATCGAGATTTTGTCCGAGGATATTTAGGAAGTCTGAGAGTAATTTTAGATAGTCGTCTAGCATTGATGGCAAGCAAGGCAGATAAAATTCTCCCTTGATGCCGATGTTCTTTTTGAGCCTTTCTTTGAGAATTAATTTCAGGCGATTGGAGTCTGTCAGCGGCGGCCCACTTTCGGGTGAGTCGCTGACGGGTAATTCGGGGGAAGATGCGCCACTGGTAAGGTTTTTAGTCACAATGTTTTTGATGGGATTCGGCAATAAGGGCGATCGCGCCTACCATAATTTTGTGCTCTTGTACCTGAATTCTCGCGTGCAGCGTTTCAGCCGTATCATCAGGCAATATCGGTACCGCAGCCTGCATTAAAATCGGCCCGCTGTCTACTTCCAAATGAGCGATGTGCACCGTACATCCCGTTATTTTAACCTTGGCGGCGAGTGCTTGTTCGACGGCGCGAATTCCTGGAAAACTCGGTAGCAGACTGGGGTGAATGTTAACAACTTTGTCGTGAAAAGCATCGAGCAAAACTTTAGTAACAATTCGCATCCAACCGGCCATCACTACCCATTCTACATCATGAGCTTGGAAAGTTTTAACAATTTTTGTATCTAATTCTTCGCGGCTTTTGCAATCGCGGTGATTGAGCAAAATCGAGGGAATGCCGTATTTTTCGGCGCGGGCTGCGGCTTTGGCTTCGGGATTGTTGTAAATTAATACTGGGATTTGAACATTAAGTTGTCCATGTTGCATGGCTTCGGCAATTACCTCGAAGTTGCTGCCGCTACCTGATGCTAAAATCCCTATTTTTAAGGGGGGATGAGTCGGATCGATCCTCTTCGTTGATGAGCCTCCCGTAGGGGCGGGCTTCGCTAACGAAGGAAAGCCAATCTCAGGAGAAATCAGGCTGGCATTGGAATTAACAGATACTGGATTAGCGGTCATAAATGCCATCAAAAATATTCACTTAGATTCTACAACAATATTATCAAAAAACTCTTCCCTGAGAAGCGAATAAATTTTCAGATCCCAATATCTGCCTTTGACAAATAGCTGCTGTCGCAAAATCCCTTCCAATTGCATCCCCACCTTTTCCATCACCCTCGCCGAAGCAATATTGTGAACTTCACATCGACCCACAATTCGATTCAGCAACATCTCCCGAAAGCCAAATTCAATAATTGCATTGACAGCCTCGCTCATGTATCCTTCGCCCCAATATCTCCCAGAAAGTGCGTAGCCAATCTCCGCGCGGCTGTGCGTCATACTCCATTCCACAAATCCGCAAGTCCCGATCAATTTTTTCTCAGCTTTGTGGACGATTCCCCAATCTACAAGCTCTCGTTTCTTGTACATTTTTGTCAGAGACTTGAGAAAGTATTTAGTGTCTTCTATGGAGGTGTGAGTTGACCACATTGTGTATTCTGATACTTCTGGGTTTGAGGCATACTCAAACATATCACTGGCATCGTTTAAAGTGATTTTTCGGAGCAGGAGCCTTTCAGTTTCTATAGTGGGTAAATTCGCTAATATATCGAGAAGGTTCATTGTGAGATTGACCTAGATTGTGATACCATTTAAAACTAAAAGCTAAAATTTACAAGCCAATGGTTCGGATTAAATTTGGGCGTTTTAACTGGTTGGATAATGATGCGATCGCAGCTTGGACATTTCTAGCCCCGGCTTTACTGTTTTTGGGTACTTTTTTGATTTTGCCGATCGCCTATTTATTTTACCTCAGCTTTACCAGCGGCAGCTTTACCCAGTCGGGAGTGCGTTGGATTGGCTTCAACAACTACTGGCGTCTAGTCACTAACCCGGATTTTTGGCAAATTCTCCAAAATACGCTCTATTTTACTACTGCAACAGTCATTCCCAGTTTATTGATTCCATTGGGCTTAGCAGTTTTGCTAAATCGCTCGTTTGCTTGGCGAGGAGCTCTCCGCACCGCTTATTTTATCCCTTCGATTACCTCTTTAGTTGCCGTTGGCTTGGGTTGGCGGTGGTTGTTTCAAACCGAAGGCCCGGTGAATGATATGTTAATGGCGATCGGCTTAAATCCAATTCCTTGGCTGAGTAGCACAGTTTGGGCAATGCCAGTCATAATCTTGCTCAGTGTTTGGAAACAATTAGGCTTTAATATGGTAGTATTTTTAGCAGGATTGCAAGCAATTCCGGTAAATCGTTACGAAGCCGCAGAATTGGATGGAGCTAATGCTTGGCAGCAATTTTTGTACATCACTTTACCCGGTTTGCGGCCGACTTTAGTATTTGCTACCGTGACTACAGCTATTTTTACCCTGCGGAGTTTCGAGCAAGTTTACGTCATCACCGGCGGCGGCCCTTTGAACTCTACTAATTTGCTAGTTTATTATATTTACGAGCAAGCTTTTTCGCAATTTGATTTTGGCTATGCAGCCGCTGCGGCAACTTTCCTGATGGCTATAGCTTTGATATTAGTTTATGTTCAGCTTCGAGTTTGGGGCGAAGATTCTTAATTAGGTAGGGGTATGGCGATTAGTACCTTAAGACTAAAATCCATCACAAATCTCGCTTATCGCGTAGTCTAGATCCCCCTAAATCCCCCTTATGTCGGGGGACTTTTAAGCTCTTGTCCCCCCCCTTTTTAAGGGGGGTTAGGGGGGATCGAGAGGCTCATGTTAAGCGACAAAATATTGGTAACTTTTGAGGTTAATGCGAATAAAATGTGCAATTAACAGGATTCCCAATTACTAATTCCCAATTTTATATTCCATGTGCTCTGCTGTTTGTGCGGCTTGCGCTGTTCCCAAAAGCCTGCCGACAACGTGCAAAGACATATCAATTCCCGCAGCAATTCCCCCAGAAGTAATGATTTTGCCGTTATCTACAAATCGCTGATTTTCGACAACAGTTGTGTTGGGAGCTAATTCTCTCAATAACTCCAAAGCCCGATGGTGTGTAGTTGCTGCTAAATTTTCCAACAAACCAGCTTTTGCCAAAAGCAGCGAACCCGTACAGACAGAAAGCACTAATTCTGCTGTTTGCGAACAATCTTTTATCCAGTTAATAACTGCTGAATTATCGATTAACTTTCTCGTACCTTGTCCTCCCGGTACAATTAAAATATCCGGTGGCGGACAATCGGAAATGGTGCAGTCGGGATTTACGCTCAAACCATTGCGGGCGTTGACAGCACCTGGATGTTCGGCTACGGTAGAGACTGCAAAAGGTCGCTCGCCCTTACTTAATTCTGATGCCACCGAAAACACTTCAAAAGGGCCTGCAAAGTCCAGTACCTCGACATCATCGAACATTAAAATAGCTACATTTTTAGTTGGCATAAAACATACTTCTGATAGAGACCCAAAATATCGGCAATTTGTTATCGTATAACTGGTATAATTTAAATTATTAAAGCTATGCCGAACAATATTCGCCACCGCGCCATAAAAATCTGTCTTTTGTGTCTTGTTTGCTTTTTAGCAATTGCTGTTACGCCAATTTTTACGCCCGCTCAATCCACAACTCAATTAGAATTTCGCATTACTCAATTAGAACGTCAAATTTCTGAACTCCGAGGACAAATCTACAGTTTGCAGAATCAAGGTTCTAGAGTTAACCGGCCTCAGTCTCCTTCCCCTTCCGGTTCTGGTCGCACCAATCCTAGAACGCTGTCGGGAGACCAGATGTTTGATAATTTAGCAACTTTGGCAATTGAAACTAAGCAAGATGTTATTAAAATTCAAGAGCGGCTGTCAAAGCTAGAAGCGTCGAGAAATCGCTAGAGAAGTCATTAGTTAGAAGGAAGAAGGAAGAGGGAAGAAGGAAGAAGGAAGAAGTAATAGGGAAGAAGGATGAAGTCATATTCTCCCCAACTCAAAACTCAAAACTCTCTCCCTCTCCCCCTCACCCTCTCTCCCATTCTCTGACGTTGAGGTCGAGAACAGCAGGGTCTGCTAAAAGTTAACTTGCAGAACTATTCAATGATATGGAAATAATAGGCTGCAACCAGAAAATTGATCGCTAACAGCCCCAAAAACCAGGCCGCGCGAAAGGTGTAAGGGAATTTGCCCGTTTTCATCACGGAGTCGGATTTTAATTGGTTCTTCGCTATCTCTGCCATAGGTAAAGCTCCTAATTCATAATGTCACTCTATTTACAAATAGCAGAGAGCGTCGCACTTATGCACAATCCTCTAGAGTTATTTTTTGTAACAAGGAGTTTATACCGAGTTGAATTCAGATTAATTTCAATCGATCGCTCCTGCGTGGTATGAACTGCGGACGAGAGGCCCCGATCGCACGCGCTCAAACCCCATCTCTCGGGCGATCGACCCGAAACGGTCAAATTCGGCCGGAGTCCAGTATTTACGCACTGGGAGGTGATCTAGAGATGGTCTCATGTATTGACCGAGGGTGAGCCGATCGCACTTGGCATCCCGCAAATCAACCATCGCTTCGACAATCTCGGCTGCAGTTTCCCCGTGGCCCAACATCAAACCGGATTTTGTGGGAATAGTTGGATCAAATTCCTTGACAATACGGAGAACGTCGATCGAGCGATCATACTTCGCCCCCCTCCGCACCGGCCCTTGCAACCGACGCACCGTCTCAATATTGTGGTTGTAACAAGCCGGTTTAGCCTCCACCACCGTGCGAATCCGATCTCGCTGCAACTCATCGAGCCCAGAATTCTCCCCCTGTGGACTTCTCCCCATTCCTCCCCAAAAATCCGGCGTCAGTACCTCAACTTCAGTATGCGGGTTTAGAATGCGGATTTGGGCGATCGTCCTGGCAAACCAACCCGCGCCCCCATCCGGCAAATCATCCCTCGCCACCGAAGTCAGCACCGCATAGCGCAAACCCAACAACTGCACAGCCTCGGCCACCTTTTCCGGTTCCTCCGGGTCTAGCGGCATCGGAGAATGACCTTTATCTACTTGACAAAAAGCACAAGCGCGGGTGCAAGTCGGCCCCATCAGCAAAAAAGTCGCCGTTTTTTGCGCGTAGCACTCGCCCCGGTTGGGACATCTCCCCTCCTCACAAATCGTGTGAATTTGCCGCTGTTTGATAATTTTTTGCACTTGGGAAAGTTCGCTAGCTTTGCCAACGGGCCTACGCAACCACTCCGGCATCGCCTCGATTTCACCCCGCATTTGGGCGGCAATTGCTTTGACAGTAGCAGTTTGAGGAGTTTGGGGCGACATATAATTAAGTGGCATTGAGTTAATATAGTCGATCGTATCCGAAATCAAAGCCCCTGAACTTGTAGGAGTATCACCCCAAATCAGAATCGCGCCGAGGTGCAACAAAACTAAACTCGCCCAGAATTATGGGTAGAATTCTGTTAGGGATATACTGAAGGTTGCAAATCATCACTCATTCATTACTGAAGGAGTCAGTCGTGGCTGGTCAAAAAATCTTGGTAATCGATGACAGTAAAGTCATCCGCGTCCGAGTCCGAGAGATGTTGCCTCAGGGTAACTTTGAAGTTCTAGAAGCAAAAGACGGCGAAGAGGGACTCAAACTGATCCGTCAAGCCCGACCGAATCTAATTATGTTAGATTTTCTACTGCCCAAAGTCAGCGGTTGGGAAGTGTATCAAAAAGTGCAAGCCCATCCTGAGCTTTCCAAGATACCTTTGGTGATCATGTCGGGCCGCGAAGAAGAGGTGATGGAAAAAATTCCGAAACCCTTTGAGAAGCATTTTTTTGCATTCATCGCCAAACCGTTTGAGAAGAAGCAGCTAACCGAGGCGATCAAATCGGCGATGGTACTGGCGAAAAAGAAACCAGTGCCGGAAGCCCCAGCCGCCGCCGCTGCACCCAGCTCTGGAGCGGGCGCCGCCGAAATTCAGGCGATGACTGTGAAAATGGCGAAAATGCAAGCGGAAATTGATGCACTCAAAAAACAAATGACTCAGGTGATTACGATCATCAAGCAGAAATTGAAATAATTCTGCTGTTTTTTGAAGGCACTTATGTAGAAGGAAACTTCCACACCGTGAAACTTTCAGTTGAGTCTCAAGGGCTGCGATTTTATCTGCATTTTTTTGCCAAATTGTTTGAGCGAGTGCGATCGCCAATAGCCTGGAACTGGTTTCTCAAAATTCCAGTGAGAAAATCAATTAAAAGTTAAAAATAAAACAAGGGAGGAAATTAATTATTAATTAATATTAGGATTTTTAATTCCCGCTCGCTCCACACTCAATTATTAACTCCTCAGTCTCATTTTTTTGGTTAATGACTAACGACTATTCCGATTTTTTGCCTCAACTTCGTGCCTCAACTGAGCAATTATTGAAAAGATTAGACTGCTTCGATCAAGCGCAGGTATTAGCGATCGGAGATTTGACCTTGGACGAGTTTCTTACCGGACAAGTAGAGCGAATTTCCCGCGAAGCACCTGTGTTGATTTTGCGCTACGAAAATACTCAGCAAGTACCAGGAGGTGGCGCAAATGCTGTCTATAATTTAGCCAAACTGGGAGGCAAAGTAAAAGTTGCTGGTTTGGTGGGAAAAGACGACCAGGGAAAGGCTTTGTGCGGTATTTTTGAGGCGGCGGGAATTGATACGGCTGGGATTTTAATCGATTCGCAGCGTCCAACTGTCACCAAAACTCGAATTTCCGGGCACGCGCGGCAGTCGGTGACTCAGCAAATTGTCCGAGTCGATCGCAAATCGGATGAGTTGCCGGATTTAGATTTGCAGTTGCAACTGGCAGACTACATCCGGCAGCAAATACCGACAGTAGATGCAGTGGTTTGTTCCGACTACGGCGACGGAGTTTTGACGAATTTGGCGATCGAATCGGCAGTGGTTCCCGGCAAAACAATTGTAGACGCTCAAACAAATTTGCAGCGATATTCTGGAGCAATGCTGTTTACTCCGAACTTGCCCGAAGCCGAGCAAGCCGTCGGATATGCTATCAAAAACCCTCAAACTTTAATGCAAGCAGGACGCGATTTGTTGAACTTAACTCAAGCTCAAAAAATCCTGATTACTCGCGGCGAAGAAGGGATGACTTTGTTTGAAAGGGCGAACGGCGAAGAAATCAAAAATTCACCCCCTCCAACATCCATTTGTGAAAAGGGGGAATTTGCCATTCAAAGTTGGGACATTCCCCCTTTTAACAAGACTGATGTATTCGACGTAACCGGTGCTGGAGATACAGTTGTAGCAGCAATGACTTTAGCTTTGTGCGTCGGTGCATCCGGTTGGGAAGCTGCAGTTTTGGGCAATTTAGCGGCTAGTATTGTCGTGCGTCAATTCGGTACGGCAACGACGACAGCAGACGAAATGAAAGAAGCTTTGAAAGCAATGAGTTTTGAGTAGTCAGTTGTTATTGGTAATTGGTAATTGGTAATTGATTGTTGGTAATTGATTGTTGGTTTTATTGGTTATTTGTTACCAATCCTCAATGCCCAATGCCCAATTCCCAATTCCCAATGCCCAATTCCCAATGACTACTGACTACTGACTACTGACTACTGACTACTTACTCTTTTTCAAAAGTTGTCCCTTGTTATCAATAGTCAAACCGCTATTGGGAAAATCGCTCTTTGTCAAACGGTCAATCAACCCCACAGTCCTAAAATTGTTATCAATAGCCGGCACACCTCGCCCGTCAAGTTGGATGGGGATAATCTTGCCAGAAACAAAATCCCCTTGCGGAGTCATTTTCACATCCAAAATTAGAGATTTACCGAGTGCTCCTGCCGTGGACAAAGTGCGATAACCCAAAAAATTGCCCAGGGAATAAGCAATCAATTTCCCTTTATAAAGTTCCATCGCTCGGGGAACGTGCGGGCCATGGCCCAAAATCAAATCGGCTCCCGCATCAATCATCGTCCGCGAAAACAAAACCATATTTCCCCGGTTTTCTCCGTAAAAGAACTCAGTTTTATTTCTCACATTCTGAGCTCCAGTTCCTTCAGCTCCAGCATGAACTGATATCACTACAATATCAGCCTTTTCCTTAGCTTTTTTGACAACTTCTGCTCCCGCTTTCAATTCCAGCAAGGAATTGTGAACTTCGCCGTAGTTGCTGAAACCGATAAAGGCAAAATTCACACCCTTGACATTTTGATAAACAATTTGATCTCTTTTACCAACAGCCTTCATGCCATTGCTGTCGATGTTTTTAATCGTGTCCTTAAATCCCTGCTCGTTAAAATCGTAAGAGTGATTGTTGGCAACATTCAAAATATCAAAACCAACATCTTTGAAAATTTTGGCATAACTCGGAGGCGTCCGAAAGGCAAACAGCATTCGTCCGCCGCCTGCTTTGGAACTGTAAGGATAATCGGTCATCGTGCTTTCAAAATTGCCAAACAGAATATCAGCTCCTTTGAGGTACGGTTTTACCGACTCTAATAACATCTCTTTTTTTGCCGGCAGTTTGTTGTAGGGATAATTTGTGCCGGGGATCATGTCACCAACTGCTTTGATGCTGACAGTGGCGGGCACAATGGCAGGTTTTTTGGCAGCCGGGGAGGGCGATTTTGGAGCGGGAAGGGGTTTGGCTGCGGCGGCTGGTGCTGGTGTCGAGCTCACTTCTTGTACCGCAGGCTTTGACGTTAGAGGGTTATTAGTAACGGTGGTTGAGGATTTGTAAAGTTGAGAACCCAGAACAAAGCCGGATATCGGTACGAGAATTAGACTCAGAGCACCGACTGACAGCCCAGATTTTTTAGTTTGAGTGCGGGCTAACTCTGGCTGCGGTGATGGCTTTTGCTGCTTTTGGTTTGGGGTTTTTCGAGTTGGGATTTTAGGGGGTTGGGGCGGAGATTTTTCTGGTGTTTGAGTGGGCGCAGTTGTGACATTTTGAGGTTTTTCTAGCTTGGGCAAAGTCACAGGAATGGGAGAAGTGGCTACACTAGCGGCTACTGCTGCACTCGCAGCTACTGCGGCATTCACGGCAACTAATGCACTCACGGGTTCGGAAGTCAAGCGTTTTTTTAATTCTACCGTCTGAGTCCAAGCGGGCAATTGCTGGCCGTCGCGCCGCCCGTAAACTGTCACTGAGTAAAGGTTATTTGGTTGCAGCCGCTGCAACCCTTTGACTGCGACTCGGAGACAGGCTTCTTCTGCGGGTAAATGTTCTGCTTCCAGCAGCAGGTGCAGGGTGTCATTTTCGCGGCTGGCTTTAGCCGTGACGCCGAAGCTTTGGAGTGCTTGGCTGATCAGAAATGCGATCGCCCTGGCATCGCCTTCTTTTGCTAAATTTAAAATATCTTGTTGGCTCACAAATGCCTCTACTCTCACACTAGAAATTTAGCTCTATCTTATATCAAATTTGGCGAAACAGGATTAAATACCCAGAGATTTAACTTAAGTAAGTAGGTACAAATAAACAGAAGGTGGGGAGAGGGCGCGTGCGTGAAAGGGTATACTCGCTCTCACTATAGCTCCTAACTAAATCCGACCCTACTTTTACAAGATAGTATGATTTTTGGCGCTTGCTAGCTGAATACAATATTTCCTAACGGTTATCTTAGTCGATCGCCCAAACACTTCTATCCGGGATAATTGCCCCCTTCAAATTAACATCGGTCAAATCAGCGCTCTCTTTCTTACAGCATTTTTGGTAAATAAAACTGGTTTATGAGCTCCAGAGTGCGTCCTTGAATGTACGGAAAATATGCGGTTTAGCAGCGAAGAATTAACGAAAAAACCTAGTTTATCGTTACCAGTGCCAATCCCCCTGTCCCACTTCCGCCCAAATTCACACAAAAACGATCGACCCGCAGGCTCGGAAGCTTGTTAAACTCTTGGTCATGCCATGCTATTAGTGAGAAATCGACGGCGAGCCACAATCGTCTGCTAGCGCCCCCGCAGTGCTGCGCTGCGGCGTCTGCACTGCACAATGGTAGGTGAGATTAGCTGCAATCAACTTTCGGGATGCCACTAAAGTCGCGGCCGCCGATGTAGTTGTTCGTTTTAAACTAATTAAACTAATTATTTAAAGGAGTTGCACGTCAATGACACAATTGTGCTTATAAGATCTGGCTCGCTGCCCTCTCAAAACCGGGTTTTTCGCGAGTCTGGTGCTATTTTATTTGTGAGTTAGTTAAGCCCATAGCAGCTAGGATCGAGCTAACTCAAGGTTAAACTAAAGCTCGTCATGCGGCGTTGCCTCTCAAAACCCGGATTGAGTCTTATGGCGCATTACCGCTCCTCTGTATGTTTGTTCATCTGCATTGCCTGTCTGGGCGCTGCGTTCAGTCCAAGTGCCGACGGAGGGCAACAGGTACTCAATGCCTCTGCGCGTGCTGTTTCCCAAGAAATTGCTCAGGCAAACTCTCCCCCGGACGATCGCCAGGATTCCAAGCCTCCAAAACCGTCTCCAGCGCCCGATAAAAATAAATCTCAGCCGTCCAAAACGTCCAAATCTAATTCTAAGATCCCGAAATCGGTATCCAATTTGATCGTCACTTTGTCTCGTCAGCGGGGGTTCTTAATGTTGGGTTTGGCAGCAGTTGTCGTCACGGCAGCGGCAGTATTTATCATGCTCAAATTAGTTAGCAGTGACGAGGCAAATCATTCTCAGCGAAGACGGGGAAGATTTGATCGCCACAACCAAAGAAACTCTCAATTTACTAATCCCGATTCTCCTACAAACTCGCACGAAATTAGACCGCAAGAGACTTCTTCTGGGCGACAATCGCTGTCAGCCTTGCCCTACACTTTGGATTTGCCAAAAGACTACAGTATCGAGAGCAGCGATCGACCTTTACCATTTATCCAGGAACCGGGGGAACCAGAATCAGAGGATGCAGCAGTTGAGGGCGATCGAATTAATTCCGACACCTCGCCCTTGGAAACTCACAGCAATGGGTACAGCAACACAGGTTTCAACATTCCCGAAACAACTAATCAAGGCGATTCCCTAGCGAAGAAGAAAGATATTGGCCTTCCCGAAACGGATGGTAGACCTAAAGTTGATATTATTGAAGCACTGATTGAAGATTTGCAGCACCTAAATCCGGCAAAGAGGGGCAAAGCAATTTGGGAACTCGGCCAGCGGGGAGATTCCAGGGCAGTTGAGCCGTTGCTCGATTTGCTAGCAAATTCCGACTCCAAGCAGTACAGTTTAATTTTGGCAAGTCTCTCGGAAATTGGCATTCGCACGCTCAAACCCATGAATAATGCGTGGTCAATTTCGCTGCAAAATGAAAATCCCGAAGTGCGTAAAAATGCGATTCGCGACTTGACGCGGATTTACGAATTGGTGAATCAAATCAGTTACTTGTTGCACCGTGCGACGGACGATCCAGATCCAGAAGTGCAGGAAACTGCTCGCTGGGCAATCAATCAGTTGAACCGCCTCCGTCCGCGTTCTGGGATGGATTAATAAATGTAGCAATTTTCAAATTATTTGAAATTGAGATTTGAGATGGGAGAATTTATAATTTAGATGATGTTAAAATTAGTGAATGCTGACTAATGACTAATGACTAATGACTAATAACACTTTAAAACTATTGTTCCTGTCAACTTCGGTCGGTCAACTAGGTTCTGGGTTGGGTGGCGGTGTCGAACTTACAGTCCTTAACATTGCTAAAGAATTGCAGAGTCGTGGTCATAAAATAGCAGTTGTAGCACCCATAGGTTCAGTCTTAGAATCAATTCCAGTAATCGAAATAACGGGTGATTTGCAAGTAACCGCCCAAACACAAGATTACAATGATCCTATTGTGATGCCCGCAGATTCTGTGCTGGCGAATATGTGGGAATATGCTCGCCAAGTTCAGGATGAATGGGATGTCATTGTTAATTTTGCCTACGATTGGCTGCCGTTTTATTTGACACCATTTTTTAGGACTCCGATCGCACATTTGATCAGCATGGGTTCCCTTTCCGCAGCCCTCGATCGCATTGCCGGACAAACCGCAGTCCAGTTTCCTGGTACGATCGGAGTTCACACCGCTTCTCAAGCCAAAACATTCGCCTTTGCCGATGAATGTCAGTTGTTGGGAAATGGCATAGATTTATCCCTGTACGAATTTTGCAACCAACCGCAGTCTAAATTAGCTTGGCTAGGCCGCATCGCCCCGGAGAAAGGCTTAGAAGATGCAGTAGCAGCAGCGAAAATTACAGGCATTCCCCTGAAAATTATGGGCAAAATGCAAGATGAGGATTATTGGCAAAAAATTTGTGCAGATTACCCGGATGCTCCGGTAGAATATTTAGGGTTTCTGACAACAACCCAAATGCAAGAGCAAGTCCGTCAGTGCCAAGCATTGTTGATGACACCACGTTGGGTGGAAGCTTTCGGAAATGTTGCGATCGAGGCTTTAGCGTGCGGTGTGCCCGTGATTGCTTACGAGCGCGGGGGGCCGGCGGAAATTGTTAGAGACGGACTGACGGGCTTTTTAGTGGAGCCTGATAGTGTAAATGGCTTGGTAGGTGCGATCGCCCGCTTAGACCAAATTGACCGCAGCGCTTGCCGGCGACAAGCAGAGGTAGAATATTCTTTAGCAGCTTTGGGCGATCGTTGTGAACACTGGTTCAAATCTCTTCTAAAATTGAGTTAAATAAACTCTTAATCGACCACAAAAAAAGAAAACAGAAAAAAACTATGGCAACCGAACGTTTAGTGCTTTTATCCAGTAGAGAAATCGCAAAAATGCGCCAAGCAGGCCGTTTAGCGGCCGAACTTCTGCTACATCTCGAACCGATGGTTAAACCGGGAGTAAGCACTCTAGAAATTAACGATGAAGCCGAACGCTGGACTTTGGCACATGGAGCAAAAAGCGCTCCGCTAGGCTATAAAGGATTTCCAAAATCTCTGTGTGCAAGCGTCAATGAAGTAGTCTGTCACGGCATCCCCAATGCGAAACAAATTCTCAGAAAAGGTGACATTATCAACATTGATGTAACGCCTTTAGTTGATGGCTATCATGGCGATACTTCTAAGACTTTCTTTGTTGGGGAACCTTCACCTATAGCTAAAAGGTTAGTTGAAGTAACTGAGGAATGTCTGAGAAGAGGAATTGCAGAAGTTAAGCCTGGTGCTCGTACTGGAGACATCGGTGCAGCGATTCAAGAATATGCTGAAGCACAGGGCTTTTCGGTAGTGCGAAATTTTGCGGGGCACGGCGTGCATCGCGTTTTTCACACTGAACCGGAAATTTTGCATTATGGCAAGCGGGGGACGGGAAAAAAGCTCAGACAAGGCATGGTTTTTACGATCGAGCCGATGATTAATGAGGGTACTTGGGAAGTAGAAATTCTCGCAGATGGTTGGACATCTATCACCAAGGATGGAAAGCTTTCGGCTCAATTCGAACACACTCTGGCTGTGACTGATTCTGGGGTGGAAATTCTGACTTTGCCGTAGGTGTTAAAGGTAGGTATTAAACGTAGAAACCCGCCGAAGAAACCCGCCGAAGAAACCTCGAATAAGAAACCCGCCGAATGGAATTCGGGGCTACACAAACAATTTCCGAGCTCAGAGGGACTCGAAGAAACCTCGAAAAAACCTCGAAAAAACCTCGAAGAAGAAACCTCAAAGAAGAAACCCGCCGAATGGAATTCGGGGCTACACAAACAATGTCCGAGCTCAGAGGGACTCGAAGAAACCTCGAAGAAACCTCGAAGAAACCTCGAAGAAGAAACCCGCCGAATGGAATTCGGGGCTACACAAACAATGTCCGCCTCCGCGGACTGGAAGAACAGATAATAAGTAATATGAAATGGCTACAACCGGGAGATTTGCTCAGGGTAATTGCACCTAGCGGCGCGCTGCGAGAATTGACTAATTTTGAACGCGGTTTGGAAATTTGGAAATCCCGCGGCTATCGAGTTGAATTAACACCGGGTTTTGCCGATCGCACTGGCTACTTGGCAGGTTCCGACGAAAACAGAGTCCGACAGCTCGCAGATGCCCTCAGTGACCCGGATTGTCGCGGTATTCTGTGTGCTAGAGGCGGTTTCGGTAGCACTAGACTTTTGGAAAAAGGCAAAGTGGGCGATCGGGCAAATTCCGGGTTTCCTACTCCCGATTCCCATGCGCCGAAATGGTTAATCGGCTTTTCCGACATTACTGCTTTGCTGTGGAATGACGATAAATTGGGGATTTGGGGCGTTCACGGGCCGATGGTGACAACTTTGGGCGCGGAACCGGATTGGTCAGTCGATCGACTTTTTGACTACATAGAAGGCCGTCCGTTACAATCTTTGCAAGGTAAAGGTTGGGGCGGTGGAAAGGCTGTGGGGCGGCTATTTCCGGCGAATCTGACGGTGGCTTCTCATTTGCTCGGAACCCCGTATCAACCGGATTTGACAGGTGTTATTCTCGCATTTGAGGATGTTTCCGAGGCTCCTTACAGGGTCGATCGGATGCTGACCATGTGGCGGATGGCGGGGGCTTTCGCTGGGGTGCGGGGGATTGCTTTGGGGCGCTTTAGTCGCTGCGAGGTTGGCCCGGATAGTCTTAGTTTTAGCATTGATGAGGTTTTGCGCGATCGGCTTTTAGACCTAAATATTCCGATTGTCTCGGATTTGCCATTTGGCCACGAGGGCGTTAACGCTGCTTTACCGATGGGAATTGAGGCGAGTATCGACGCTGAATCGGGATTGCTGATTTGTGGAGATACATCGCAACTTTAAAAGCTGCATCAACGTCTATAAGTTTAACTTGAGACTTTGCACCAGCTAAATAGCTGATCCTCCCCTTAAGAAGGGGGGAACCGGAAGCGCTCAAAGTCCCCCTTGCTTTCGGGGGATTTAGGGGGATCGAGACTCTGGTAAAAGCGAGATTGATTAAGGGTTTTAGCCTTAAGTTGAGACTAATGGTTGAGACGGTGGGCAGAAATTACATTTAAAATGGATTGTGTATGCAAATGTCCGCGCCAAGAAGGCAAAAAAAATTTATAACTTTCCAGAGGTTGACATGAAAAAACACAACTTGTTAAACAGTATTGCTGCCGCTGTGCTAGTTACCGGATTGGCACTTACGGCGATTCCATCAAATGCAATTGCTGAACAGATCGGAAATGGCGATCGCATAAATGGAGTAATCCGCCGCACTTCCCCGATTTACCGTTTCCGAAATATGTGGACACCGGGAGCTCCGACGGAAGAATTGCGCGGTCAAGAATACACGTTCAACGCGCGGGAAGGCGATAACATTGAAGTGTTTTTAGATACGGATAGAAGTCGCGGTTTTACTCCGGTGATGGTACTATTTTACGGAAACAACAAACAAGTAGCTTTTTCCCAAGACCGTTCTTTTAATTATCAAATTCCCCGCAGCGGCGATTACAAGCTTTTGGTGTTGGCGAAAGATGCTGCGAGGGGCGGTAGTTACACCCTGGAAGTTGCGGGAATTGATGGCGACAGACGGGCTAGCAATAGGTGGGATGACAGAAACGACAGGGGCAGAGACAACCGCAACTATGATGGAGAACGGATTTTGCGGGATGATTTTGGCTTGCGGCCTCTTGATTGTCGCGTGAGACGTACTATGGTGAGAGTAAGGTTTGAGGATGCCGGCCAAGACGCGACTTATTGCGCTGAACCGAGTCGCCAGTATCCGCAGGGAGACTATTATTACAATCCGCGGACTAGGGATTTAGATTCGGCTAGGAGTGATGATGGTAGATTCGATCGCTCTAATGATGATAGCAGGTTCGATCCAGGTCGCGATCGATGTCGCGTATCTGTAGGCGGAGTGTGTGTGACTAGGTAATTTCGTTTGTTTCGTTGGGGCGGGTTTTACAAACCATCAATGAGTCAAACCAACCATCTCAAAAACCCGCCCCAAACACCGCGACTATGGAAGTATTTTCGCAAAAACCCGGTTTCTGACTACCCATGCGTTCAGGATTATTGGTATATTAATAAGATTAATGATGTGGCAAAATCTATGAGTGTTAAAGAACTTGAAACAGCAATTATGAACTTGTCAGTTAAAGAACTATCCGAACTAACTGCTTGGCTGATAGAGTATCGCCAACAAGTCTGGGATGGGCAAATTGAAGACGATTTGGAGGATGGGCGGTTAGATGCGCTACTTGATGAAGTTGATGCAGAGTATGAAGCGGGATTGGCTAAAGTGTTATGAAGCATCTGACTTTACCGCGTTTTTGGAACTGCTATCACCAGCTACCTCAAGAAATACAAGCTTTAGCCGATAAAAATTAGGAATTACTGAAAGTCGATCCGTATCACCCTTCGCTGCATTTTAAAAAAGTGGGCAGGCGAAAGCAATTGCAATCGGTGCGAGTAGGCGATAGTTACCGAGCTCTGGGAGTTGAGAAACCTGAAGGTATTGTCTGGTTTTGGATAGGGACTCATGGCGATTACGATGCAATATTAGCTCAGAAATAGAGTCCTCGATAGACTGTCATGATAGATGTTTAAAACGATTTTTCTTACTCGGAAAATCCGGCAATAAAAGTGCTGGAAAATCTAGCCAAAATGATGATTTCTAGAGAGAGAGGATTGTTTGCATAAATAACTAACTTCCCAGCGCTACTCTGCCTTTCTAGAACTTTCTTCATCAGGACTTACGCAAGCCCGAAAAAATCATCTTTTCCGAGGAATTGTAGGGGCGGGTTCACCCTAATTTGTAACTCTAATCAACAATATTTATAAACCCGCCCCCACCCATCGGTTGGGTGGGGGCGGGTTTTTCAGTTCTGGGATTTGATGATCTGAATTGGGGTGAACCCGCCCCTACGAATCTTGGTATTTTAGATATTTTTGGGATTTGTGAAGATGTAATTGCGATCGAAATAAAGTGCAGTTAATCGATAGAAAAAGTTCGATATTTCAACTGTTTTATTCGCAATAGATTGGTATATATTCGGCTAGCTAATTAAGTCTTTTTAGGATTGTAGCGCGGGTTCGGAAACCCGGTTTATTGGTAGAAACCGGGTTTCTTTGCGTCGCGTGTTTCCATTCAATTAGTTTCCCCAGCGAGTGGGGAGAACTGGTCAATACTACGATCTCGCCTCGGACGCAGCAGTTTCCATTCAATTAGTTTCCCCAGCGAGTGGGGAGAAGAGCCACGTACAACGCAATTCTAGATTACTCTCAGGATTACAAGTTTCCATTCAATTAGTTTCCCCAGCGAGTGGGGAGGTCAAGCTTCCTGATGATCTACTTTATGACCATGCCAGATAGTTTCCATTCAATTAGTTTCCCCAGCGAGTGGGGAGGTTACATCTTAGAGATTGAATTCCATAACCCGGTTACAGGTAAGTTTCCATTCAATTAGTTTCCCCAGCGAGTGGGGAGAATTAATCTCAATAATCGAGCCTGTATCTGATAACAAGACTGCGTTTCCATTCAATTAGTTTCCCCAGCGAGTGGGGAGGGTGACGTATTCCAGGATCACTTAACATCTATGGCAGCTAGGTTTCCATTCAATTAGTTTCCCCAGCGAGTGGGGAGGTGTACATGACTGAATTAAGTGCAAAAGAAGTAGAGGCGTTTCCATTCAATTAGTTTCCCCAGCGAGTGGGGAGTTGATACTTGATGAATTGCGAAACCAACAGAAGAATTACGATCTATTAATGATACTAAACTGTAATTCTTCTCATTGAAGAGTGCTGCTAAATTTTGGTAGTGTCTAGACTACTTATTACAGGTTTACAGTTAGTAATCTTCTGACTGTTTACGAGCAAGCTCTACGCCCTTATAAACACCAAAGCCTATCAGCCCTGCTACTGCAACGATGCCAGCAACAGGCAAAGCTACTGTTGTAGTAGTAGCAAATCCTAGAACTCCAAGAATTCCAGGCGCTGAGGAAGTAATGGTGGCGATTGTCACAGTTCCCGTTCCGGCTGCCGCTGCTGTACCAGTAATAGCACCTACGATCTTGAAATCATCCATAGTTTTTTCCCTCCGTGCAAGTAATCAGCATGAGTATGTATATTCCCTCATACACCCTATACAGCGCAAGATGTCCAGAGGCCATTTGCGAGGGTTCCCAAAATTACCCCTCAAAACTCCTTCAACCCCGCAGAAAAAATCGCTGTAACCCTTGCCCAGCAATGCTGCGAGGCTCCCAACGAAACAGCGTCATCTCAGCCATTTTCCCCTAAGCCTCGCAAACTACCACAGTTCGATCGCAAATCAAGCTCTACCAATTAGTCTATCAGCCCAGAAAACAGAAGCCATACAAAACAGATCCCGCAATTGCTTTCCTTCGGATCGCTACGCTAACGGGCCTCGCAATGACAGACAATAGCTGGTGCGGATCGACTAAGCTACATCTTGGAGAGCCGATCGCGAATTGTTCGGAGATTTTTTGACAACGCTCATGCTGCCGTCGGTTTCCAGCACGACTGCTTCGATTTCTTCGATCGACGCGCTGCCCGTCCCCCGAATTGCCGCCCGAATTTCCGATTCACTCACGCGCTGCTGCCGCATCGCCACAGGCAGAAATTGGCCTTGGTTGAGCAGCATAGTAGGTTCGGCTTTGATCAGATTTTTTACCCACTTTACCCGCACGCCAAGCCACGTGACGATGAATTGCAGCCCGATGAGTAAGCCGAGGGCGAAAACGCCCTCGACGAGCGAAACGTCTTTTGACATGATGATAGTCGCCAGCGTCGAACCGAGCGCGATGGTAACGATGAAATCGAAGGCATTCCACTTCGACAGAGTTCGCTTGCCGGAGACTCGCAGCAAAAAAATCAGCACGACGTAAGCGGAAACGCCGACGGTCAAAATCTGAATCAATTCAAACCAATTGTCAAAAAACATATTTTTATTTTGCCGTCCTGATTTTGGGCGCTTTGCTGCTGCAAAGAGTGCTAGATGCTTCGTCTGCTTGATGTCGCCGTCGCGCATTCTGTTAGTTTCGATTGTCATTGTAACAGAAGGGTCGAGGTGAAAATTCATTCCTTAGCAATAGTTTCAGCTATTAAGAATGCCTTGACCGTGCCAGAAGGTTGCTATCGAACTCAGGCGATTGCCTCATCTCCCTCCCCGCCGACAGATGAATTTTCGATCAAAAAGGACGATCGCACAATGGTAAGCTACCAAAGGCATTGAAATATCTAAGGTAGAGACAAGTTAAAATGTCGGCATTAAATGAAGTTCCCTTACTGTTGCGGGCAGCCCGCGGCGAAACTCTAGACCGCCCGCCCGTGTGGATGATGCGCCAAGCCGGCCGCTACATGAAGGCCTATCGAGATTTGCGAGAAAAGTATCCCTCCTTTCGCGAACGTTCCGAAATACCCGAAGTTGCGATCGAAGTTTCCCTTCAGCCGTGGCGCGCGTTTCAACCCGACGGCGTAATTCTGTTTTCCGATATCGTCACCCCAATGCCCGGTTTGGGAATCGACATGGACATCGCCGAAGGCAAAGGCCCGATTATCCACGAACCCATCCGCACTCAAGAGCAAATCGACAACCTGCAACCGCTGAACCCGGAAGAAAGCTTGCCGTTTATCAAAACAATCCTCCAATCCCTGCGCGCGGAAGTCGGCAACAAATCCACCGTGCTCGGTTTTGTCGGCGCGCCCTGGACGCTGGCGGCCTATGCCGTAGAGGGTAAAGGTTCTAAGTATTATGCCATCATCAAAAACATGGCATTTTCCGATCCAACTTTACTGCATCAGTTGCTGTCGAAATTCGCCGATGCGATCGCGGTTTATATGCGCTACCAAATCGACTGTGGCGCGCAAGTAGTGCAAATGTTCGACTCCTGGGCCGGCCAAATGTCCCCGCAGGACTACGACACCTTCGCTTTACCATACCAAAAACAGGTATTTGAGCAAGTCAAAAAAACCCATCCCGACACCCCGCTAATTCTATTAGTCAGCGGCAGTGGCGGCCTCCTCGAACGCATGACAAAATCCGGCGCGGATATCATCAGCGTCGATTGGACGGTTGATATGGCCGACGCCCGCCGACGTTTGGGCCCCAACATGAACGTTCAGGGAAATTTAGATCCCGGTGTATTGTTTGGTTCTCAAGCGTTTATTCGCGATCGAATTCTTGATACAATTCGTAAAGCCGGTCATCGGGGACACATCCTGAATTTAGGACACGGCGTGTTACCAGGAACTCCCGAAGACAACGTGCGTTTCTTCTTTGAAACCGCCAAACAAGCCGACAAATTGCTCGCAGTTACTGCTTAAATTTGATTTGATTGCGATTAACTGGTAACGAGTAAAACTCTCGTTTATAGCCAAGGCCAGATCCCCCTAAATCCCCCTTAAGAAGGGGGACTTTGAGAAGAATCTTATCCCCCGCTTAAGAATTGGGAACGCAAGAGAAGACTCTTGTCCCCCCCTTCTTAAGGGGGATCTGGCCTAAGCATCAAATCGATAAGCCCAAAAAACCCTGACAAATCTCGCTGATAGCCAAGGCCAGATCCCCCTAAATCCCCCTTAAGAAGGGGGACTTTGAGAAGATTCTTGTCCCCTGCTTAAAAAGGAGGACTTTGATCAGACTCTTGTCCCCCCCTTAAGAAGGGGGGTTAGGGGGGATCTAGCCTCAGCATCAAATCAAAAACCCCTCATTCCTCCCATCTTCCCCTCCGACAAAATGAACCCCAAAAAAATTTTTGTGACGGGTGCAAGTGGCTGTATCGGTCACTACATGACCGAAACTTTGATTCAAGAGACAAACCACGAACTTTACTTATTAGTTCGCAACCCCGAAAAATTAAAATTTGACTGGAAAGCCCGCCCCGGCATCCATATAATACAAGGCGATATGCGAGATATCGATCGCCATGCCGAACTCCTGCAAACAATAGACGTAGCAATTTTAGCCGCCACAGCTTGGGGAGGAACCCAAGAAGTTTTTGATGTCAACGTCACCAAAACCCTGCGCCTAATTCAACTACTTTCGCCCCAGAATTGCCAACAAATAATTTACTTTTCAACAGCCAGCATACTCGGCCGAGACAACAATTTGCTGAAAGAAGCTGGGGAACTAGGGACAGATTATATTAGCTCAAAATACAACTGCATGGTGCATTTATCAGCCTTGACAAATGTGCCTCCGATTACTGCACTTTACCCGACATTAGTATTGGGAGGAGACGCTGAAAAACCAGTCTCTCACTTGTCATCTGGCCTGCCCCTTGTCACCAAATGGATTGGTTTGATTCGCTGGTTTAAGGCAGATGGAAGTTTTCACTTTATCCACGGCGCAGACATTGCCACAGTAGTTAATTATTTAGTTGAACATCCGCCAGCTTCCGAGGAACCGCGACATTTTGTGCTAGGAAATCGGGCGATTACAGCTAACGAAGTTGTTGAACAAGCTTGCCAGTATTTGAATAAAAACATATTTTTTCGGATTACTCTGTCACCTTGGCTAGCCAATTTCTTTATTTGGCTGTTCCGAATTCAGGTGGCTGCTTGGGATAGATTTTGCATCAGCTACCGCCATTTTACTTATCAGAATCTTGTGAATCCCGAAAGCATAGGAATGCCTAGTTACTGCGGCACAGTTGCCGATATGTTAAGAACTAGCGGGATTCCTGATAAAAATGCAAAGTAGCGCCTACACTCCGCACCAATAATCGGACGATGCTCAAAGCCCATCCCACAAGAAAGATTGTGGGATGGGCTTTGAGCATCGTCCCTAATTCTTTATCCTATTCAACTCTACTGTTTCAAATTCTTTTTTGCCTGATTCCTACACTTTTTAAGCGATTACCGTTAATTAACGGTCAAATACGATAAGATATCAGCATTTGCAAACTTTAACAGGGAACTGCCAGCTAAAAATTGCGCTCATTCTATTTGTCTTAGGGGGTGTCGCCCCTCGCCAGATAGTCGATCGCGCGCAAGATCGTAATTTTAGCCGTAACATTAAGTCTTGAGAGTCGATCGAACTCTCAAACACGCCAGCCCGATCGCAAGTTGTTTACTGATGTGAGGTTTAACATAATATGCGAGTTCTTCTAGTTTACCCCCTGTTCCCGAAAACATTTTGGTCTTACGAGAAAATTCTAGAATTAGTTGATCGTAAAGTTCTGCTGCCACCGCTGGGTTTGGTAACAGTAGCAGCTATTTTACCCCAAGAATGGGAATTTAAGTTAGTCGATCGTAACATCCGACAAATCACCGAAGCAGAATGGGAATGGGCAGAGCTCGTTATTCTCTCCGCAATGATTGTCCAAAAAGAAGATTTGCTAGACATCATCCGCGAAGCAAAACGGCGCGGTAAATCCGTAGCTTGCGGCGGCCCTTACCCGACTTCCGTACCCGAAGAACCTCAAGCAGCGGGCATAGATTACCTGATTCTCGACGAAGGCGAAATCACCTTGCCGATGTTTGTCGAAGCAATAGGGCGCGGCGAAAAAAGCGGAATGTATCGATCGGACGGCGTAAAACCCGATGTTACCACAACCCCAATCCCCCGCTTCGACTTGCTCGAATTAGACGCCTACGACTCGATGTCAATTCAATTTTCCAGAGGCTGTCCTTTCCAGTGCGAATTCTGCGATATCATCGTCCTCTACGGCCGCAAACCCCGCACCAAAGAACCCCAACAATTGATTGCAGAACTAGACTGTCTCTACAACCTAGGTTGGCGGCGCGGCGTGTTCATGGTAGATGACAACTTTATCGGCAACAAACGCAGTGTCAAACTGTTGCTAAAAGACTTAAAAGTCTGGCAAGAAGAACACAAATTCCCGTTTACTTTCAACACAGAAGCCTCCATCGATTTAGCCCAAGACCAAGAATTGATGGACATGATGGTATTGTGCAATTTCAATGCAGTATTTCTGGGAATTGAAACCCCCGACGAAGAAAGCCTGCAAATGACCAAGAAATTCCAGAACACCCGCAATTCCCTAATCGAATCAGTAGAGTTAATTGCGAAAACTGGTTTGCGAGTAATGGCCGGATTTATCATCGGATTCGACGGCGAAAAAGCAGGCGCAGGCCAACGCATTGTAGACTTTGCCGAAGCAGCAGCAATTCCGAGCACAACCTTTGGAATGTTGCAAGCTTTGCCTCATACTGCATTGTCCCACAGACTAGCAAAAGAAGGCAGATTGCGCGACAAATCGGGCAACCTCAACCAGACAACTTTGATGAACTTCATTCCGACGCGGCCGCTAGAAGATATCGCGAGGGAATATGTTCAGGCATTTTCTGATGTGTACGATGCTGAGAAATATTTAGACCGCACCTATCGCCATTTCTTAATGTTAGGTGCACCTACAGCAAAGATACCTGCAAGAATTCCCAGTTGGATCGACTTGCGGGCACTGTTAACTGTGGTTTGGCGGCAAGGAGTCAAGCGCAGCACTCGCTGGAAATTCTGGCATCATTTGTTCAGCATTTTCAAGCGCAATCCTGCGGTTTGGGATCACTATTTAACAGTGTGCGCTCACAACGAGCATTTTCTGGAATACCGCCAGATTGTGCGGGATGAAATTGAAGCTCAATTGGCTGACTTTTTGGCTAATGAGTCTCAAACTGTATATCAAGAACCTGTTGCTGTTGAGGAAAAGCAAGTGCAAGCGGTTTAGGGTTGGAGAATTCAACCGCAGATAAACGCAGACAAACGCAGATGAATTTAAGATTGTCTGCGTTTATTTTGTTGTTAATCTCGTTTCCAGGTTCTGGCTGGAAATGTCATATCCTGTGGCTGTGTCGCCTCTTGAGAGCAGCCTGAGAGAGCATCCCGAGGTATTCCCAGTCTCTCACTGGAAAGGTGAAATACTACTATTGGCGGCAGCAGTTATTTCGGCAGATAGAGGCGCGATCGCTCGCACATATGAAAATCTAATTACAAGCTCAAAAATATCAAAATAGCGATCGCCCTCAACCCGCCATGTTAGGAACAAATCAACTCAGAACAGCCGCTCTCTTAGGACTCCTAAGCGGCCTTCTCGTTTTAGGAAGTTATTACTTAATCGGTAACGAGCAAGGACTTTACATCGGTTTAGCCCTAGCCGCCTTCTCAAGTTTTAGCTCTTGGTACTATTCCGACACGGCCGCTTTAATGGCTTACCGCGCTCAGCCGATCGCGCGCAGCGAAGCACCCGAAATCTACGATATAGTAGCATCGCTGAGCGAAAAAGCCCAAATTCCCGTACCGAAAATTTTTCTAGTTCCCACTCAATCTCCGAACGCATTCGCCACAGGAAGAGACCCGGAACACGCGACAATAGCAGTTACTGAAGGCATCATGAATCTGCTTTCCCGCGAAGAATTGGAAGGCGTTTTAGCGCACGAACTCACGCACATCCGCAACCGTGACACTTTGACTCAAGCAGTTGCAGGGACAATTGCCGGTGCAATTACATTTGTCGGGCGAATTCTGACTTTTGGAGCGCTTTACGGCCCGGTGACGCGGGATAGCAGACAAGGCCCGAATCCCTTTGGTTTGCTGTTTTTAATCATTTTAGCACCGCTATCAGCAACCGTAATTCAATTGGCGATTTCTCGGACTAGGGAATTTGCAGCAGACAGCGGTGCGGTGGAAATTACCAATAACCCGATTGGCTTAGCAAACGCCCTGCAAAAATTGGAGAAAATCGGTCATGAAATTCCGATGCACGGCAATCCTGCGATGTCGCCGCTGCTGATTGTGAATCCTTTTTCGACTAAAGGTTTGCAGTCACTTTTCCGTACTCACCCGCCGACAGAGGAGCGGATTCAGCGGCTTTTGGAAATAGCGCAGCAGCAGCAGCAAGGTTCTCCAGTTATGGCCTACGTTAGCGGAAGTTAATCAGTCGAAAATGCAGAAACAATATTTAGAAACCCGGTGTTTTGAAGCAGCCGGGTTTCTGTATGTTTATAATGATAGCTGTGGTACGATCGACTCGCACAACTAATTTGCGGCGCGGGTGTGAGTAAGTGATTCCAGAATTCGATGAAAACGGCAATCTACCACGGGGAGTTCATTGGTGCGAATGGGAGGAGTTTGAGGAGAGATTTGGCACGAATTTTAAAAGAGATAGCTTGATATTGGGCTTGAAACTGGCAATGACCCAATTAAAAGCAGCAGGTGCTAGAACTATCTATATTGATGGTAGTTTTGTTACCAGCAAAGATAAGCCTAATGATTTTGATGCTTGTTACGATAGAGAAACTGTAGACAGGGAGTATCTGAGAATCAATGCTCCTAGATTGTTCAATCATCAGGATCGAAATGCCCAAAAAGCTAAGTATCGAGGGGAAATTTTTCCCTCAGACGAACCTGTAGGCAATTACGGAGAAAATTCCTTTGAATTTTTTCAAAGTGACAGAGGCAAAAACACGAAAGGAATTATAGCGATCGATTTAATGAGGTGGGAACCGTGATTAAAGATGAATTTGAGTACGGAGTCAGCAAAGATTGGGTTCAAAAATTCAACAAAACTCTAGCAGCAATGGAGCGGGATGAAGAAGCAAAAAGAAAGGACTTTCTCAAATGGGATGCAGGTAGAGGTTCGATTCAGCGCCATTTGGATCAGTTGCACGAAGAAATAGCAGAATATGAACGATTGATGGCGTGGGACAAGAGTAAGCAGATCGAACTTGTAGTTGAGAATTTCAATAAACTATCAGATGCTTTAATTAAAGCTCGAATGGCAGCAAAAATCAGCGTGGAAGAACTAGCAGAAAGGTTGGATATTGACCCTGAACGCCTTAAGGAACATGAGAAGAAAGATTATCAAGGTGCTAGTTATATGGAACTCCTTGAAATTAGCTGTGTTTTGGGTCTGGAGTTTAAGACGGCTGTGATGCAGGTCGATTTTGAGGAAATAGAGGTTATGAAACAAATAGCAGTAGAAAGGCGCGAACGAAAAAAGAAGAAGGCAAGTAAAACCGCCTAAAGATTTGAGGGTGCGATCGGGAAAACTACTGAGTTGATTGGGTTTGTTGGGTGTAAATTTGATAGGCGGGGGGCGATGTCTCCACTAAAAGGATTTACCCCACCCTCAGCAATTCATCAAGCTTGTTCTTTAAGTCAGGCGATGCGATTAGTGGTCTATAAACTTCACCTTCATAGGGCTTCCAAACATATCCAAGACTGAACGATCGAAAAACCGAAGATGCTCCCGTTGCTTGCCAAACAGCTTCAGCTAAAACCAATCCAGGAAAAACCAAGGCAGGCTCTTCAATCAATTCGCTGTAGGTTCTAAACTCATCTACTTCCATACCAACTAAAGCATACCGAAACGGTGGAGCAAACCGCAAACTCTGATACAGAAATATACCTATTTCCGTCATTAAATAAGCACTTTCTGGAGTGTCAATTCCAATCTCACTGATGCCACTTGGACAAACTCGACACCACCAATTTTCTTCTATGTCCTGAAAAATTTCTGCCCGACATTGGGAATGTCTACCGTTTGAGATCACCCAGGAAATTTCATTGAAATATTGAGCAAATTGCTGTGCTTCAGATTGCTTTGTGCCACATTCAGCCGATAAGCTAAACACCCATGCCATTGCTGTTCTCCCCTTGACTAAATTAAACTATCAAACTTTCTCCCATTCGCTCTGTGTCTGGGCCAGGGCTGCTTCATATTTCTCTAAAAGCATTGTAGCGCTTGGCAAAATACTGACATGAGTTGGACTATCTTGCACAGCTTCAATATCTCCGAGGATCTTGCTGTCGTCAATCTGCCAAAGAGGATCTTTTCCTGTTCCGCCAAATTTTGGGGGTTTGCGGAATGGTGGTAAGCCTTCGATAGAGAGGGATACAGACATTCCTTTTGTGTTTATAATGGCTACAGTGACAGACTCCTCTGAATACTTGCGCTCTGTTTCTGGTAGTAAATAACCTTGTTCATCCAACCACTCTTTGGGCACTTGCTCAACATCAATGTCAATACTGGGTCTGACTCCCAGTAGCCTCGCGTTGCGTCCCATTTTGGGTTTACCGTTTTCTTCTGCCATCCCTCGATAATAGAGTCTTGCCATTAGCCTTTTATCAGCCCAACTCGATCGCCAAACCAATCATAATGTAATTGCTGCATTGGTTGGAGGCGATCGCTATCCGCCCAATCATCGAACTGTTTGGTATGTGCTGCAATACACCAATATTTTTTAACCGTCCGCTGCCACGGGGTTGTTATGCGGCGAGCGTAGTCACTCAGCAACCTTATTGACGTTTGCTTTAGGAATTTTATTAATTTCGCAGTACATATTACATTGCTGCACCAAATCGGATTTAATAGCGTAAAACTCGTTGCACACCATGAAAATTCTGCAAGCATCTCCAAGTGCTCGATGAGGTTTGAGCTGATATTTATACTTTGAGGGAAATTTATACTGAAAATTATTTGATCCAAAGCATTTATTTTTAGCATAAAATCCGATAATCAACGATATTTTATCGAGAGAAAAGAGATAGCCTATCTCTTTTTCAAGAATAAGTTGTATGTCAATGACTTGAATATTCGACTTATTGACTTTTGCCCTTTTCAAAAGCTTGAGATCCTCCCTCGCACCAAACAATACAATCTGGTCAACTTGATTCCTCTTAAACAGGTTGTGAATGTATTCGCGTAATTCCTTTAGGCATTTAGACCGTAGCTCTCTGGCTATAACTTTATCAGACTTTTCTAATCGGTAGCTAGGATCGAATATTTTCTGATACTCTCCTCTTTCAATGTTTGCAACTCTTTCCGAAAATCCCACAGTTTTACCAATGTCATTGATAATATTTTTTCTGACAACTATGTCTACATCATAGGAGAATTTTTTGCTTTCCAATAAAACCTCCTTGCGATCTAAATCATATATCACCGCACCAATTTCTGTTGGAAAGAAGTCTGCTCTATTAGAACCATAAATTGGTCCAAACTCCATATCTAAAAATAGAGTATTCATCCACCTCTTAACTAGACCAAGTTTTTAATACGTGACCAAGAATGAATGTCCAAAACTCTCCCCCACTAACTCGCTTAATTTGCCTAATTATTAGGATACTTATAAATCAAAAGTTTGTCTAGTCAAAAAATATTCAACTTTGTCCCCCATCGGCTAAATTTCATATACATTAGACATAAATGCTTAGAATAAATCGACAACTACTCAGCACTCATTCACCGCTCCCAAGGCAACCCGTTATGGTTAAAAAGTGTGCTGACTTTGATTCAAGAGTTGGGAAGCGGCGCGAGTGAGCTATTAATAGATGATACCATATGTTACCGGAAGATTTGAAAGATGTTTACAGCAGCAGTACGATCGCACTTCCGCACTAGAAAAACAAGTTATGTCTGTGTTGGCTAGGGAAAACCCGCCAGTCAATATAGCAAAATTGCTAGAAAAAGGACAAATATCATCATCAGATTTACTCAACGCGCTCCAATCTTTATCGCGGCGCTGCTTGATAGAAAAACAGGAAAGTCTTTACACTCTCCCACCTGTATTGAGGCAGTATATCAAAGGGTTGTAACCTAACGGGATTCCTACAAGTAAGTATCGATTACAGGAGTGCGATCGCCCTGTGCTATCATAGAATACAAAACTTATTGAGTCGAATTATATGACCACAATAACTACAGTAACAACAGCCTCCCAACTGGCTGATTACTACATCTGGTTCGCCAATGACGTAGGCTCCTACCTCAGCAACCACAAGCTACAAAAACTATTGTACTATGCCCAAGCATGGTATCTAGCCTTTGAAGATACACCGCTTTTTGATGAAGATTTTGAAGCCTGGGTGCACGGGCCGACTATCCCGGCTTTATTTTACGAATACAAAGAACAATTTGGCTTTAAGCCAATTCTCAAAGAAGTTGAAAAACCAGAATTTCCGCAGGAAGTACAAGAGTTTTTAGACGAGTTATCCGACGAGTATTTCTTTTGCGATGCTTATGAGTTAGAATTGATGGTGCGCCGCGAAGATCCTTGGATTAAGGCGAGAGGTGAGTTGCCAAAAGATGAACCTTCTCATGCTATTATTACGAAGGAATTAATGAGAGAATTCTACAAAACCCGTGTCATCGAAGAAACTTAAAAAAGCAGAGATACGCCGCCAGCAATCTTTATCTAGCATCAAGCGTCTAGATGTACAAATACCCGAAGGAATTAGTTTTTCTTTCAGGTATTATCAGGATGATAAAGATAAATTTTCACTTGCCGATAGAGATTCTAGATATCTGGCATCTCTATTGAGAAGGCTGCGCGATTTATCACAATTGAAATCTCAAGAAATTATCAATAATCAGAGTAAAAGCCTGCGCTGTCATGGAATAGTCTGGCAAGATACAACTGAACCTAATGGCTTCGGCATTCCCAATGAAGATCAGCTAGTAAATATCCCCTACCAGTTTCAAATATCTGCTAATGAATACGGCAGGGTGCATGGATTTTTTAGTGAAAATATTTTTTATATTGTCTGGTTAGACCCAGACCACAATCTTTACAGTTGAAATTATTATAAATTTTGGGGTAGTCAATCAAAAAACGCAGATGATATTACACTCATCTGCGTTAATCTGCGGTTTAATTAAACAGTCCTGGATGCACTCCGAATAAAGAAACCGGGTTTTTCTCGAACCGAATAAAGAAACCGGGTTTTTCTCGAATTTGCGGGCTACAGCGAAGTATTATCGAAAAAACCCGGTTTCTGGACTCTCATGTAAGTCCTATTAAACCCTGTTAAACTCAAGCGGCAACCTTATCTAAAGGCCGCACTTGACCGAGGAATTCGCGAAGTGCGTCACCTTCCACCACCTCAGTTTCCAACAGTTTCTGCGTAATTGTTTCCAACAATTCTCGATTTTCCTTGAGAATATCTAAGGCTTGTTGGTGTGCAGTTTCGACTATTTCCTTCACTTCTTGGTCGATCGCCTCAGCAGTTTGAGCACTCACCGCGCGGCGGGCATTTCCCATACCATCGCCGAGGAACGATTGTTGAGATCGATCGTAAGCAAGAGGCCCCAAAACCTTACTCATCCCGTAAGTTGTCACCATCCGTTCAGCTAAATCAGTCGCCCTTTGCAAGTCATTTGAAGCGCCAGTAGTAATGCTACCAAACACCACTTCCTCAGCCGATCGCCCGCCCAACAGTGTAGCAATTTGACCCCGCAATTCCGATTCATCCAACAAGAAACGGTCTTCAGTCGGTACCTGCAACGTGTAACCCAAAGCAGCCATACCGCGCGGCACGATCGAGATTTTGGCAACTTCGCCACCGCCCGTCATCAGAGCACCAACCATTGCGTGTCCGACTTCGTGGTAAGCCACAATCTTTTTCTCTTTTTCGTTGAGCACCCGGCTTTTCTTTTCCAAGCCGGCCACAACGCGCTCAAACGCTTCAAAAAAGTCTTCCTGCGCCACAGTTAGTCGTTTGTTCCGGGCCGCCAACAAAGCAGCTTCATTGACCAAATTTGCCAAATCTGCGCCCGAAAAACCGGGGGTGCGAGCGGCGACGGCCTTCAAGTCAATATCCGGGCCCAACTTCACTTTTTGAGAGTGAATGTTCAAAATTGCTTCGCGGCCAGATAAATCGGGGCGATCGACTAAAACTTGGCGATCGAAACGGCCTGGGCGCAACAAAGCAGCATCCAAACTTTCCGGGCGGTTAGTTGCAGCCAGAACAATTACCGTAGTATTGCCCGCCGCAAAACCGTCCATTTCAGTTAACAATTGATTGAGAGTTTGTTCGCGTTCATCATTCCCCCCGAAGCTAGCGTTACTGCTACGAGATTTGCCGATCGCATCCAATTCATCAATGAAAATAATACAAGGAGCCTGTTTTTTCGCCTGCTCAAATAAATCTCTGACCCTCGCAGAACCGACACCGACAAATAGTTCTACAAACTCCGAACCGGAGATGCTAAAAAACGGCACCCCAGCTTCGCCAGCCACTGCCTTTGCTAACAGCGTTTTGCCAGTTCCCGGAGGCCCGACTAACAGCACGCCTTTCGGAATTCGCGCACCAATTGCCGTAAATTTATCTGGAGTTTTCAGGAATTCAACCACTTCGACTAATTCAGTTTTAGCCTCTTCTACTCCAGCCACATCAGCAAAAGTAATTTTCGCTGATTCGCCTTCTACATAGACCTTAGCCTTGCTTTTGCCGATCGACAGTGCACCCTGCGGCCCGCCACCCTGCCTGTTCATGAAAAATTGAAATATTGCCACAAAAATCAGCGGCGGAACCACCCAGCTTAAAACACTGCCGATCCAGCCATTTTTGGAAGGGGGAGTTGCCGCAAATTCAACGCCTTTTTCTTGCAAAAGTTTAGGAAGTTCCAGGTCAAAAATCGGCGTAGTTGACAGCACTTGACCGGGTTTGTCGCCTTCGCCTTTGAGTTGGTAGCGAATTTCATTTTGGCCTACCGAAGCTCGAACTACATCTTGTTCTTGTACTTGATGGACGAACAAGCTGTAAGGCACTTGCGGAATTTGCGGCCCGAACAAATTGGGCAAAAAGATATTTGCCAGCAGGAACAAACTTGATAGCAATAACAAAATATTGCTAATTTGCCGAAAACGAGGTGGTTGGGGCTGGTCTTTAATTGCCATTGATAACTGTCATCCTTTGATTTAAAGCTGTTTTATTCATCTATTTTCTCATCAAATACCCACACACTGTCAAGCGGATTTCCTCACTTGATCTGGTGGGTTAACCCGCTAGCACGGATTTGCTACTATTAACAATGGTTTTTTTAAATGAACCGCGTGTGAAAAAGAACAGGCGGGACGCCTTTTCCACAAAAGAAGAGAAGACAAGAGAAGAGCATTATAGTTGTGAATGGTTAGTTAATAGTTACTCGATAGTTATTACTTCAGAATCGTTTTAAAATTTTCTCGCTCTTTTCTTACTTCGTTGAACAGGCGTCTCGCCTGTTATTATTCGCGTCTTCGCGGTTCGTTATATGTATTTATGCAGCTTCTGGGTTTAACTGAATCATTTCCCAAGTCGTATAAGTGCCGATCGCACCCCAAATCGCGTAAGGCAAAAGTAACAAAGCCGCGGTTTGAGAAATCGGCAAAACAGCCAGCAGCAGCACAACTCCCAAAATCTCGCCAACCCCGCCCAAAATCGTCCCTACTTTCAGACTTTTGGCTCGGAGAGTCGCGGGAATATAGGCAACTGTGACAATTTCTAAAAGCAAGTACAAAGCCATCAGCACCCAAGTTTTAAGGCTCCCTGGCTCCTGTTCCCATACGAAAGTAGCGCTGCCGGCCCCGCAAGCAAAAATCACCGTCCAAATTAACGGAATAGCAGGCTCAAAAAACAGCCAATCCGGTCTTTGAAGTTTGACGGCCCAGTTAATATCGCGCAGTTTAAAAAACAGAGTGCCGAAGGCGACTGAGAAAGTCACGCCGCCGATAATCATCCAAGATTCAATCATGGTTTTCAACTTTCCAATTGCTCGATCGCTCATTAAGTCGATCGTGCCAACTCAAGCCCAAACTTCCATCCGCCTTTAGCAATAACTTCAGCAAAGCCAGATCCAACAATCCCTAACCGCCGGACACATTCTTAGCAAACTCATCGCGTCCCGAAACCAAATTAGCTGGAACACCGTTAGGGAAACTTTGCGCGATTAAAGCTTGCAACTTTTCAACTCGATTCTCAGGATTCGGGTGAGAGCTCAAAAACTCTGGCGGCGCTTCGCCCTTCCTAGCAGCACCGAGAATTTGCATGACCTCAACAATACCTTTAGGATCGTAACCCGCTTCGGTCATAAACCGAAAACCGAGCCGATCGCTCTCAAGTTCATCAGCCCTACCGTACCGCAAACCGACAACTTGATTGACAGCTTGAGCAATTAATGCTGCTTGTTGTCCGCCACCGCGATCGTCGCTAGTAGCCACCCCAACCGCCGTTACCAAAGACCTGCCCAACTGCTGTTTTGCCAAGTGTTCCGCACCGTGGCGCGCCACAACGTGACCGCTCTCGTGCCCGAGTATAGCAGCCAACTGAGCCTCGGAATTCAGTCGCCGCAGCAGCCCCGCAGTAATGAAAACTTGTCCCCCCGGTAAAGCAAAAGCATTGACAGTTTTGGCGTCTCGCAGCAGGTGGAATTCAAACGGATAACCTGCTTGTTTCGCCGCCGAACCGTTGACAACTCGTGCCCCTACTCGATCGACATACTGCTGAATACTCTGGCTGGGATAAAGCCCCCCGTACTTGCCGGCCATTTGATCTCGCGCCTGCAATCCCAAAACTATCTCTTGGCGGGGAGAAAGCTGCACTCGCTGTCTTTCTCCTGTTACCGGATTTTGTACGTCGTTTGTAAAATAGGTGATTGCCCCAAAAAATGCCATTAACAGCCCGATCGCGGCTCGAAATAAAAATTTATTCACAGGCTTTTACCTAAAAAGTTTAGCGAGTAGATTATCAGGCTGGCAGCTACCTCGACATCTGTCTGAAGTATTAATAATGGAAAGAGGAACCGCTGATTAAGGCAGATATACGCTGATGAACGCAGATGAATCTCAAGATATGAGCCGGCGATATTACTTCAGATTTTATTTAATATTCTAGGACTTACGCATTGACAAAAAACATTATCTATGTATTCTCGACCATAGCATCACTCTGAAGGTTTGCAAAAATAT
>ENA-ORBV01002608-ORBV01002608.1-microbial-mat-metagenome-genome-assembly--contig:-NODE-2608-length-37785-cov-4.595099_pt1 | contig 37785 bp, 24 predicted proteins | sample MGYA00237777_ERZ505514 | MGnify/ENA primary metagenome ERZ505514 (study PRJEB26160, sample SAMN06269048) | microbial mat metagenome | isolation source: Oligotrophic lake microbial mat | place... | reverse complement strand
CTATCGTTCGCGCTCCTTCAACCAACCTCCTGCCCATCGCGAACGAAGAGACCTTTGCGCCGATTCTGTACGTATTTACTTATGAAACTATCGAAGAGGCCCTCGCGCTGAACAACTCGGTGGCGCAAGGGCTTTCATCCGCGATCTTTACAGATAGCGTTGGCAGCGTAGAGCGGTTCCTAAGCCCCACCGGTAGCGACTGCGGGATAGCAAATATTAACTTAGGAACCAGCGGCGCGGAGATCGGCGGCGCGTTTGGTGGTGAAAAGGAGACCGGCGGCGGGCGTGAGTCCGGGAGCGACTCATGGAAGGCGTACATGCGCCGCCAGACCTGCACGATCAATCACGGCACGAAACTGACATTAGCACAGGGGATCAAGTTCGAGTAAGCTTCCTGGGTGTGGCTGTCGCGCCCGGGCTCGACTGCTCGCGGGGTGATGGCATATGCTCACGTGCGGAAGACCGGTGTGAAGGATCGAGAATGTGAGGGGTTGCTTTGGAGTTTTTATGGAAGACGTTGAGCAAACCAAGCACGATGCGCTAGCCGTGGCGGCCATCGGTGAAATTCAGGCGGGTATGATCGTGGGGCTTGGCACCGGGCTTACATCAGACCGAGTGACCCGCGCGCTGGCGCAGCGGTTCTTTGATGAGGGGCTTGCGATTCAATGTGTCTGCACCAGTATGGCCACCCGCAACCTGGCCGAGCAGCTCGGGCTGCCAATTGTAGATTTTGCCAACGTAGAAGAAGTTGATTACTTATATGACGGGGCGAGCGAAGTGGATCATGAGCTCCGGATGCTGAAGGGGCACCACGGCGCCATCACCCGCCAGAGGCTCGTTGCTGAGGTTGCGCGCCGTTGTGTTTATCTTACAACCGAGGACCGCTTCACGCGGCGGTTGGGAACCAAATCTCTTCTCTCCGCGACCATTATTCCGTTCGGCATTGCAAGTATCCGCGCTCATCTGCGTCACATCGGGCTTTCCGGCGTGCTACGGCGGACGCTGGATGGTCAGATCGTTGAGACCGACGGAGGCGGAGTCGTAATTGATATGACGATGCCAGACCGCGATCCGCGAGAGCTGTCTGATGCGCTGGATCGTGTCAGCGGTATCGTCGACCACGGCATCTTCAATGACGAGGCCGACGAGGTGCTGATCGAATGTGCCGACGGCGAGATCAAGCGGTTTGCACGCGACGAAGAACCGGCGACCTAAGTGGTGTTGTTTCCGTCTGTGGACGCAGCGATGGTGCGAATTAAGTATTACTTTCTGCCAAAGCGCCACCGATAATCGGCGGGTGATGCAGTTCTTTGGGCGTTGCACAAACGTTCACGCGGCCGAAACTCATAGTAAGTTAGCCGCCTTGCCAGACGATAAAGAACTCTTCGATGTCGGCGCCGTCGGTACCACCGTCTTCGTTGAAGTCACCCACCGGTTCGCCGATGGCCCAGGCGATAAAGAACGTTTCAACATCGGAGCCATCCACCCCGCCGTCGTTGTTTACATCGGCGTTGCGACGGCAGCCCAGGTAAAAGATATTTATATCGTCGATCCCGGCTTCAACGGTGCTGGCATCACCCAGATCGCGGGCCACAAATCGGACTCGCAGCTGGGAAGTAACATTTACAAAATCGTCAATGCGCAGCGTGATGGCCACCCAGCGGTTGTATTCCTGGCCGATGGTATCGGCCGTTACCCAGGTCGCGCCCCCATTGTCGGATAGTTGCGTGATCAACGGATCATTGGTGGGCCCGTAGAACCATCGTGAGAACGTAAGCCGGGTTTCGTAAACGCGCACGCCGCGTGGAGGAAGTGCGTTGATCACAGGGCTCAGGAGTGTGGTGATGCCACCATCAACGTCGTTGGCGTTACCATCTGCGCCAGCGGCGGCGCCGGTGATGAAGCAGTTTAGTCCGGTGATCGAAGTATCGTCTTCTGGTTGGGCGTAGGTCCGTTCCGGGTTCGCTCGCTGCCAGATTCCGCCGGTCGCGGTGTCGTCGCTGGTGCCCAGAGTCCAGCCTTGATTACTTTCGCAATCGTCACTAAACAATAAGGTGCGGGCCGCGGGTGTAATCGTAATCGACTCATCTCCGGCGGGATACCACTCGCCCACTCCGGAGGTGTTGACCGCGTAGTACCTTAGTTGCGTAGAGCTGCCGCACGTGGCGGGAGGAAGTGTCACTTCGTAAAACTGACCGGGCAACCCCGTTACGGCAGTGGGAACAAAATCCGGGGTGCCCGCTGGCTGAATGAATGCAGTCACGGCGGAGATGCCCGCGCCAGAGCCACTAGGCCGGACGCTTAACTGAACGGCGGACGGTGAACCCGGGAGCGGAAAGTTTTCGTGCGTCGCGGGGAGCGTGAAGAGTATTGGCGGTGAGAGCCGCTCGATGAACGTAAGCACGGCGTCAAAGTTCTCTTCGCAAGTAGGGATGATCTCTTCCGGAGGCAAAATAAACCCGCTCTGTGGTCCCGCGCGGAGTTCGATCGTCCACGCGGGAACGTTACGCGCGCCGTAAACCCAGTCGGGAGCCACGCCCGAGGCGGGGTAAATGGCAACGTACGATGGGCCGCCCGTATGGATTCTATTATGTCGGACGCGGACCGATGCCAACAAGTCGGCGTTGATGGAGCCGAAAAGCCGTTCATCAGGGCAAGGCTGGCTGCTGTAACCGAAGGGGCTAAGCACCAGCTGGCCGAAACTATGGTAATCGATGTGGCCGCGCAATCGGGGAAGCGACGTAATAAAGGTGCTCAGCCCAGCGGTCTCAGGCTCAGAAAAAGGTGCCGTGCCGCGGTAAACATCCGAGCTGCGCTGGGTGCTGGTCCCTTCGCCGCCCCACTGGAAGCCCCAGTTTCGATTGAGATCCACCCCGAAAATTCCGCCCCCAGTGTCGCGACGGTTTTTTCGCCATAAGCGGTTGGCAGTACTGCTCCAGGTATGAACATAGCCATCAGGGTTAATAACCGGAACAACGATGAATTCAAACCGCTCCATCGCTGCGGCGATTCGGGGCTCGATCGGTCCATCCTCGAGCAAATGCTGTGCGATCCACATGTTCACGGCGGGGGCGATCCACTCGCGAGCGTGCTGGAGGCCCTGGAACATAATTTGCGGGCGGGTATCACGCGGGTTGCCGGGTGCGGCAGGCCCGGTAAACCGAAGGCCCCGCATTGGGCGGCCCTGGATCGAGGTCCCTGCGATGAAGGTGGAGGCTAAGCCGTTGCTCGCGGCCGCAAGCTCATCCATCCGCGCATTAATTTCATCCCAGGTGTGATAGGCCGTGAACCAATTGTTGTCACGCGGCGAGAACTCTCCCAAGGCGGCTCGGGCCGCTGAGTTCTCTGCATCCGCTTGCTCAAGGAAAATCTGAACGTCGGGGATCGTGACGGTGTATGGAACGCCGCGTTGACGGGCCCAATCTGAGATAGCCGCCTTTTTCGCGGGCGACACCTGAATATCAATTCCTTGCTCGAGCGTTGGCGTGCAAGACCAAATTATGTCAGCAAGTTCTTGGGCGGTGCGTAAATCAGCGAGCGATTGCGGATGCACCCGCCACACTTCATGCCCAACGTAAGGACGCTCCGCGGCTTGCGAAGCCGCGACCTGTTCCTGTTGCCCCACGGCCGTGCCCCCAAGGCAGGCAAGCAAGAAAACGGTGGCGGTCAGATTCCAAGTGGCAGCAGCTAACCTGCCGCGACCCACACTCACAGCCGCTTCCAGATAACTATCGGCGCAAAGCGGTCGATGGCGGCCGGAGAGAAAATGTGGGAATCGAGAGTTCATGCGTAAAGCGTATACGCACCTAACGGAATCGCGTTGCAGCAGAAATTTGTCATTTAGCGAATGAGCTTTAAATGTGGAGTTGCCCACAGATCGGGCCAGCTGCTGCGGCCTTGCGACGCTTGATCAGGCCGCTGCGCGCGTCGGCGCGTCTTGCTGTCTATTTTGCGGTTTATTTTGCGGTCTATATAGACAGACGATGGGCATGCCTGAACCAAAGGTCGCAGCGGCACGGGCGGCGAGTGGGTCTTCCCACTCATCGCTGGAAACAATTATCGCGTCTGGACGTTCCTCGGAGGAGTTGCGAGCGGCGTCGAATCGGCGGATGGGTACGCCTGCGATCGACGTTGCCTCGGCGGAGTCGTCGTAGATAGCGATGCACCAGCGTGCGAAGGCGGGGCAGCGTTGGCTAAGCATGCGGGTGTGCGCACCGGCGCCACAAAGGGCGATCCGCCGATAACCTGTCCGATGTAGCCCAGCCATCGCTTCCTCAAAGAGACGCTCTGCCGTGAGCACGACTTTGGTGGGCTGGAAAGGAAACATGGATTGCGCTTCGTCCGCCATGTTGGTGGAACTAGACAAGGTGGCGCGCAGCGCGGCATCCTGCTCGGCAAGCCATCGTGACCGCCAAGTTACAACGCCCAAGGTGTTCAGATCTCCCAGCGTTCCTAAGGCGCGCATGATGGCACACCACTGAGAGGCGCAGCGCGCGAGGGAGGTACATCGCGGCGGCGCTGCCATCGCGGCGTGAATCAGAGTCTGGAAGGATTGACGTAATTGATCCGTGCTCCAAAGTCGTTTGGCCGTAACGCGGGCCGCGGAGCCCATGCCGACAATCTGTGCTCGTTGAGACGCGAGGACCGCGAGCCGGTTGGCCAGGGTCTGCATATCGCCGGTGGGAACGATGATCCCATCGGTGCCGTCGGTGATCGCCTGTGCGGCTTCTCCGCAGCCGTGCGTAATCGCAACTCCTCTTCCCGCAGCCATACTTTCGCTCACCGCCAGCGGCATGCCCTCGCTTTCGCTTACGAGAACGGTGAGGTCGTGAGCGCCGTACAGCGCGGCCATCTGTGGCTGAGGCACCGCTCCAACGAATTCGACTCGCCCCCCCATCACATGGTCATGTAACGCCTCACAAAGTTCTGTCTGAGCTGGCCCCGTTCCCGCAATCGTAAGTCGAAAGCGGACCTCAAGTTTTTGCAACAGGTTGGCGAGCGTGGCAAGATCGAGCACTCGCTTATGGCGACGTTCTAACCTACCAGCGTACAGAAGTCGTAACGTCCGGGTATTCGGAACCCATGTCTGCGGCTGCTCTGAGAGAGCGATGGGCACTGGTAAAGATGAGGCCACCGGCTGGCCCAATGCTCCGCCGGAGAGCCCGAGCAGCCGTGAGGTAAGTTGTGTCGATACGGCGGCCCATGAGTCTACAAGTGGAAAGACGCTGAGTGCTACATCGTCTCCATCGCATCCGCTGCTGTGGTGCCACATCGCGCAGCGCACCCCGCCGAGAGCCGCGTGAGCGAGCGAGCCTGCCGCGGCGTAGCCCAGAACACTGTCGTGCGGCAGGACGATTCGCGCGCCGAGGGATATGAGCGCGTTGCGTATAATTAGCATCGCATCCAGAGGGCTTGAATCATCCGGCCAGGAGGCCATGTGCCATCCACTTAGGATATCTGGAACAAGGTTGGCGACACTTGCGGCAGTGCCCACCTGGCTGGCGGCGCCCACGATAAGCGGCAGAACTCGAATACCGGGAAGGTCTAACGCGGCGATGTTAGCGCCCGCCGTAGTTACCCCGCTAATCCCCGTGGCTCGATGAATACTTACCGCGATCAGTTCGCTCATGGTGCGCCCTCCAAGCCGGAGGTTGAAGCAATATCAGCTTGCTTATCACCATGCTGGTTGCTGTACGCATCAAGGCGTTGCTGGATGAAGGCGACGAGCCGGGCGGCGAACGCGTCGTGCGTAAACCGGTGAAGCGCGACGGCCCTCGCCTGCGAGATTGTTTGCGTTCGCCAGGTTTCGTCGGTAAGCACTCGGTTAATCAGCGAGGAGAAAGTTCGCTCATCGCTAAAGAGCACTTGGTGTACGTTGGAGAAGAGGTCGCTGATCTCGCCCCGCCCCCGCAGCAGTTCGGCCATTTTTAACATTGATTCGGCGCGATCGCGGCGAATCCAAGTGATTGCTTCGTCGGTTGCTTGGCCGTACTCATTCGCGATCGAAAGTAACTTCGCTGCGGCGGGGTGCCGCTCGCCATAATATCCAAAGCGGCCTTGGGGCGAGTCAGCACTCGAGTTGCCGGCCTCCTGAACCACGTCCGGCGGTCCGCCAAGTAAACACAACTGATGAGCAGTCTTAAGTCCACCCAGGCCATCGCGGTGCATCCGCACCGCGCAGAGGCCACCGCTTAGGAGACATTCGAGCACGCGCTGATGAAGCAGTGTTTGCGCCGAAATATGCAGGTGAAGCTCGGTTCGCTCATACACAGATCGTAACTCTTCGCCGTGAGCCAATGGGCCGGCGGCGCAGGAGCTTAATGTCGGATGAGATTCCCACCCTTCTCCGTACAGTCGCAATGAAAGTCCCTGCGATTCGCAATGGCGATGAATGAATCCCAGCGTTTCATGGCGGAGGAGACGATCAGCCATCCGAAGTGCGTATCCCCGCAGCGTCGTCTGAATCATGCGTGGCTGAGCGATGTCAAACCCTGCGGCGGCCAGTTGTCGTCGCGTGTGCGCTTCCAGCACTTTGTGCAGTGGCATCGCATTGCAATCATTCACCGCTGCCTGTACATCGGCCTGGAGCGCCTCGAATACCTCGGCTAAACGCGGCGACGCGGCGTATGCCTGTTTTACAAGTTCTGCGTGGAGCGCTTGGGGGGTTCCGCTCTGCCTGCTTACATGTGCCACATGACTGAGTCGGGGCGCGTTGTGCCCGCCGCTTGGTGAGAACTTTACGGCGTCGGCCACTACCGGTGATGAGAAGGCTTGGTCAATCGGGAAGCCGAACTTCTCAAACAGTGCATGAAATGCATGGCCGACCGTAAAGTCAAGCGGTCCTTGAGCGGCCCCAACTTTACTATCAAACAAATGTGAGAGTGCATCTTGAATCCAGCAGACGAAGGGCAGCCCATGCACCCGCCCGTCCGCCATAACTCCGCCGGGGCACACCGGACCCAGCATACAGCGCGGATAATTGACTGTAATAATACAATCCGGGCGTAACCGATCCAGCGATCGCAAGTACGCCAAGGCACAGGGCGACGCGTGCTGATCAGGCTCGATCATTACATCGACTATAAACCCTGCACGGAGCAGGCTCTTAGCAAGGTCTTTCGCTACGTGCTGAACGTACGTGGTGTACCGGGTTGTAACTACCAAAAACTTAAGCGGCTGGCGATCAACTGTTTCATTTGTTTTCGTGGCATCAGCGGTTCCGACGCGCCAGCGATCTTTCCACCATTCAACATCACGCCCGGCATAACGCCGCGTCACGGACAAATGGGTTTCATCTATCGCGGCGCGCTGGCGCTCATGTGCTGTTTCAAGAACGCCAAGTGTTCGCTTGGCGAGGTCGTCGCAGGCGTTGGGAACCGACATTACCCGCTGTGGAAGCATCCACTCATCGCGACTTTTCAGTTGATCAGCCAGGAGTGTAAGTGCCTCCGAAGCAACGCAAAATTTTACTCTTGAATCATCGCAGATCGTGGCGGTGGACCCATCGCGGAGTCCTCGCCACAATCCATCACAGAAGGATTGTAAGTCTTCCTCAACGAACCAAACTAGCGGCGTATAGCCCAGATGCGGGGCCGAGGTGGCGTGGATTGCCGCGGATGCCAGCATCACCGAGCCACACACCACCACCGCATGCGTGTATGGTTGCGATGCGTCGATCAGTGTCGCCGCGGCTTGCGTCGCCCAAGCACTCGGCACATCGGCCACGAGTTGGCCAATCTCAGAGCCGCCGGAGACCGTTGGGAGATGCTGGATGAAGCCCGACTGAAAGGGTGAGAACCACTCCCCCGTGCGCTGAAGCCACTCCGCCGCGGCGTGCTGCAAGCCAGGAATGCCGCGCGCTTCGAGTTGTGCCGCAAAGCTGAGATACTGCTTGCTAAGTTCAGTTACATCAATGGCGTCGCTCGGCATGCGGGCGATTGCTGACTTTAGTTTCGATGCGGTCGCGATCACAACAGGGTCCAGCGTTACGTTCGCGACATACTGCTCGGATTCGGCTTGATCTATTGACACCATGAGTACACGGTTTGCAAGCGTAACCAGTCCGCGTTGGGCCAGGGTGCCAGCTAGACGTAAGAGAGCAAGGTGATCGGGCGCTGGCCGCATCGACGCAACTGAATGTTGAGGGAAAGCGGGCGCGGACTCCCTCAAACACCCTTCGCCAAGGTGCCCATCCACTTTGTGAGGGGTTATAAATGACTGCGGTGACACGCAATCGCTATCGACCACCTTCCGAGTCGTTGGCGATTGCGAGTAACCCATGTGCAGGGGATAGGCAATCTCGCCCGTTCGTCGAACGCCGTGGCCCTGGCCGGGTCTGACGCGGGAAATACCGCTTGCCCGAGGCCGACAAAGTTGATGCGTCCTGCGCGTGCTCCACTGCGACAAACCTCTGGCCTCAACGCGAGCTGAGCAAGGCATGAGGTGTAACCACCACTCTGCCGCCAAACAGTCGATTAAGCCTGCATCCCCCGCCCGGGCGTAGCGGAGTTGCGATGGTTTCCAGCGCGTCTCCGATAAAGAGTGCATGCACGAACGCACCAAAGTGCTCACGCTCGAAGAGCTCAACGCGGCCCGTGCGCGCGCCAGGTTTGCGGGCCGCCGCGTCGTGCAATGCCACGGCTGCTTTGATATCGTACACCCGGGTCATATACGACACTTACGTCAGGCTCGGTCGCTCGGAGAGATCCTTTTAGTTAGCATCACCGGCGATGGCGGCATCGCGAAGGGTGCCGGGCGGCCCTTAATCCCTGAAGAGCTCCGCGCCGAGAATCTTGCCGCGCTCGACTGCGTTGACTGGGTGTATATCGACCCTCACCCTACGGCGCTGCCGCTCCTGCAGCAGGTGCAGCCCGATGTTTACATGAAGGGCAAGGAGTACGAGAATAACAGCGATCCGCGTTTTCAGGCTGAGCGAGCCGCGGTTGAAGCGGCGGGCGGCCGCGTGGTTTATTCCTCCGGCGATATTGTGTTCAGTTCCACTGCACTCATCGCTTCGTTCGCAGATTCAGCCGAGAACCCTTACCACCAACGGCTGTCGCAGCTCGCCCGGCGCCCCGACCTCTCCGCCGCCGCGCTCGCAGCGCTTCTTGCATCGTTCAAGGGCAAGCGAATCCTGATAATCGGCGAGAGTATTATTGATAGTTATGTTATGTGCGCCCCGCCGCGGGTAGCCAGCGAGAGCCCGGTGATGACGCTCCGCCCGGTTGAAGCAAGACACTACGACGGGGGCGCGGCGGTAGTCGCTCTTCATTGCGCCTCTATGGGCGCGAAGCCATCACTGATTACGCCGGTGCCACACCCCGACGATCCAGACGCTCGCTCCCTGATCGCAAGGCTCACGAGCGCAGGCGTGGACGTTCATCCATTCTCGACGGGAACACCTCTTCCCGAAAAGCAGCGCTATCTGGTCGGCACCCAGAAGATGATGAAGCTGGACCTCGTTCAGCCGCTCGTGCTGGATCAGATGCAGCACGATAGGTTCATCGCACTCGCGGCTGATGTCGCGGGCCTCGGGTGCGACGGAGCAATCATTACAGACTTCGGGCTGGGGCTATTCACCTCCAAATCGCTGCGGCAACTCTGCAAGGTACTGAGGCCGTTGGCGGGCATCATAAGCGGAGATATAAGTGGCGTGGGCGTGGGTCTGCGGGCGATGCGCGACCTTGATCTGGTCACACCCAGTGAGCAGGAACTGCGGGAAGCGATGCAGTTACATTCGCAGGGGTTACCGCTCGTGGTTGATCGCCTTATGGAGGAACAGCGCGCACGCAACGTAATCGTAACCATGGGTGCCGACGGCCTTATCGGATTTTCGCCCCTCTCACGTGTGGGCGCAACTTCCACCGCCGTTGAGTCTTCGCAAGCCGCGTGGGCCACGCGGCTTGCAAGCGAACACATCCCCGCCCTTGCTTCCATCGCCGTTGATCCTCTGGGTTGCGGTGATGCGCTGCTCGCCGCGGCGACACTGTCGCTCACCTGCGGCCAACCGCTCGCGGTCGCGGCGTATGTTGGGGCGATCGCCGCAGCAGTGCAGGTGCAGCGATTGGGAAATGTCGCGGTCTCTGCGGCAGATCTCCGGCGTGCCATCATAACATTACAGTCAGCCCACCTTGCGGTTTCACCGGTCCAGCTGGGAGTGGGGCAGGTTGATGCCACCTCAGCGGGAGTGTACAGGCTCTCGGCGTGACGCGGATCTGCATTTCGCGCCGCGAGTTAGTGCGGGCGGGCTAGGGGCTGATCGGTCCATCTACCTATGAGTATCGCCTACATCATTCCTACGTACAACCGCCCCGAATCGCTCCGGGCCACGCTTCGAGCCATCGAGGCTCTTGGCCCCCACGATGCGCAAATCGTAATTATTAATAACGATGCGGCGAATGAAGTAAGAGTGCCGAACAGGCTTGCCTCGCACGTGCCCATCACGCTGCTCGCCGCCCCCTCCAATATGGGCGCGGCCTCTCGCACCATCGCCGCGCGCGTGGCGAGTGCCCCATGGCTTATTATGTTAGACGACGATTCGGCCCCCACCTCGCTGGGCTTCCTCCGCGGGCTGGCGCACGCGAGCCAACAAGTGGCCGCCATCGCCGCGGATATCTCACTCCCGGACGGTTCTCGCGAGAGTGGAGGGCTGCCCGAAGTCTTCGTCGGCTGCGGAGTGGCGATCCGCCGCGAAATATACTTATCATTGGGTGGTTACGACCCCACGTTTAATTATTATGCCGAAGAGTATGACCTTGCCGCGCGGATGATCGCCGCCGGTTATCGCTGCGAGTTTGATCCCGCGTTCACCGTGATGCACCGTAAAGTAACTGCGGGCCGGAGCATGAACACAATTGTTTCACGACTGGTTCGTAATAATGGGTGGGTTATGCACCGCTACGCCCCGGAGGCCCATCGCATTCAGGCAACCGTTTCAACCATAAAGCGGTATCGCGCAATTGCTAACCGTGAATCCGCATTGCGAGGTTACATTCGCGGCCTGAGCGACTTGCGCTCTTCTGTGTCCTCGCAGTTCAGGCAGCCCCTCTCGATCCCGCAGTGGGATCGCTTCACCGGTCTAGCCTTTGCTCGCGCCGCGCTTGCCGCAGCGTTTGCCGATCGGCCTTTTAGCTCCGCGACGATTGTGGAGGGAGGAAAGAACGAATGGGCTATCCAGCAGGCGCTGAATGAGCTTGGCTGCCATATCGGCGATGGTAAGGACGATGCCGCTGTCAAACGTACCGCGACTGACATTCGAGTTATCGGAACCTTGTCGCGAGGCTCGGCGTTGAACGCCCTTTCCGCGTTGGCCAATAAATCTAGGGACGACACCCGAACATTGTCCTGTTTCGGCAGCGTACAATCGTTGGCCTTGTCTAACGCTCCTCGGGTGCTTTGATAACCTGGTTCGATCCAGGAACCGGTCAATCGCTCGCGAAGTGGTGCCCGTATGCCCAAGGGTTGGTCGGAGGTTTGTCCGCTTAGATCGTGGAGATTTACCATGTTTACCCAAATAGCATCAAGAAACTCTCTGGCTTCTTACTCTTCCGCTTCGGGCGTCAAGTGCGCCCGGGCTGCGAAGTCGCCTTCAAGTCTTGCTGTTTTGTCACTCCTGCTTTTCACCGGACTGCTAGCGGGCACTGCTTGCGGACAGACAGCGTTGGGCAACGGGCGCGGGCTGGAAGCGGACCTCAGTGGCCGCGGCATTGGGAATGTGCCTCGGCCAGACTTCATGGCTGAAGTGCGCATGCGCAATGATCTGGTTACAGGCAATGCGGTGGGAGGGCGATCCTTTCGCGGAAACGTCGGTTATCGCTCGGGTGATGAGTTTCGCGGTTCCCTCGGCTCGGATGCCAACTTCAGTTTTCGGCGAGATTCAATCAGCAGCGGCATCGGAGGTGTCGGCCTTCGCGGCACGTCTTCGCTGCAGTATCAATACTCAATGTCCACGTCAAACCAGTTCGGCACCGCGCCGAGCCTCTCCACGCTCGGCGGCCAAATCGAGCAAAACAAAACTGATTTCAACCTTCGATCAAGCTCGCCTCGACGGATTACCTCGGGTGAGTACACCACCATCGGCGACGGTTGGAATAACCTCGCGCCGCGCTTGGGCACCCTTCGATCTACATCAACCTTTAACTCGATCTCAAGCTTGAATCCAGCTGTAATTGGATCAAGAGAGACGCCCCAAGGAGTAGAGTCACTTACCGCATCAAGCTTGCTGGGATTGCGATCGGTGCCGCAAAGGCGTCTACGAGGTGATGGTGAGTTACCGCCAGGAGCGGTCAACCAAGCCGCGGCTCCTACACGCGTCAACACCGCCGTCGGCGGCGCGGTTCCCAACGAGGCGACCCCGCCCGGCACGGAAACCGGCAACATTCGTACAGCTTACACACAAGTGACTGATCGTTTTCGGAAGGCGAGCGGCAATGCAGCGCGGCCTTCACAACCGGTGGAGAATCAAGCTGGCGATGCTCCTGCAACCGAGAAGACCGCTCCCGAGGCACTGGATTGGGAAACGCGAATCGCCAAACTGCGCGAACAGCTTGAAATTACCAGCCGCGAACGTGAAGAACGGTTAGCGCGAGCGAGCTTGCGAGCACGGGTCCTTGATCCTGAGAAAGTTGACGCTAAAGCTCGACCTAAAGATGGCCTGATATCCAAAGACAAGGCCGTGACCAAGAAGGACCCCAAGGCGGTGGGCGAAGCAGCCGGTATTGCTTTCATTGATTTTGATCCCGCGACGCTTGAGATGATCCGTGCCGCTGCGGGCGAAGTTGACGCTTATACACTAAGCTCCGCGGAAAAAGACTTATATTCGCGATACATGACTCAGGGCTCCGCGGCGATGGCCAGCGGAAAGTATTTCGATGCAGAAGAACAGTTTGCTCGCTGCTTGGCGGTGGCGCCAGGTGATCCCATGGCCAGCGCAGCTCGCCTTAACAGCCAGCTAGGCGGGGCACTCTTTCTTTCAGCTGCTTTGAATCTTGAGGCTCTCTTGGGCAAGCATCCTGAACTCGCCACCACTCGCTACACCGGTGGCACGATGCCTAGTGCAAAACGATTGGGCGACATAGCGATCGTGCTGCGCGAGCGGATAAGCAAAGATACGCAACTGGGGGCAGCGCCACCACGAGATGCTTCATTGCTGCTGGCGTACACGGGCTATCAGTTGAAGGACGTCGGGATTATGCAAGAGGGCTTGACCGCATTGAGTGCGTCCAACGCTGCGTCGGGCCATGACGATGCGCTTCACAAGCTGCTCAAGGCAGTTTGGGCTCCATGATCGGTGACTCGCTTGAATTACCCATTGCCGCGAACGACCGTGCAGTTCCACCCGTCGTTTCCGGCAAATGGGCGGGGAAAAATAAAATTACATCACGACCCTCATGGGGCCTATCACTCGGGCTTTTACTGGTAGTCTTTGCCCTGTACTTACCGGGTTTCTTCACGCTCCCCGCGGTTGACCGTGATGAATCGCGCTTCGCGCAAGCGAGCCGCCAGATGCGAGAGTCTGGCGATTACGTTGTGCCGACGATTCAGGGCAAACCCAGGCTGAACAAGCCCCCCCTCATTTACTGGTTGCAGGTCGCTAGCGCCCGTGTATTTGCTCCATCCTCCGGTGACTCCATCTGGATGTACCGCGTTCCCAGCTTGCTGGCCGCCATCGGTGCAGTTTTAGTTACGTGGAGACTGGGATGCCTTATGTTCGGTCCGGCGGCTGGCCTGTTGGCCGGCTTTATGATCGCCGCTTCGCCGGTCATCTTCTGGGAAGCGCGGCAGGCGCGTGCCGACATGGTGTTGCTCTTCTTCACCACGGTTGCGATGAGTGCATTGTGGCGATTGCTGGGGAGCAGCTCGCACCAAGACCCGGCTGTAATAGATCGATTCCGCGACCCGGCCGGTGAACTTAAGCCCAAGTCGGCGGTGAATCTTGTGGTTCTTTGGGCCGCGATCGCCGCGGGGATTCTGGTGAAGGGGCCGATCACCCCTTTGGTGGTGGTGCTGACGGTACTGACGCTCATGGTGGTTACCCGCCGTTGGAACTTAATCGCGAGGCTCGCGCCGCTTATGGGAGTGGTGGTGGTGCTGGTGGTGTGTCTGCCATGGCTGCTGGCGGTGATGAATCGGGTGGGGCCGCAGAACTATCTGCGGACCATTTACGATGAGACGCTGGGGCGTAGCTTGGGTGCCAAGGAAGGGCACAGCGGACCTCCGGGCTACCACGCATTGGTGAGCTTTGGCCTCTTTCTTCCCGGCGCGCTCACGCTGGGAGCGGCGATGGTCTTTGGCTTTCGTTCGCTGGGGCAAGTTAAACTATGGAGGCGCGACCACCCATTGGTAACGCCCCCTATTTCGCCCGCGCTGTTCTTAACATCGTGGATCGCGCTGCCGTGGCTGGTATTTGAACTCGTAAGCACGAAGCTTCCGCACTACACCATGCCTCTCTATCCGGCTTTGGCGTTGTTGGGCGCGGGGGCGATTTATCAATCAGGCCCCTGGATCGAGCGGCTTCGGAGCCGGACCTGGGTAAAAGGCGTGACGCTCCTCTGGATTATCGTGTTGGGGGGCGTGAGCGCGGGCTGCTTCGCGGCAGCATCTTACATTATGTCACCCGGAAAGAATATGGGGTTTCTACCTATTGCCGTGGCAGCCACCGGAGTTGGGTATACGCTCGTCACGACAAGCCTTCTCCTGCGCTTTCGCCGGTCTTTACAGAAACTCGTGGCGATGGGCTGCGCGATCTTCCTAATTAATATTTCTTTGCTCGTTGCGTCGCTCCCTATGTTTCAAAGCATCTGGACCACCCGGCAGTTGATGCGGGTCATAGCGCCGCATGACCCCACTGGAACACGCCCGATCATCGCAGTGGGGTATCAGGAAGATAGCCTTATCTTTGAAACCCGAGGCCGCGCGCAGCGGGTGACCGCCATGAAGCTAACCGAGTTGCTGGCACTTCATCCCGATGCGTTGGTGGTAATCGACGAGCCCAGCCTGCTGCTGGTTCCGACCGAGTTACAATCGCTCGGCGCGGTGCGGAGCTTTAACTACAGCAAGGGACGATGGGTTAATGTTGTAGTTGGAAGTCAGCCCGAGCGCCCATCGCCCTGACCGCTTTCCTCCAAGCACGCACGAACATCGCTACATGAGATAGGTCGCGAAGAGACCCCCCTCTTAAATGAACGGTGAGGCCACTACCCAGTTTGGGGGAGCCCATATCCATTCTGGACCCGATCAATTTCGCTCACACCCAAGAGGGCGTTGCCGCGCGGGTTAAGCCGCGAGCGAGCGGAGTCGATGATCAGAAGTCCTCTCCTGGAGCGCTCTCTTATGAAAAACTTCTGTTCTTTGCTTATCATTGCTGGCTCGGTTTTCACAACCTCGCAGCCAGCCACCGCCCAGCACACCACGGGCCACGCGACTCCCCCGCCCTCCGCAGATCAAAACAAAACGCCCGCAAAGCAGCGAGAAAAGGCCCCGGCGCTGAAGCCCGCTAATGGCCCTCCCAAACAGATCGTAAATACAGGTAAAGCGCCTGACGGAAGCCACGCTCCCGCTTCCTCCGCGCCCGCCGCGCCCAGCGCGATGACTTCGGCGCCCGCGCCTTTATCCAAAGCGGTCACCGCGAACATAACTCGGTCAGCGTCCGCCGCTAACGGCAACACAGCCGCGCCGAACGGTGACGAAAGCTTACAAATGCTTGTCGAGGGCAACAAGCGCTGGGTCACCAACCGCTGCACCGCCCCAAACACCGAGTTAAGCCGCCTCTCTGAGACAGCGACTAACGGCCAAACGCCCTTCTGTTCAATAATTACATGCTCAGATTCACGCATTCCCGTCGAGCGCGTCTTTGATCGTGGCGTGGGCGATCTCTTCGTTGTCCGCGTAGCTGGTAATCGCGCGGGCGGTAGCGAGATTGGCACTATCGAGTATGGGGTCGAGCATCTGAAGACGCCCCTGTTGGTCGTGATGGGCCATTCGAAATGCGGAGCCGTCGCCGCGGCGGTGACCAATGCCCCACTTCGCGGCAAAGTGGCGGAACTGGTCGCGGGTATCAAGCCCGCAGTCGCGCGAGCTAAACGTAACCATCCCGAGGCCGATGAGAAAGAGCTTATCTCGCTGGTCGTCCGCGAGAACGTATGGCAAACGATCTTTGACCTTTACAAATCCAGCCCGGAGCTTCAAAGCCGCGTTGCAGATGGACGGCTCAAAGTAGTGGGCGCTGTGTACGACATCGGCACCGGCCAAGTTGAGTTCATGGGTGAGCACCCTTGGCAAACCGAGCTCGTCGCGGCACTCAAAGCGCCGGGCGCACCAAGTGGGCACGGGGTGAAGGCCATTCAACCCGCGCCGGAAACTCACGGCAAGCCGGAAGATATTAAGTTAACAGGTGCGCCGCACGCCGACGGCGGCGACGGTCACGACCCAAAGTAAATAGAACTCAGGATCGCCCGAAGAGTTTCTCGAGCTCGCGGAGTGTGAGCCGGATGCTAGTTGGGCGACCGTGCGGGCAGTTGCTCGAACGCTCGACCTCACCGCGTAGTCTTACGAGTTCTGTAAGTTCGATGTCGCTCATTCTGTCACCGGCCTTCACCGCTGCTTTACAGGACATCATGCCGAGCACCGCCCGCATCGCCTGCTCGCCTCCCCGTTTAAGGTCGGCCATCAGCGGCGCGCCCTCAGCGCGGTCCATAAGCTCTTGCATGAACTCGATGGGGTCCACCCCGCGGTCAAAGAGAAAGTTAGGAAACGCGTGGATGCTGATGGTTGTGGGCCCGCTCTGAATGGCATCGATTCCGATGCGGCGGAGCAAGGGCATCAACTCGGGGAGCAAGCCGATCTGCGATACCGGCAACGTAAGTATGGCCGGTGCGAGCAGGTGCTGGCTCTCTAATCTCCCTTTCCCCGCCGCCTCCTCGCTAGCCCCATCATCGGCTTGCGGTACTTGATTGTTCGGCGGCGAAGTTCCGCAAGAATCCCCCCGCATCACTCGGGCGAGCAGATACTCAAACATCACACGTTCGTGCAGCGCGTGCTGATCAATTATAACAACCCCGCTCTCATCTTGCGTTACCAGGTATGAGTTATGAACTTGAAGCACGCGCGAGTGAGGCCGGTTGTCCACCAATGTGCCCGCACCGTTTGTGCTGTGCGGCTGATCTCTGGCCGCTTGGACTTCGTTGGTTCCGGCCGGTTCCGCTCCTTGCGCTCCGTCCATCGCCCGCTTCACCGCGTCATAATTAAACCGCTGCGTAGGAGTCGGCCCGGAAGTTGTGTGGAAGTGTTCAACAAAACGTTTGATGGCACCTGGTCCGTCGGCTGGCTCGATATTCTCGTTGGGGGTAACTCCTTGGTGCACCCCGCTGCCGGGCAGATCAGGAGTGTTCCATGTTCCGGTGTTGCCGCCGTTCAGCTCCCCGGTTCCTCGCTGAGCCGAGGCCGGGCTGATGTAAGCCGGTGTTAAGTCAGCCCGCTTGAGGGCGTCTCGCACCGATCGGAGCACGACCGAGTGGATCAGCGACCCGTCACGAAAACGCACTTCTGTCTTCTGCGGATGGACATTAACATCAACCCCCTCTGCGGACATCTCCAGCATGATCATGGCGGTGGGGTAGCGCGAAGGTTCAATTAACCCGCGATACGCCTCGGCGATGGCGTGTTGAATGGTGCGGTCTCTGATCGACCGTCCATTAATGAAAATGTACTGGTGCTTGTTGGTGCCGCGAGCCACCGAAGGTAAGCCCACCAAGCCCCACAACGCAACCCCTCGGCTATCGTCAAACTCATCCGCGTGAATATCGAGCAGTTGGCTTTCAAGGTCTTTGCCCAGCACGCTCAAAGCCCTCTGCCTGGGGCTTTGGGCTGCGGGCACATCTAAGATTGTTCGACCATCCACCGTTGCACCGAAGCCGATGCCCGGGTGCGCAAGCGCGATTTGCTTAAACGCATCGAGCGCGCGTTCCTGCTCGGTCGCGACGGTTTTGAGAAACTTACGTCGAGCGGGGGTGTTAAAGAATAAGTTACGAACCGTGACGCAGGTTCCAACAGCACCCGACGCAGGCTTGGGCATGCCGATGGTCGCCCCCTCGACCTCCACCACCGCCGCGGCGAGCATCGACGCCGTCCGACTGCGCAGCGATAGACGCGACACGCTCGCCACCGAAGCGAGGGCTTCGCCCCTAAACCCCAGGGTAATGATCCGATCAAGGTCGCTGGTCTTCGCGATTTTGCTGGTCGCGTGTGGTGCGAGCGCGAGATGTAACTCATCCTCCGGAATGCCGCCCCCATCGTCGCTCACCCGGATCAACTCAATCCCACCCTGCTCAAGCTCAAGCACGATCCTGGTCGCGCCAGCGTCGAGCGCATTCTCTGTCAGTTCCTTCACGACGCTGGCTGGCCTCTCGACAACTTCGCCCGCCGCGATCTGATTGGCCACAAGCTGTGGCAAGACACGGATAGGCGCGGGGGTTGATTCGGCAACGGGCATAGATCTTTGTATTTTATGCGCACCGAACGTAGCCACCCTTTTGAGCCATGGAAAGTGGCTTTGAAGCTGTGTCGCTCCTTGCTGGGCTACCGGCTAAGGGCTTCGGTTCTGTAAGAAGCGATGGCCCGGTTTGCGGGCAGAGCTGGCCAGAGTAAGCAGCAGAGCTATTCACTCTGCGAGCGCGCGAAGGCCGTGAACGCTCGCACATTTCGTGCGACGGGTGGTTGACGCGGGCGCAGCACCACGCGTTAAAACTGGCGAGTCGACGGTGAGTCAGTTGACCCACCTTTAAGCCGCAGCCACGGGTTGGCACAAGTCGCTCGCCTCATGTTTTCATCAAGAATTCATTATCTCGACAAACTCTGCGGCGCACGCTGTACGTAGAGCCCAACCCACCCAGCAGGCTGGGCCGCCCCGAACGCTGAGCCACTTCACAAGAGATACTGCAATAGAGAGGCGACATGTGCGTTTTTCAATCAGTGGCTTTTACGCGTCGCAATGAGACTTTCGGCCCCCGACGGATTGTTTCCCAGCCCGGTCCAGTATGTTCCAATCTACTGCTGATTGCGACGTCGTATGAGTAGCCGTAACAGATCGGATAGGCGGCAGATCTGGAACAATCAGCGTAGATGTGACGTTCGGCCGGACGATACATAGGGTGTCGCGTCATCATCTGAGCCACGCAAGTCCGGTTCTCGTGGGACCAAGTCAATTTGAAGTGTGAGATTTAATTATGAACAAGTCATTCAAGTCATTTGCGGTATTATCTGTCTGGGCACTGGTCCAGTTCTCAGGCCAGGCCCTCGCTCAGGAAGCGCCTCTGAGCGGTCCCGCTGTTAAGGATGACTCGGTCCCCGGTGGGAATCGTAAGTTGAGTGGCGGCTCTAAAGACCGCCGCGACAGGATGGCCCCCGAACTGCCGCACCGCGTCTTCGTTCAAGCCTTCGGTGTGATCCAGGGCGAAAAGGCAGACCAAGCAATGCGCACGACCTCCGAGCAAGATGCGCAACTCAAAGCCATCGGCTCGCAGCTCCGCGACGCTCAACGTAAGTACATCGAAGATAACAAGCAAGAGATCGAATCGATAAAAGCCGAGGGTGGCCCCGAACTCCGCCGTCGGATCGATATGATGCTCGGTGGCCGTCCCGGCCCCGGTGAAGGTCCCGGCCCGGGGCGCGGTAAAGGTAATAAAGGCCCCAAAGCCCCTCCTGCCAATGATGCGATGAGCGATGCTCCCGCCGCTGGCGACGAAAATAGTCGGCCCAACGAAGCAATCCGTAACAAGGCCAAAGCACTTATAGAAGGTGCACCAAAGGCCACCGAGTATCACGCCAAGATGTGGTCGGTGCTGACGGCCACCCAAAAGCCGGTGGTGGAAAAGGAACTAGCTCGCCTGCGTGAGCAGATGGCTTCAAAGCGTGGTAAAGGTCCGGGCGGACCCAAGGGAAAGGGCGACGGCGCTGGCCCCATGGATCCTACGAACTTTGACGAATCCAAACTTCCCGAGAAAGCTCGCGAACGACTCAAGGGCATGACTCCCGAGCAAAAAGAAGAAGCGATCAAGCGATTTATGGAACGCAAGGGGAACAAGTAACACCAAGCCTGCGAAGAGGTTCACGATAGCGTTCTGTTCATAAGCCACTTACCACACACGCGGCCCGCCTGCTCACTCTCTGAGGCGGGTCGCATTATTTTTGCTTGCTCAAGTTCCAGACGTGAAACACCTTCGCCGTCCCCATTTCGGTTCGATATATAGATGGAACTCTTGGAGCGGACTCGTTCCGGAGGACCTGTTAGTATTTTGTGTGCAAACCGATTCAGGGCATATTTAGCCAGGCTGGGGGATTGTGTGAAGATTTTTTGAGGATTTGGTACAGAATTGCGCTGGTAAAGGCAACTTCCGGTCCGATAGCTCAGTATACTCCATAGATCTCTCTCTCCTCCAGCGGGGCGCTGTCACGAATGGCGCCCTGCTTTATTTTTGGTTATCGTGCCTGCGCTATGATGCCGCCAAGCCACAGGTAGGGGCGGCGACTCTCCAATGCCTCCACATATAGACCCGCATCCGCAGCGTTCCATATTAGTTACAGGCGCGGCCGGCTTCATCGGCTCACACTTGGTGCAGGCGCTTCTTGACGCAGGTCACCGAGTTATCGGGTTAGATAACTTTGATCCGTTATACCCTCGTGAATTTAAATTTGAGACCCTTGCGAGGTTAAGCGACCGCGACTCTAGGTTTCTTCTCGTAGAGGGCGACTGCACCGATCAGGCGCTGCTCGACCGACTCTTTGCTGAGCACTCTCCGGTCGGTCTTTTTCATCTCGCGGCGAAAGCTGGGGTTCGCCCCAGCATCGTCGCTCCGGCGGCGTATTGCCGCTCCAACGTCCTCGCCACCGCCATGATGCTGGATGCGGCCCATAGGGCGGGTTGCGAGCGCGTGGTAATTGCTTCGTCAAGCTCGGTCTACGGAAACTGTAAGTCGGCCCCCTTTCATGAGGCCCAGGATGTTAATACACCCATCAGCCCCTACGCGGCGACCAAGCGCGCCTGCGAGCTGCTTGCATTCACCCATCATCACTTAACGCGGCAGCCGGTGGCGTGCCTGAGGTTCTTCACCGTCTATGGCCCGAGGCAGCGGCCGGACCTGGCAATCGCCGCGTTCCTGGATAAGGTAAGCAAAGGGCAAAGGATTGAGGTCTACGGCGATGGCTCCAGCAGCCGTGATTATACTTATGTTACAGATATCGTGGCGGGGGTCATGAGCGCGTACCAGCGGATTGACCGCTTTGGCTATCGGGTGTGGAACCTGGGCAACTCTGCGCCGGTTACACTCACGGAGATGATTGCGGCGGTGGAGGCTGCGGTAGGGGTGAAGGCCATCGTCACACATAAGCCAATGCAGCCGGGAGATGTAGATCAGACGTGGGCCGACCTGAGCCGCTCGCGCGAGGAACTTGATTACCGCCCACAGGTCGGGTTTGTGCAAGGAGTGGCCGCACAGTGGGCCGCGATGCACCGCATATAAGTTAAGTCGCACCCTTTTCGCTGGCCGCGGTCTGGTCACGTTCTTTGGCCGCATGGCGGGCGCGCTCAGCCAGGCTGCGGTAGCGGGGAACAAACATAATGTATTTCAGGACTGCTTGACGATGCGCCAGCACCGGTGGATGCGCCGGTTGCGGTACTCCGGCGGCACGGTCCGGTTGCTTACATCCTGGAAGCGAGCGTTAAGCCCTGCAAGCAGTTGTTCGTCAAGATGAAAGCGTCGGTAGTTGGTGGAAAAGTAAACCACCGCACCCGGGGCCAGCAGCGGAAAGAGCAGCGTGAAGAGCTGGGAGTGGCCGACCGCGACCTCCCAGTCGTCCTCGGTGCGTTTGCTGTTGGAGAAAGTCGGGGGATCAACGACGACCAGGTCATAGTGCTCGCCGGGAGAGTGGCCGGAGAGAAAATCAAGCGTGTCGGCCCGGAGAAGGCGGTGGGAGCCCGGCCAGAGCTTGTTCTGCGTAAGGTTACGTTGTGCCCATTCGAGATAAGTGTTGGAGAGGTCAACGCTGGTGGTGGAGGCGGCCCCCACGCCATCGCGGCCCGCCGCGGCGTAGACGGTGAACGCGCCGGTATAACAAAATAGATTGAGAAAGCGTTTGCCCGCGCTCTGGTCGCGGACCATGGCGCGCGTCAGACGGTGATCCAGAAACAGCCCGGTATCGATGTAATCACTCAGATTAACCTCGAAACGCAGCCCGTCTTCAAGCACCGCAAATCGCGCGCGGGCGTCGTCGATCTTCTCGTGCTGAGTGAGCCCACGTTGGCGATATTTCTCTTTGAAATAAACCTCGGAGGGGGAGACGCCAACAACTGAGCTTACGATCTCGCGGACCCGGTCGTACCAATCGGCTTGTTGGGCGAGTGTGCGGCTGTGTTCACGCTCGTACTCGGCGATGTGAACTCTGCCCTCGTAGATATCGATGATAAGCGGCACGTCGACTTGGTCGCGTTCGTAAAGGCGATAGCAAGTGATGCCGCGCGCGGGGTACTTGCGTAAGTGGCGGACATTCTTCTCCAGACACGCGCGGAAATCTGAAAGCTCGCGGGTGTCGCGTTCGCGCAGGCCACCGAAGGCTGGGCCGGTAGACACCGCGGGTGGACGGTACTCTGCGCGGTCGGCTTGTTCGCGGACGGCATGCGTGGCGGGCAACTGAGGCGATGATGTAAGTGATGGCTCACTCTCGCCGGTCGCTGAGTCCTGGCCGTCGATGTTCAGGACGGGCGGCGCGAGTGGATCGTCCGAGGCCTTGGCGGTCTCAGAATCGTCGTCGCCATCGCGGGCGGGAAGCGGTGAGAAAGCTAATGTTTCATCCCGGTTGCGGCCGGTGCGGTCTAGGTCCTGGAAGCTCCTGGGTGAATCCTGTGTGCTTTTGGGCGAAAGAAGCTTGGCGGGCAACGCTTGATCCATCTCGTCCGGGTGATCATTACCCAGCTCATCGGGCCCGCCGCTGTCGAGTTGTGACGGGGCGGATGGGGTCGCGGAATGGCTGGCAGCGTCATTCCCGCGATGAAGCTGCTCCCTCGCTGAGCGGGGGGGTTTAGGCCCGAGAAAAGTGAAGTAAGTACATTCGATCTGAGAGTTGTATAACTTACGTCGGCGCGTGGCTGGCTGGCCCACGATGTCTTCGAGGTCGTTGCGGGCGGTTAAGATATGAAACGACCAGGTGGGCAAAGCGCGCAGCACGAGAGGCAGCGAGCGGTAGAGCCGTTCGATCTCCAGCGTCTCCCCGAGTCGCACGCCGTAGGGCGGATTAGTTACGATGCAGCCATATTCAATCTTGCTTGCAAGCTGGGCGAAGTCACGCCGATGAAAGTGAATGTCTCGATCAACGCCTTGGGCATGCTCGCCGCCCGCGAGCTTCGCCGCCCGGCGAGCGATGTCCAAGGCACGCTCGTCGATATCGCTCGCATGGATGGCATGGGCGAGGCTGCCGGGCGGCTTCGCCAAGCCGCGAGCCTCTTCGCGGGCACTCTCCCAGATTGCTTCAGGCAGTGCGGGCCAGTCTTCGCCGTCAAAGGAACGCGTCATGCCGGGCGCGAGGTTGCGGCCGATCATGGCCGCTTCAATCGCGATAGTGCCGGTGCCGCAGAAGGGATCGATCAAAGGCCGCCACGGTCGCCAAGCCGAGAGCAGCACCAACCCCGCCGCCATTGTTTCCTTAAGGGCGGCATCGCCAACCATGGGGCGGTAGCCGCGTTTGTGCAGGCCGTCGCCGCTGGTATCGATCGTAAGTGACGCGACGTTGTCCAGCAGGGCGATCTCGATAGTGACCCGGCCACCGGTCGCCGCGGTTTCAGGGAGTGTAAGCCTGCGATGCGCAAACATAAGCCGATCGACGATTGCGCGTTTCACCGCGCGCTGGCAGGCGGGCACGCTTGAGAGTTGACTCTTAACACTTCGTCCATTTACCGGGAACTGCGCTTCGGCGGTAATCCACTGCTCCCAAGGCAGTGATTTGGTGCCTTCAAAGAGCGCATCAAAGTTATCCGCGTGGAACTGGCCGACACGGATCAGCACTCGATCGGCAGAACGTAACCATAAGTTGGCTTTCGCGACCGCGAGCGCATCGCCTTGGAAGGCCACGCGCCCCGTGCTCTCGATCCGCGGGGTGTAGCCCATCCCCTCGATTTCACGGGCGACTGCGGCCTCAAGGCCAAAGGCGGAGGTAGCGATGATGGTGATGGGCATGACGGACAAAGTGGGTGCGCGCCGGGCCGCACACCACGGGGCACGCTAAGGAAAACGACCGATCGCGACAGGCGAACAACATTACACCCGCGAGCGCTTAGTGGGCTTCTTCGGGCCATTAATGCCCTCTTCATCAAAGTAACTCGCGGCGTCGTCGCTGAACATATCAACTTCGATCGGCTCTGAATGTGCATCGTCCAACAGCTCGGAACCTAGCTCATCATCACCATCGACCAGACCATCGATAGGCTTGCTGGTGCGACCCTTGACGCGTTCGTTGACGCCCTTGCGTCCCCGGGCGATGCGGGTGGGCTGCTCGCCACCTTCGTGAAGATCGTCCTCGCGTTGGCGACGGGCACGAACGACAATCCGCATAGGCACTTCGGCATATGGGAGCTCTTCGCGGAAGCGATTGAGCAAGAAACGTAAGTAGCCAACGCGGAAGAGCTCGGGATAGTTCACTACCAGCGTGATGGTGGGGGGCTCGATGCCCGTCTGGGCAACGTAATAGACCTTCGCGAAGGTGCCCTTAATATCTGTGGGCGAGTTGGTTTCAAGAATTTTGCGGACAAGGCGGTTGAGTTTGCCGGTGGTGACCCGTGTGGCGGCCTGCTCGCGTAGCTCCATCGCCAGATTGATGGTGGCCCGGATGTTCTTGCCGGTTTTTCCGCTGATGAATGAGATAGGCGCGAACGAAAGCCCGCCTAACTCGCGCCGGAGATACTCCTCATAGCGAGCGGTCGTAACGGGCTTGCCTTTTTCATCCTTGGCGCCTTCCACCAGGTCCCACTTGTTCACAACAATAATGCAGGGCTTGTAAGCCTTCTGAACGAGCATCCCCAACTGCTCATCAACTTGACTTAACTTTTCCGTCGCGTCAATCATGACAATCGCCACGTCGCAGCGGTCGATAGCCCGCTGAACGCGGTCGAAGGCGAAGTGCTCAATCATGTTCTGGAAACTTCGCTTACGCCGCAGCCCGGCGGTATCGATGACCACGATGCTCTTGCCATCGAGTTCGATGCGTACATCCACGGCGTCGCGGGTCGTGCCAGGAATCTCTGAGACGATGACGCGCGGCTCGCCCGCGAGCGCGTTGACCAGCGTGCTCTTACCCGCGTTGCGCTTTCCTAATATTACAACGGCGAGGTCGGCCCGGGTCCTCTCGGCCTCGTCCGCGATCGGTTCGGGGAGCATTTCATAGATCGTGTCCATAAAATCGCGGCGCATGTAGTTGTTCTTGGTGGAAATGAGCATCGGCTCGCCAAACCCCAGCGCGGCCAGCTCGTGGGCGTGCGATTCCCAGCGCGGCCCGTCCACCTTGGTGGCAACAACCCGCACGGCAGGGGCCTTTCGGATCACCTTCGGCAGGCCCGAAGCCACTAACGCTGCGTCCTCGGCTGACTTGTCGGCCTTCTTCGCCGCTTTATTCATTCCAGCCTTCAGCCCGCTTTTATCCTTCGCGTGGCTTCCTTTACCTAGGGCGCGTTCGCGAAGCAATCGGGCGATGTCCAGATCCGAAGACGTGATTCCGGCTTGAGCGTCTACACCGAACAAAACAATATCAGCGTCTTCAACAGCTTGAGCGATCTGAAACTCGATGTCTCCGGTCAGCTTCGCGAGGTCGTTCCCGACTTCATCAAACCGCTCACCCTCGGCGACATAAACTCCGAAGCCGCCGGTATCGACAAACTCCGCGGTTTTTACAACGCCCTTGCCGCGGAACGGCGGAATGAGGTCCACGATGGCGGTTACGCGGTCACGGGTGACGCCCGGAGCGGGATCGACGATAGAAATCTTGGCCCCCGCGATCATATTCATGAGAGAAGATTTGCCAACGTTCGGTCGGCCCACGATTGCGATGCGGGGTATGGGCATAAGCCTAGATTATAGGGGGTTACACCTGAGCGCGTCGCGGCAAGCGAGATGGCGGTGATAGGCCGCGTCGGGTACGCCAGCTCGGGGCGTTGACATAGAATATAAGTGCCTCTCAGTGCCGCATCGCCGGGGCGGTGGAACCAGTTGAAGATTATGTCAGACAACAAACTTAAGTCGATTCTGGTCGTTGGTCCGCACCCCGATGACCAGGAACTAGGAATGGGCGGGACGATTGCTAAACTTGCATCGCAGGGGCACCGGCTCACAATTCTTGATATGACCGATGGCTGCCCGACGCCGGTGGGTGATCGTGCGACACGGTTGGCGGAAGCCGCAGCGGCGGCGGGGGAACTGGGTGCAAACGGGGCCATCCCGCGGGTGTTGCTGGACCTGCCCAACCGCAGCGTGCAGCACACACTGGAGGCTCGGCACCGAGTGGCGGGAGTGATCCGCGCCGTGCAGGCTGATATAATTTTTCTGCCACACCCCGAGGATGCGCACCCCGATCACCTCGCGACGACGCGCCTTGTGGAGGATGCCCGCTTTGACGCGAAGCTTACGAAGATCGACATGCCCGTCCCGCCGGGTCACACGGAGATCGGCCCGCCGATCTACCCCAAGTGGATGATATATTATTATTGTTCCCATCTGCGCAGCGTGCCCGCGCCCTCCTTCATCATGGATATTGCGGGCCACGAGAAGACCAAACGTGCGGCCATACTGGCGTACCGCAGCCAGTTTGTCGAGAATGAACGCAACAAGCATGTTCCTGAGTGGATCGCGGCCCAGGATCAGTACTTTGGTTCGCGAATCGGGACAGCGGCCGGGGAGGCTTTTTGGATGCGCGAGCCGCTGGGGTTGACCGGGCTTTACCTAGCTTAGGACCGACCCTGGCTTGGCTTAGGACCGAGCTTCGCTTGGCCTGGGACCAACCTTGGGTTGGCGTAGAAAGGTATCACGTCGTCGGTGTCAAAAGTTTGCGAAGTTGATGCTATTGAGTCCTGCTCACTCTTCATCAAATCCGCCAGCCACGACTGCGTGCAACGCGGTGCAGGCCTTCTCGGCATCGCAGCCCGTCGCCAAGATCTCTAGCTCGCTTCCTTGGCCCGCGGCGAGCATCATCATCTCCATGATCGACTTTCCATTCACCGTCGTGTCGCCCTTTGTGACGGTGATTTCGCAGGCAAAAGTCATCGCCACGTCAACAAAAGTCATCGCGGGCCGGGCATGAAGGCCCAGCCGGTTGATAATTTTAACTTTGAGCGAGTGTGAAGTAATCACGGGCGTGGAGAGACTCAAGGCGATCATGCCGCTGAAAAACGACGAGTGTGTGACAGAGCAAGACAGGGCCACACAGGATCAAGACAGGGCCGCGTGTGAAGCAAGGTCGCGAGGGAGAAGTTTCAAGCCGCGAGGTGTTGGCCATCGGCCTCTTCGAGCAGCGTGGTAACATCCTCGACGGTGCTAGCCTGACGCAGAAATCGGCGAAAGGTATCTTTACTCAAGTTTTTAAAGATAACTTCCATCGCATGCAGATGATCCTCGGGGCGATCGTCCGGGCTTAGAAGCAGGAAGATTGAGTAGACGGGCTGATTATCCAAGGCTCGAAAGTCAACGCCGCGGGGTGATAGTCCGATCGCGGCGGCCATTTTCTTTACCGACTTGTGTTTCACATGGGGCACCGCGACCCCCTTGCCGAAACCGGTGCTGCCCAGACGCTCGCGGTCCAGTAGTTTAGAGATTAACTCTTGGCGTATGGAAACCGGCGCGGCCCCCGAAGCTATGAGCGCGTCTATCAGTTCGGTTATAACGGCATCACGATCCGATGAGCTAATCGCGGGGAGAATCGCCGTTGAGGCAACGATATCGGTCAGTTTCGCCACGGAACAAGTGCTCCAGTTTTCCACTACTTCGCGCCAGCCAACGGGCCGACGCGTGCATGAACCCCACTCCGCCCATCTCACCCCTGCTGTGGGCGTGGCTGTCAGTTACGAACTTACGCCGCCCATCCTCGCCAACTTTTTGCCTTCTAGAAGTCAAATCTCGTCGACTCTAAACAGCAACTGCCAACCTTACCAGGCTTAACCCTTTATCTGTTCCTTAAAGTCCCGGATCTGCCGTTCACCCTTTTCCGCTACCAGATCAATCGCCGCGTAGGGATCAATGTGCTTGGCGTGACTTACGAAATCCTTGTGCTTTTCAACGTCGACCACAAGCTCAACATCATAATCCGCAACGTGGTGAGAACTCGTCTTCGTGATCGTTACCGTGATGAGTTGGATGAGGTCCAGGTACCGCGTGAGCTTGCCCGCCTTCTGCTCGGCGTAGGCTCGAATCGCATCCGTAACCTCAAAATGCCGACCGACAACGTTGATCCGCATAATGACTCCAGTATCTGAACTTAGCGCGCCCCTTGTGTAACCAAGCATCTTAGTCGATGCCCGTTCGTGCGGCGGTACCAACGCGATTGTAGCGGCGGGCGGCTGCCACCTGCGGATGGGTCAATTTGGGCAAATCGGTGAGCGAAACGAGAAAAAATCAGATGGGTTGCGAGCACGTCTAAGCCAGTTTCATGGCACGCATGACGGCAATTCCCATATCTGCGGGGCTGAGAGCGACCTCAACACCCGCCGCTTGGAGAGCCCGAATTTTGGATTCTGCGGTATCGTCGACCCCACCGATGATGGCACCAGCATGGCCCATTCGGCGACCGGGCGGGGCGGTTTGGCCTGCGATGAAGGCAGCGACCGGCTTTTTCACGAACTGCTTGATGTACGCCGCAGCGTCGATTTCGTCGCTGCCGCCGATCTCGCCGATCATCAGAATGGCGTGCGTGTCAGGATCGGCCTCGAAGAGAGCGATTGAGTCAATATGGTTGGTGCCACGGACGGGATCGCCGCCAATTCCGACGCAGGTGCTCTGTGCCAAACCTCGTTGGCTTGTTTGCCAAACTGCTTCGTAGGTCAAGGTTCCCGACCGGCTCACAATACCCACGTTCTTACCTAACTTTGACTGGCTGATGTGGGTATGGATGTAGCCCGGCATAATCCCGATCTTGATGCCAGCGTTCGTGAAGGGATCTATTGAACCGTCGGCGCGGCGGGTACCCGTTCCGGTCTTTGGGCCGGGAGAAATTACGCCCGGGCAGTTGGGGCCGATGAGGTGGACTTTGCGCTTCGCCGCGGGGACATCCGCTCCACCGTTAATATCGTCGAGGAGGGCTCGTGCCCGGATCATATCTTGGACTGGCACGCCCTCTGTGATCGCGCAAATTACCCGAATGCCAGCCGCCGCGGCTTCGAGGATGGCATCAGCGGCGAAAGCCGGGGGAACGAAGATCATGGTCGCGTCGGCACCGGTGGCGCGGACGGCTTGCTCGACACTGTCGAAGATTGGAAGGCCGTTCTCATCCTTGGTGCCGCCCTTGCCCGGCGTTGTGCCTCCGACCACTCGGTTACAGTATTCGAGGCAGCCTTTGGTATGAACCGCACCGAACGAGCCGGTGATTCCTTGGCAGATGACGCGGGTGTCTTTATTGATGAGAATGGCCATAGCTGATGCGGCGAGGGTATGCGGGAGAGCTCGGGGTAGGGTGGTGGGCTAGACAGAAGGTGTGGAAGCCGGGCACGGCTAGGGACGAAGGGCGATGTAAGTGTGAAGAAAGTTTCTACACGAAGCCCGGCAGCGGTTTAGGGGGTGGAACCCAAGGTGGGCAGAGGGCGATGCACGTGAAGAGAAACGCGGCGAGCTGGGCGCTCACATTAATAGCATCAAAGGGAGAGAGCAAGACGAGCGCGAAGAGGGCAACCGGGGGAGAATGGGCGTAGATGGATTCTAGATTGGGAGGGCTGGGGCTGGCGTTTTTGTTATGGCGGAAGCCGAGGGTGAGTGCCAGCACGATTATTGCCGCTAACAGTCCGGCGCCGATGACTCCGGTGGTGGCGAGGGCTTGGAGGGGTGTGTTGTGAGCGTGGCCGTGGCCGTCGCGCTCGAACTGGTCAAGGGCCAAGAGCTCTTGCGGCTGGTTCTGCAGTGCGGCGCGCTGGCTTAAGGTCCAGATTCGGTAGTCGCCAACGCCCACGCCTTGAACGGGTGCCTCAAGGAATGCACGCCAGGCCCAGCGTGCCATCATAAGTCGAAGCCCGGTGTTGGTATTATATTCGCCCGAAGCGGCGGCGCGGCTGATTTCGTTCCGAGCATCGACGAGGCGGGATTGAATGGGTGCGCGAAACGCGAAGAGCACCGCAACGAGAAGGGCTGTGAGACTTAAGATTATAAGGAACCGCGCTGGGCGGGCGAGTCGGACGGGGACTTCGTGGGCGGCATCGAGTGGCGATGTAACAGCGGAAGACGCCCGGCGCCGGGCTCGCATCGCCGCGATCGGACATAATAATAATAAAACTGTTGCCGCGATCCAGGCACCACGGGTGCCCGAGGCGATAATACCTCCCAAACATGCTAGCGACCCAACTAGCGGCAGCGTCCAATGGCGAAGAGCTGCGCTCAGGGCAAAGAGCCGAATCCCCGCGCCAAGATGTAACCCCAGCGCACCGACGAGGAGTTCGCCAGCGATCACGGGTGTCCACCAGCCGCCAATCCGACCGTCGGTTGATGGCGGTAACCAGACCAGCGCTGGAATATTTAGTTTTGTTCCCACAATAGCGGCGAGTTGCACCGCACTGGCGCAGAGAAAACCAATTACGATGGTCAGCGAGATGAGCCCGCGGCGATGGATGACGGGGTAGAGCGAAGCGACCAGGCTCGCGTAGCGCGTGGCACCCCATTGATCGATCGCGGAGCCGCGGTCACTTGTCCACACGATGGTGAGAGCCTGCCAAGCGAAGAGGGCCAAACAGAGAAGAAATGGAACTTGAAACACGAGCTGCGCAACGGCGCGCCTGATAAACCAGCTTCGGATGACCAAGCAGGCGAGAACGCTGGTGGCGCTTACATCGAGCACGCTCATCGGCCATGCGAGAGAGAAGGCAAACCAGAGTGCGAGCGCAAGGTGGATTCGATCTCCAAACCGGTCGGGTGCTTCGCGATGCCAGAACTCCTGAGCTCGTGGAGTGCGAAGCAGAAACGAGCGGGGGTGGATCTGAGGCGAATCAACTTTCATGGCGAGAAGGGTGGGTGCGGTTCAAGGACAAACGCCAACATGACCCGATAACAACGCATCATGCAGCGAGCTGCGGTTAAATAACCGAACATCTACAAAGCATCGGGTGAAAAGCTTGGTTTCAAATGTTATAACTTCGCTAAGGCTGAGGTTGTGCCTTTGACTAAATAGAGGTAGGCTCTACCCTTGCTCCGGAGGGTTGAGAAACTGGGGTCGGCCGCGCCGTGGTGTTCGCGCGGCCTTCTGAAGAGATCGTCCCCGCATCATTTTAAGATAGTGATGCCTGCGAGCAAATCTCTGGACACGCTGATGTGTGTTATCGGGCGTAGAAATGTGGCTGAGTTCAAGGGCTTAGCCGAAGGTAAATTTCGCCGTCGCAGGGTGTACAGGAACTCTTCTTGAACATCGGACGGTGGAGGAGCGGCGGGGAAGCGGGCGGGGATTCAGGTCTGCGCGGATGGTTGGGATGAATGCCAATGTTTGAGACGTGTGCTTAAAGCAAGTAGATGTGTCGGTTGTTTGTAACGGAGAATTTCCAATGAAGATTCGTAATGTATTCGCTGTCGCGGTAGTCGCCGGAACGTGTATCTCGGCCAGCGGCCAGGTTCTGATCTCAGAAGTGGTCGATGGCCCCTTGGCGGGAGGTAACCCCAAATTCCTCGAGCTTTTCAACTCCTCAGCCACAGCTGCCGTCACGTTGGGTGCTGGCTGGAAGCTTCGGGTGTACAGCAACGGGGCGAGCTCAGCGAGCGCCACCAACCAATACGATTTCGGTGGCAACAGCGGGCAGAACGCCATTACCCTGGCCCCCGGCCAGGTCTGGACTATTGCAAACACGGCAAACGGCGGCGCGGGCGTTTTCAGCGCCGTCTACGGCCTTAACCAAGCCAACGTTTTTACCAGCACCTTTCCTAACGGTAACGGGGATGATGCCTACTCGCTCGAGTTCAACGATGCCGTAACAGACGTATACGGCATCATCGGCAACCGCCCGATCTGCTACGAGACGTGGAACTACAACGATTCGTATTCACGCCGCAACCCTGCGGTGTGCGGTCCCAACGCAATCTTTACGATCAGCGAGTGGACTCTGGGCGGCACCGACGGGCTTGAAGCTGGTAATGTCGGCACGTGCGCCACTCAGGTCGCCCCGGTTCCGGCGATCTGGACTGACAACCTTCGCGCCATGACCAGCCCTAACACGCATGCAAACGTGTGCGCGCTTGGCAACGATTGTAACGGAAACGGCTTTTCCGACGCGAGCGATATCTCCTCGGGCCGCTCGCGAGATTGCAACAACAACGCGCTGCCCGATGAGTGCGACATCTCCAGCGGTTCGAGCTCTGACTGCGACACCAACGGCGTCCCCGATTCCTGCGAAATCGCGGCAAACGCAGCTCGTGACTGCAATCGTAACAGCCGGCTTGACTCGTGCGAAATCGCCGAAAACCCCGCCAACGACTGTAACACCAACGGCGTGCTCGATAGCTGCGATATCGCTCAGGGCGCTGCCGATGTAAACAGGAACGGAGTCTTGGATTCTTGCGAGCCCTTCCTCTTTGATTGCAACGCCAATCAGGTTGAAGATGCCACCGATATCTCCAGCGGCACGAGCGTTGACTGCAACAACAACATCATCCCTGATGAGTGTGAGCTGCGCGATGGTCGCTTGACCGACGCCGATGCCGACGGAATCAGCGATGAATGCCAAGGCGCTTACGTCGCGGAAACCACGGTCAACGCGACCGTGCAGCCCAGCCCGTTCGGTGTGCGCAACGCCCCCAATGGCGAAGCGTTCATGAATATTCAAGGTGTGGCCTCTCTTACCTTCGCATCTTACGCGGGTGTCCGTTTCGACATGGCCCCGATCACGGCTCAGTTTGACGCGGCGTTCGGCGCTGGCGCTTGGACCATCGATCGTGCTTACATCTATCTCTTCCAGGCGAATGCTGGGTTCACGACCAACGGCGATGTCGAAGTGGTGTGGACCAACGACGATGCACGGGACTTTTCTGTCGCGGCCAATCCTGAAGTTACGTTCTACGAAAACTACCTGACTGATTATTCCGATCTGGCTCAGATCACCACCTACACCTTCACCCAAGGCACCATGGGCACCAACGGCACCGGCACGATCGAAAGCCACCAGTTGGTCGGTGGTTCGGTCAGCGGCGGTGGGTCTAACTCCCTCAGCAGTGAACTTTCCAGCGGCTCGGGCGTCTCGACGCTCCTGCTTCACGAAGCCACTTCTAACGTCGCCGCGACGTACGCTGGCTTCTCTAACTTCACTTATGCTGGTCCCCAGCTTGTCGTGTTCGCGTCCGTGGGCGGCTGCGGATGCGCGGCGGATTACGATCAGAGCGGCGGGGTAGACGGCAGCGACGTTGAAGCCTTCTTCACCGACTGGGCCGTGAGCGCTGGTTGCTCCGATGTTGATCAGAGCGGCGGCGTTGACGGGTCCGACGTCGAAGCGTTCTTCGTCTTCTGGTCTGCTAGCGGTTGCGAATAATAATTCTCAGCTTGTCATTCTTCAGCCTTTGAGTGCCGCTCTTTTTGGTGGTAACTTTGAAAGCTAAATAAGATTTGGGTGGCGTGCGAGTAAACTCGCACGCCACTTCTTTTGAAGGTGCGTAAGCTGAGCGGGCGAGCTGGCTCGCTGGCCAGGGGGCGTGCCGAGCCGGGCAATGCAGCCACGAACTGAGTTCTAACTTTAAGGGAGGCGAGGACTGCTCGACTCCCACTGCCGAGCGCGCGATTCGTGAGCCACGCGTGAGGTTTCGCACTGGAACTCTTCTCGCTGACGAAGGCTCGTGAAAGGGAGCCGGGAAGACCCTTTGAACGGTTTGCGGACGTGAGGCCAGCCCTAGCCTCCAGAAACGCCAAAAGCCTCGCTGGCTTGGTGAAGACTCAACGCGGTGAAGGCACTATTATTATAACTTCGGCAACGCCGATTTTCGATATTGTCGCGAACGCGGGGGTGGGGGGGAACGCAATGGAGTACAAACGAATGTCGATGAAATATCCGAAGACAGTGAGCACGCGGTTATCAGTTGGCGGCGAAGTGAAGGGGCTCGTGCTCGCGGCGTGCATGGCTGGCTGCCTGATTGGCGAAGCGAATGCTCAACTGCGGGTCGTTGCTTGGAACATTTCCAACTACGACGGCGATGACCGGGCCGCGGACCTTCAGCGCGCCGTGTACGACACGTTCAGCGGAAGGCGGATGGCTCCGGATGTAATATTAGCACAAGAGTTTTCGTCTTCGTTCGCGCTGGCTACGTTTCTTTCGCTTATGAACGGGGCCAGTGGCAGCCCGGGCGATTGGGCGGCTGCGCCGTTTGTTGATGGGCCCGATACCGAGAGTGTGTGCCTTTACCGCACGACCAGGGTTTCGCTCGTGGGGGGAACTACGAGAACGATTGCACTGGGCAGTTCTTCAACGAGCAATCAGCCGCGTCACACTTACCGATATGATCTACGTCTGGTCGGTTACAACGCTGATTCCGCCGTGATCGCGATGTATAACGTTCATCTGAAATCGGGTGATTCTGGGACAGATATCGCTCGCAGGCTCGTAGAGACCACTCGCATCCGTGATAATGCCCAGGGGGTTGACACCAACTTCGTAGGTAGCGGGAAGCCGGCTGCCTACCAGTTCCTGGTGGCGGGGGATATGAATACGCAGACCGATTCCCAGTCCGCGTACGCGGAACTCGTGCTATCGCAGTCAAACAACAACGGAAGATTCTTTGACCCAATTAAGACGAACGGGTCTTGGAACAACAACGCGGCCTTCCGATTTGTGCATACTCAGGACCCTTCTGGCGCGGGCGGAATGGATGATCGGCACGACCAGATATTATTAAGCGGCGGGTTGATCGACGGTGCAGGCCTTGATTACATCGGCAACTCAAATATTGCCTACAGCACCTCCACCTGGAACGATCCGAATCATTCCTACCGCGCGTGGGGAAACGATGGCACCTCGTATAACTTAGCGCTTACGACAACGGGTAACACGATGGTGGGCGCTCTGATTGCCCAGGCGCTTAAGAACGCCGCGGCGGGCGGGGGTCACTTGCCGGTATTCTCGATTTGAAAGTGCCTGGCAAGATCGCAGGCCCTGGGTCAATTAACTTTGGAGACGTGGCGGTGGGTGCCGTGGCGGAGCAATCCATCTCGGTAGGGAACAACGGCGATGTCGCGAAATGGACAGTAGCGGGTATTAGTAATATAACATATACTCTCGGGGCAAGCAGTGGCTTCACGGCACCGGCGGGCTCGTTCAACGATGCGGCGGGGGGCATACTGAACTCGCACACCGTCACGATGAACACCTCTACACCCGGCGTCAAGACCGGCACACTTACGATTATAAGCGGCGACCTCGACTTTCCAACGCTTTTGATTCCGTTTACGGGCACGGTGCAAGCCGCCAATCTACCCCCGGTGGCGAACGCCGGCCCCGACCAGACTGTTACCGACATCGACGGCAGCGGTACAGAAGTGGCATCACTGGATGCCAGCGCCAGCGCGGACCCCGACGGCGACATAATATTATATCGATGGACTCTCGGCCAAACTCAACTCGCGAGCGGAACCAGCCCCACCGCGAATGTTGTGTTACCTGTAGGCCTCAACGACGTGCAGCTCACCGTCACAGATAACCGCGGCGCGAGCACGATCGACACGGTCCGCGTGACTGTGAATCCGCGGCCCGACCAACCGCCCACGTCCGACGCCGGTCTAGACCAGTCCGTGGTTGATATTGACCGCAGCGGCGAAGAGCCCGTAACATTGGATGGAAGCGCCAGCGCAGATCTCGACGGCACGATTGTTTCGTTGGAGTGGTTCGAAGGGCAAACTCTCATCGCCAGCGGACAGATGCCGGTGGTCAGCTTCTCAGTGGGGTCACACACCGTAACACTGATCGTAACTGATAACAACGGAGGTTCAGCGAGCGACGATGTCACTATCCTCGTAAGTACACCCTGCGTGGGCGACTTCAATCAGGACGGCGGGGTTGACGGCTCGGACGTTGAGGCATTCTTCGAGGCCTGGAGCATCGCGCTTCCCTCTAGTGATGTGAACAGCGATGGCGGGGTTGATGGGAGCGACGTCGAAGAGTTCTTTACAAAATGGTCCGCGAGCGAGTGTTAATTGGGTGGTGCCTTCTGCGCTTGACCCTTCAACGCAAGGCAAGTTAGACCAAGTACCGTCATTACTCCATGCCCGGTAAGGATGATTAAGATCGGTCCACGCGGCCGTCCCGTAGTTTATTCTAAAGTTCCGGTGTACTCAACGCTGAGAGCACTGAGGAATGCTAATCTATCAGATCCGCGGGGTTGAGCCTGCGGTGCGCGAAGCGCTGCACGGTGCCCGCGATTACCCAGCCCAGTCCAGCACCCACGATCACATCACTGGGGTAGTGCGCTCCGAGGACAACCCTGCAGATCGCTACCAAAACCGCGAGGGTGACCACGATCGCTCGCAACTGCGGATACAAGTTGGTGAGAACTCTCGCCAGCGCGAACGCCGCGGCGGTGTGGGCACTCGGCATTGACCAGAGCACAGACATTCCTCGTTCCCAAAACTGCCAGGCGTGCCGCGGCGTCGTCCAGCCGTCTAGAAGGTAAGTTTCCCAGGGCGGCACGAACTTCCACGGTTGACCCAAGCGGGGCCGAGGTCGGCCGATCAAGCACTTAAGTATAAAGACGGAGAGCGCGGAGGCGGCGCAGCCCAAGACCGCGGCGGGGAGCCGCCGCCGGTTCGCTGGGTCAATCGTCCAAACCACGGCCGCGATGAGCACCGCCGAGGTGATAGCGCCGAACTGTTGAATAAACTCCATCTCACGCCGGAGATCGCCGCGAATTTTTTCGTTCGCCCTTACCGTCATGGCGGCGACGTACGGATCACTGAAGAGCGCGACGGCGAGTGCGGCACCATAGATTAAGAGCCCAACCCACCGCGTAGCAGAAGTGTGCCGCGGGCGGAGCGAGCCAAAGTTACTTTTGCGGTCACTCATTCAATACGCGCGGATCTATGGGGGGCTTACCGAGTGGGGAGTTTAATGGGCTCTGTGGTGCGCCCGGGTTGGATCTGGCGAATCGTACACCGGCTCTTTAACTTCACCTTGAGCGTGAGTGGGGAAGTGGGCGGGCTTGGGCGTACGATCGGTCGGCGCGGGTCGGGTTCTTAGTCGCGGTAGCACCAAGGGGGAGCACAGTATGATTCCGGTAACCACAACGTTTACGATTGAGGGGTATCGAATTAAGACCTACCTCGGCATCGCGCGCGGGATTACGGTGCGGGCACCGACGATCGCACAGGGGTTTTTTGGCGGGCTTAAGTCGATCATCGGTGGGCGTATTGGGGCGTATACGCAGATGTGCGAGCAAGTGCGTCAGCAGGCTTATGAACTCATGCTCGACCATGCCCGGGCTCTGGGCGCCAACGCGGTGGTCGGGCTGCATTATGATGCCAGCGAGGTGAGCGTAAAGGGGGGCGCGACCGAAGTATTATGTTACGGTACCGCTGTGGTGATCGAACCTACAGCGGGAGTGCCGGCTGCTC